>Ga0172373_10007331_pt1 | contig 14354 bp, 10 predicted proteins | sample Lak10m_2_FD_114546 | JGI IMG/M metagenome (GOLD analysis project Ga0172373, IMG submission 114546) | Freshwater microbial communities from Kabuno Bay, South-Kivu, Congo - kab_092012_10m | ecosystem: Environmental > Aquatic > Freshwater > Lake | place: Democratic Republic of the Congo... | reverse complement strand
CGCACAAGCTGCCTGAATTTAGGCTCTGTGATTTTAGAACGACTGTAGTATCTATTTTTATTAACCATTTCAGGAAGTTATCACACTTTAATAAGTGCTTTGCTTCCTAAGACCCATTATCTAATACTGGCTTCTAATGTTGATGGCGTGTTTAATCTTGGCGGTGACTTGTCGGTGTTCAGAGACCTAATACTTTCGCAGGACAGGGCGCATTTGCAAGCATATGCTAAGCTTTGTGTCGAAAATTTATGGACCTTTTACAATATGCAGGCGCCTATTACTACTGTTGCTTTGGTAAAAGGACAAGCAATGGGAGGTGGTTTCGAATCGGCACTATCTGCACATGTCCTGATAGCAGAGAGAAGTGCTGCAATGGGGCTGCCAGAGGTGCTATTTAATTTATTTCCAGGCATGGGAGCCTTGAGTTATTTGTCCCGTAAAGTTGGTATGGCGGTAGCAGAGAGGATGGTGCGTTCCGGAAAAATATATACAGGAGCTGAACTGTTTGAAATGGGGGTTGTGGATGTTTTAGCTGAGGATGGGCAGGGTGAACATGCGCTTAATCAATGGATTAAGAAAAACCATCGATCACTCAATTCACTTCAGGCCATCAATCGTGCAAAACAACGTGTTAATCCATTAACATTTGAAGAGCTCCATGATATTACTGAAATATGGGTCGATGCTGCATTGCGCCTGGACGAGCGTAATCTTAAAGTAATGGAGCGTCTGGTAAGAGCGCAAAATGCCAAGGTGACTACTTGTAGGGGGGGTGAGGAATCTGGATAGATTAAACATCACAAAAAAAGCCCGAAAGCCGCGTAAATACTAATTAACAGGGTAATAAGTAAAAAATCTGATTTTCGGACAGTTGAGATATAAATTAGGGATAAAAATTAGGTTTAATAAGTAGTAATTCAAAAAACAATTGGGATATTTATCCCTATCAAACACAGTTTAATTAAAATTCGAACAGCATTTAAATAGTGATCATTTAACTATTAATACGATTAATAATAGCCGTTAAATGGTCATCAATTACTTCGCCAACTAACACTTCATCTGCAGCAGAAAAACCGACTAATTGTCTTGATGGCAAGCCGGGATGATTTACCTTTTTATAAAACCCTCCACCAAAACTTAACGCTTTTTTGTTTAGAGGCTCTATTAAGTATGGGTCTGTGCCTTCATGGTGCCATATTGCTAGCTGCGCGTTTCTTTGGCCATCAAATCCTAGCGTTAATGTATTGCTGGTCACCTGGTAGTTAAATGACTGGAGCATTTCACCTGTTTTATTGAGTGGACCGCCTTTGCGTTTTTCTTTTAGTGTTGATGCTGCAAGAGGTTCCCATTCATTACCATCTGGGTCTTTACCATCCAAGTGTCTATCTTTATTAACGCGCAATAAACTCTCACCGATGCTGCCAAGCATTTGCTCAGGCGATGCGATTTCATCTGCCACGGCCCGAAACACTTGTTTAAGATGTTTATCTTGAAATGTAATATCAATCTGCATATAATGCCCTTGTGGTGACGAAGCTGTGGCTCTGCATAAGCCCTCAAATCGAATCCATTAAAGCGACCCATGCAGAGGTCGCTTTTTTATTTCTTGAAGACCAACCTACCCATGCGTTGCTTGTCAAAATACGCTTGCTGCAGGTCTTTCGTCGGCTGAGTTGTCATAAATGTAGTAGCGCCAGTCCAGCCCGTTCTGCCCCATTCAAATACAGATACTGCATATTCTTTAGTGCCATCTATTTCAAAAGCCCTTAGGTAGCGTCTTTTAAGCCGCCAGCGTCCTTTTTCATGATGGTCTTTAACCCACACCCACCATATTTCATCTGGCTCAATAATGGTCATGGCCAGCAAGTTAATGTACTGCAAACGGTTGGTTTTATTCTCTTTCGCTAGCCACTTGAAGTCGCCTTTACCATCGGTAAATAAAGCCTTAGTGATGGCGATTGACGTGCCTGCAGCATCGGTAAAAACCGCACCTGTTTTAAGGTCTGCACCAAATACGTCCAGAAAATCTTCAACTGCTTGCTCTGGCTTAATTTCAGCTGGCAATATTGCAGACTTATCAATTACAGTCGGTTGTGTGTGTAATAGTTTAGGCACTGGCACATTAATACCGCGCTCTTTTAAGACTGCGTCATAGCCTTTTAATGGAGGTATGCTTAGAGGCTCCAAGTACGCCTTCCCTACGTTGTAGCCAAAGCCAGGATCAATGCCTTGAGGCGTGCTTACTGTGCGCGGGTTGCTGCCATTTTTACCTACTATTTTATCTTCCCACACCACATCAGGTGCAGTATCAGGGCCAGATTTACCTTGTTTAGTCCACTCGCGCTCGGCTTCCACGCGGGATAATGAGTCAACACGGCACTTACATCCCCAGCCGTTTTGTGGCATGTGCGTATCCCACCAGGCATCATCTGCAGAGAGTATTTTTCCATCCCATGACTTATGGTTTAGACGTGGGTTTTCAATGCTGGTGTGGCGATATTGCCAAAATGGGCGCAAGTGTTTAACAGCCACCATTTGTTGGTAGCGCCCCGCGTTGTAGGCTTGGGTAATGTTGGTGTCATAAATGACACGGCTACGCCAACCAGGTGCGCCGTTGTAACTCCAGCCGTGGCGCGTGGTGATTTCTTGAAAGCGCGTTTTAAAATCGGCATAGCCGCCGCCATTTTGCTTGGCGTCTTGAATGGCGTTGTAGAGGTCTTCTAGCAGCGCGTCACTTTGTGCGCCTGCCACCACAAATGCTTTACTATGCTGCTGCTCCCAAATGTCTGTCCAGCCGCTGGTAGGTAGTTTTATCTTGTCTTGATAAAACTGTATAGCCTGTTTAAATGGGAGTTGGGCTGGGTTAGTAGCCATTATTTAATACCAATTGATTATTAACCCATCCTTGTTTTGGTGGCTTAAAACGTGGGTTTTTAAGCCGATTGATTCGCTCAACAATCTGCTCACCAACGGCTGATTTTTCAAGCACTGTTATCATTTCACCGTAACCAATAAAATGAGCAACATAGTAATCTACTGATGATTCACACGTTACTCACAGACAGATTGCCTAGTATGCTGAAAGCGTCGTTGTTAAACTTTGCGTGAGACTACCTCCGGGCGCCTGAGGTAGTCTTCAATGTCACTCGTGAGTTTGGCAAATTCATTGTTCAAATTATCTAAAGCGAGCAATATTTTTGATGCTGGGTCAGAGACATTCAATTTTCCTGTTGCTTCAATGACCCCCGCAAGTTTTACTGCACCTACACTGAGACTATTCCCTTTGAATGCATGACAGTAGTCATGCAATTCGGCAAACCTGTGCTGCTTGGCGCTTTCTTCTATTTTGATGATTTGTCTTGCTGAATCTGCTAAATAGTTTTTGAGCAGCCTTAGCATGAATAGGTCATCTCCTGCGCCAATTGATTCAAGATCTCTTAGCGTATTGAAATCAAGAGAGCTGCTGGGTTCAGGTTTTGTTTCAACATTAATCACATTGCTGTCATCGCGTTTTATGCCTGTTTTCATCCATTGTTCGGTTGTATTAGCCGGCAGGTTCAGTACACGTCCGATGACACTGAACATCGTTGCCGCATCAATCGGCTTGGTAAGGAAAGCATCAAATCCAGCTTCATCTGCCAGTTGTTTAGCTGAGGTGCTTGCATCAGCTGTCAGCAGGATAAAGCGTGTGTCCTTATCGTCAGGTTGAGTAAATCGGTACAGTTTGAGTGCATCAGCTCCATTCATGCCCGCCATGTTGAGGTCGGTGATAACTAAATCAAACTTTTTATGCTCAAGGGCGTCTAGTAATTCGTCGCTACTGCTAACGACTTCAACGCGGTGCCCAGGAATAGATAGTAATCTGGTAATGATTTTCTGGTTGGTTTTTTCATCTTCACATACTAAAACGTCAAGTAACTCTGAACTGTTTCGTGTTGCTATGCGTTGTTGAGTAGGGGGCGCAGCAGGGGTTAGTGGAGAGATGCTGGTGGAAGCATGCTTTGCTTTTTCCAGCGTCAGGTCAAACCAGAAACGGGTTCCTTCCCCCTCTTTGCTTTGAAACTCGAGAGCCCCCCCCATGGCTTCAACCATGTGTTTGGCAATCGTTAGCCCAAGTCCGCTGCCGCCAAATTTTCTAGTGGTAGATGAATCTGCCTGGGTAAAACTATCAAAAATCTTATTTTGTTTATCAGCAGGAATGCCAATCCCTGTATCAGCAACACTAAAACGTATCACTGATTTGCTGCTGTCATCGTCCATGACCATGGCAGATAGCTTGACGCTACCTTTCTCGGTAAATTTAACGGCATTGCCCACCAGATTTGCCATGACCTGACGTAAAACAGAGGGGTCACCCTTGTAGATATCCAATACTTCTGGAATATTGACATTAAGCTGAATGTGCTTGGCGCTGGTGATTGAGTGGAAGATGTCGAATGTATTGTTGAAGACATCTTTTACCGAGAAAGGGATGTTTTCGATAGTGACTTTACGTTCTTCGATTTTTGAAATGTCGAGAATGTTGTTGAGTAATGACAGTAAAAGATTGGAGGAGCCTTCCAGTGTTTTAAGCAGATCCTGCTGATCTGCATTAAGCGGGGTTGTTTTCAATAGGGTACTGATGCCGATAATTCCATTGAGCGGGGTGCGGATTTCGTGGCTCATATTGGCGACGAATTGGGTTTTGGCAAGGTTAGCTTGTTCTGCTTTAGTACTTGCAATTTCTGCTTTCTGGCGCGCTTCATGCATTCTCTCAATAAGTTTTGCAACATAAATTGGCAAAGCGACAAGCATTAAAGTCAGACTGTGTGCTATCGTCTGATGAGTGCTCCAGTATGGATTCAACTCCGTTGCAGTTAAGAAACCTATTAAACTAAGTACTTGTGAATGGTAGAGATATTTTTTTCCGTATCTAAAACCGTTGCCGAAAATTACCCATAAATAAACTGCGACTAGCATAACGCCAATATCCGCAGTGAGCCCCATGAAAATAGATGCTGCACCAATATCCAACCAGGCGCCGACTAATCTTCTGGTGACTGCGCTAAATTTATTTTTAATGATTGTAGTGAGGAGCAGCAATGAAAGGAGTTCAAAAGCGAAGTCTATTTTGAAAGCAATATATTCTTGGCTACTTAATGTATTGGTAAGAGAGTTGTAAGTAATCAGGCAAAGTATCGCTAGGCCTACAGCAATCCGAATAATCGCCTGCTCTAGTTCTAAGGGGTCGCAATGTTTTGTTGTATTCTGATACCAGTGTCTAAACGAAGCCAACATGTTGAGTATCCTTATTCACCGCGTCTGAGCTGTAATGGAGTTTACTTTGTAATAGCAGTTTTTTTGCGGTATCTGCCAGTTCCCTGGTTTGGGCCGGCTTTGAAAAACAGGCTGCGGCTCCGGCCGCTAATAATTCGTCATGAAGGGTTTTGTCTTTTAATGCAGTGACCACGATGATCGAGTGCCACATTCTGTGGCATGCATTCTTGATGGTCTGCACAAATTGCATGCCGTCCATTTGGTGCATACGGAAGTCGGTAATAATCAAATCCACCTGTTTGTTTTTCATCCAGTCGAGTGCTTCAACAGGGTCGGTCATTTTGACGATTTTCAGATCCATATTCAGCGATTTCAAAATGGCAGCATGAATATCCAGCACTGTAGATTGATCATCAATCAAGAGTGCCGTCTGCCTGAATGTTGGCGCACTGCGTATGTTGCTTATGTTCATGAATGCAACTCACTTTTGATGAAGCGATTAGTGAATGAGGGCTTTGTGATCATCATGGATTTTTTCAATCAATTCGCGGGTAGTGAGCATGTTTTTTACCAGATCCGGGTCAAAGTGTTTGCCGCTTTGCTCGATCAGGTAACTATATGCACGCTCGATATCCCATGCGTCTTTATAAGGGCGTGCACTTGTCAATGCGTCAAAAACATCGGCAATCGCTACGATACGTGCAGACAGTGGAATGTTGTCACTTTTGAGTCCAAATGGGTAGCCTGTACCATCAAACTTTTCGTGATGTGCCAGCGCAATCTCGCCCCCCTTTTGTAAATACTTGGAAGGGCTGTCCTGCAATATCTCGTAGCCGATTTGGGGATGTCTGCGCATCGTTTTTAGTTCATCTGCATCGAGTGGGCCTTTTTTGAGCAGAATGCTATCCGGGATACCGATTTTTCCAATGTCATGCAGAGGCGCAGCCAGTTCAATGATTTCTGCATCGCTTTCACTGAAGCCGACCGACTCCGCCAGCACTCTGCTGTAGAGTGACATACGCTTCAGATGCATTGCGGTATCAAAATCCTTGTATTCGCCTGCACGCGCCAGTCGCATGAGTGTTTCTTCTTCACGGCTTTTAATTTTTGCCGTGGCGGCTTTTACCAGATTTTCTAGCAGGTAGCTTCGGTTCTGCAGCTCAATGTGCTGCTGGTGCATCAAGAGCAAATTCTTTGTGCGGGCTGTGCATTCATGGATATCGACAGGTTTACTGATGAAGTCTGTTAAACCGGCATCCAGTGCGGCATAACGTGTTTCGGTGTCTTTTTTGATGGTAATCATCATCACCGGAACCGATGCATATTCAGGCAGGGTTTTGAGTAGGCGAACAAACTCCACACCGTTCATTTCTGGCATCACGTAATCGACGAACACCAGATCAGCGGTGTGGCTCATGGCCCATTCCAGCGCTTGTTCTGGATTATTCTTCTCAATGATATTGGTGTTTGGATTGATGTTTTTTACTACTTGCGAAAGTATGGTTCGGCTTGTCGATTGATCATCAACAATCAATACCGAACATCCATCAAATAACTGGGTGTCTATCATCTTATTTGTCTCGCAAAAACTCGTAATCAGGATTTAAAAATATGCAATTTCTGAGCCAATGATCTGATTTTTCTATGCTGGATATTGCATTTGTAAAATAAAACTAAGTTTAATCATTGGGTTAGATGATGCCTGATTAGGTCTGTAAGTGCTGGAAATATTGGTGAAAATTTCATTATTGTTGAAATTTGGACGTTCAAACGTTTAAATTTCGACGATTAAGTTGCTTATTCTGACATATCGCTTACTAAAGTACACTGAAAAAATCACGATGTATTTTATTGCTAAGGTAAAGAAAAAATGCTTTGGGAGATATTGAAAATTAGCTTAACATTCCCGACTGGATTACAAGCCGGCTTAGATCATCCAGCTTGTCGTAAAATCAATCAGTTATAGTTGTCGATAATCATAATGAAAGCAATGATACTAGGTGCGGGCAAGGGGACAAGAGTCCAGCCGATTACGCACGAGATTCCTAAACCCATGATTCCGCTGGTAAGAAAGCCGGTCATGGAGTATCTGATCGAGCTACTCAAAAAGCATGGCATCACTGATATTGTGGTCAACACCAGTCATCTGGCCCCTATCATTGAGAATTATTTCAGAGATGGCGAGCAGTTTGGCGTCAGCATGGCCTATTCTTACGAGGGTTATATAACATCTGATGGTGTCGCGGCCAGCCAGCCAGTGGGTTCGGCTGGCGGCATGAAAAAGATTCAGGAGTTCTCAGGTTTTTTTGATGAAACGTTCATTGTGTTATGCGGCGATGCCTGGATAGACTTGGATATTAGCAAGGCATTGGCGACTCACCGTGACAAGCGAGCAATTGCCAGTGTGATTCTTAAAGAAGTACCCGTGGAAGAGGTCTTTAAGTATGGCATTGTAAAGCTGGATGAACATTGCCGTATCACGCAGTTTCAGGAAAAACCTTCACCTGCAGAAGCGGTATCCAACTTGGCAAGCACGGGGATTTATATTTTTGAGCCATCAATTTTTGATTATATTCCCTCTGATACGCCGTATGATATCGGTGGCCAGTTGCTGCCGGAACTTGCACGGCGGCATTTACCTTTTATCGGTATCAATCTGCCGTTCCAGTGGTTGGATATCGGCAATGTGCAGGATGTATGGACGGTTACCAGCAAAGTGATGAATGGCGAGGTGGCTGGCTTTCATATGCCTGGCAAAGAGTTGAGACCGGGCGTGCGTGCAGGTATCAATCTGAGTGTGGATTTTGATCAGGTCGATATCACGCCGCCAGTTTATATTGGCGGCAGTACCAAAATTGAAGCAGGTGCAACGATTGTGGGGCCTGCAGTCATCGGTGCCAACTGTGTGGTGGAAAGCGGCGCTGTGGTTAAAAACTGTATCGTCGAAGACTATACCCGGATAAAAAGCCCTGCGAATCTGGAGGGGAAAATCATTTTTGGCAGCAAGTGTATCGACCCGATTTCCGAGACGCAGGTAGACATTGCAGAGGCGCGGCTGGAGTTCATGATAGACGACGCACGCAAGCCAGTTAGAGAATAACCGGCCGACCACCGCTATTTAATCTGCGCAGCGGCAATCGATTTATGGCGGTTAGTAATTCGAACGTCTGAAGATGTCACCTTCCGGCTTTAAGTCAAACGCAATGCAGATGCGCTCTTCATTTGAGTTAAACGGAATGGTGCGGTGAAACAATGATGACGGGAACAGCACAATGTCTCCCACACTGGGCGTGGCTAAGCCCACCGGGAAGTCATCATGTTTCTGTGGGTAATTGTCGCCATGCAGTCCATATTCAAAGCAGCCCTCACTCGGGTCTTTCTTATCTTTAGGCAATACCAGATAAACAGCGCCACTAATCCAGCCAACTTCATGGATATGTCGGTCAACAAAACCGCCGCGACGCAGTCTCACATACCACGAACTGGTAAATTCAAGCTCTTGCGGGAATGATTTGATCAGTTCGCAATCTGCCCCCGCAAAGCGGTTTTTGTAATTGATAAACTCCTGTCTGACCAATTCGCCCAACTTTCTGAAAGAGGCTTCAGGGCGTTTGAACAGGTTGCCGGCAGACTGCTTGCCATTGATGATCATGCCTTGGGCGCGTACTTCAATAGCGGTGTTGTCAATGTCGTTCAGCAAGTCTTTGAGGAATTGGCTGTCTGGTTCAGCCAGTTCTTTGATGCTGTTTTGGTAGACAAAATCAAAGCCGTTTTTGCAGAAATTGTAATTATCTTCTACGCCAAAGTTTCTGGCATAGTGTGCGGATAATGTTGCCAGGAAAGGCGCGTCATGTCTTTTATGGGTGCGGACAATATCATCCAGTTTGGTTTTGAACTCGTCGAAATGCCCGGCTTTGTAGGTGCAGTAAAGGGCGCGTTCTTGCCAGTCGTCCAGTTGTGAGCGCTCAAAATGCCCGACCGCCTCATCAAAGCGGCCAGCAAGATACAGGAACTCACCCATATTGTAGTTTGCACCAGGGTGGTCAGGATTCAGAGTAAGTGCGTCGAGATAGCATTTTATTGCATCTTCCATGTTGCCCTGGTCGCGCAGGCACTCCCCTAGATAATTATGCGCATCTACATAATTGGGGAACATCTCGATGGCTCTTCTAAAATGTGCAATCGCATCATCAAGTTTTCCCTCATCACGCAGCGCTGTGCCCAGATTGAAATGACCGCGCGGGTCTTCGTGAATGCTTAATGCGGTGCGATAATTTTTAATTGCTTCTTCGAGCAGTCCCTGTTTTTGTAATACAGTCCCCAGGTTGCCATAAGCTTCAAAAAACTCCGGGTTTAAGGTGGTCGCCTGATGGTAATGCTTTGTGGCATCTTCAAATCTGCCGACATTTGCAAGTGCAATCCCCAGATTGAAATGTAAGTCTGGCGTATTCGGCTGTAGGGATAAGGCTTTCGTATAACTATTCACTGCATCGTTAAATTTGGATTGCCCGTCCTGAGTGATACCCAGAATGTTATAAAGAATGAATGCATCAGGGTAGCGCGCCGCCAGTTTTTTTGCTGCGGCTTCCGCTTCGGCAAGCTTGCCTGTGTTGAGCAATTGCAATATTGGTTGCATTTCAAACTGACTGGGTTGTTGATTAAACGTTTTTGCCATATGAGCGCTTACCTTTTGATATTGCTTAATTCCTATTATTCTAAAACAAAATTATGCATCACGCTTTTGTAATCGATTGGCGAGCTGACGTAAAAATTTCATGGCGACTTTAGGTTCATCCAGCAATAATGTTTCGATGTTATTAGTGTGCATGGAGATCACATCAGCCACTTTTGAAGTGACGATGGCATCTGCAATCGTGGGGGTGTTGGTCAGCATGGCCATCTCTCCAAAGTAATCGCCAGCTTCGATTGTGCGCAGCACATTGCCATTCTGTTTAATGGCTATCTGACCATGCACCAGAAAATACAGGTTGCCGGTAGATTCGCCGCGTTTAAACACATAATCGCCCTGATGATAGGAGTTGCCGTAGCGCTGCATCAGTTTTTGCACATAATTGGATTGCTGCATCAGTGACAGTTCCGTACTGTCATCGAATAATCCTTTTAATAGCAAGACGTCCTTTTTTCTCAGTGTCGCAATAAGCTCGGTGCCGAGCAGAAACACGGCAAAGTTGAAATACAGCCAAGTGATCGAAATGAATAGATTTTTCATGCCGCCAAAGATTGAACCATAAGACTCGTTCATGGACAGGAATAATGTAAAGGCCGGGCGCATCAGCAGCCACAGTACGGCGGTAAAGAATGCGCCCATCCATATGTGTTTGATATAAAGGCGTACGGGAAAGAATGCAAAATAAAAAGCGGCAATAAGCAGGGTGGTCATTGCAAGCGATGTGGCCGTTGCGATTGCGCTATGCTGCAGCAACTGGTTGTTTGAACCTAGGAACGCAATCACTTTCTCAAGCATCAGGCCGGCAAACGTAAATAAAAAGAATAGCAGCAGCATGCCGATGATCGCAATCAGATCTTTGACTTTTCGGCGCACGAATGAAGGGGCTTCAACCAGAGAGGCAATGTTATAGAAGGCAGTGCGCATGGCGCTGGCAAGCGGGGTGACTGCCCAAAGCAGTACAAAAAGTCCCACGGCACCCCATGCGGCTTGCTGTTTGGTCGCGTTGTAGACCTCCATCATAATGGTGCTGCTCAGTTCAGGTACCAAATTACCGGTCACGATCGCCAGTTTGACGATTGCGTAATCTGAGCTGAACACCAGATGGCTGAGCAAGAAGAACATGAGCAGGACGAGCGGGATGAGTGCAAACATCGCGTAAAAAGAAAGCGAGGCAGATAATCCAAAAGCATTGTGGCGTTGGAACGCCTTGAACATCTCATGCAGTACAAATAGCGGTGTGTTGTAACGCTGTTTGGCGTAGGCTTCACGAGGCGCATTGAGCGCCTTGTTTAAATTCGACTTCAGGCGCGCTTCCGGTATGGCTTTGAATTTGATTTTCTTCATACAGGCGATGTTGCCAACTTTTTGAATTTCTCTGTGGCACTCACTAAAGCGGAGGTGGTTCCCGTCTCCATGGCGGAATGGCCTGCGTCTTCAATCATATGAAATTCCGCATGCGGCATTGCATGGTAAAGTTCCCAGGCAGATGTCGGTGGGCACACCATATCATAGCGCCCTTGTACAATCACGGTGGGAATGTGTGCCAATTGGGATGCGGCCTGCTCCAGCAAGTTAAGTTCCTCTACAAAACAATGGTGCCTGATGTAATGAATCTGCACTCTGGCGCGCGCGAGTTCCACTGCACCATTAATATCATTAGTGCCCGCAACCCTCGGTAATAAAGACATGATGCTGCTTTCAAAAGCATTCCATCGAACCGCTGCCGGGATGGAGATATTCGGATCATCTGAAAAAATGAGCTGAGCGTAACTTTCTAGTACATCATTTCTTTTATGCGGTGGTAGAAACTCACATAGTGTCTGCCAGTGTTCAGGAAAGAAAGCCTTTACTTCACCAAGAAACCAATTTAATTCACTCGGACGGCTCAGGAAAATGCCGCGCAGGATCAGGCCGCTAACTCGCATTGGGTGTCTGGTTGCATACGCGAGTCCAAGTGTACTGCCCCATGAGCCACCAAAAACCAGCCATTTCTCTATTCCCAGTGCCTGGCGAATCAAATCAATATCATTGACCAGATCGGCAGTCGTATTGTTTTCTACACATCCTTGCGGCCTGCTGCGGCCACATCCACGCTGATCTATTAATATGATGCGGTAGTGATGCGGGTCAAAGAAGCGTCGCTGCGTAGCGTTGCAGCCGCTGCCAGGCCCGCCATGTAAAAATACAACCGGCATGCCGTCCGGGTTACCACAAACTTCATAATAAACATCATGCAATTCATCCACATTAATCGATGACTGTTCAAATGTATCAAGTTCCGGATACAAATTGTAAATGAGGGTTTGCACCATGTTGTAAAATCTTTCTATTTGATTATAAAGGGATTTTAATTAAAAATTATTTCCGCTGATGATTGTTGATAGTCGCAAATAACAAATATCAAAATAATTGTAAATAAATTGTAACCAATGTATTGCAATTCGTGATTGACTCGGATATAGTCTCGACACGCACATAAACTGTGCTAAAAAATAGTTTTAAAGTTTGTTAAAAATTTGAGAATACATCAAAAACTTTAACAGATTAAGAGAAATTATTTTATTTAAACCTTAGTAGTTTAACTTTGGAGATTAATATGCAAATCAACAAAATCAAGTTAGCACTTGGCTTAGTTGCAGGTATGACAGTGGCAATGCCATTAGTAGCATCAGCAGCTGCGGATCAAGAAGCAGCGATTAAAGATGCAAACAACTGGGCGCACCCACGTGGCGGCCATAGCAACCATGGTTACAGTGCATTGGCACAAGTAAACAAAGGTAACGTTAAAAACCTGAAAGCAGCTTGGACATTCGCTACTGGTGTAAACCGTGGTCACGAAGGTTCACCAGTTGTTGTTGGTAACATGATGTATGTTCATACAGCATTCCCAAACAACGTATACGCACTTGACTTAAACGACAACCAAAAAATCGTATGGTCATATTTCCCTAAACAAGATCCATCAGTACAAGCTGTATTGTGCTGCGATAACGTTTCACGTGGCTTAGGCTTCGGCGACGGCAAAATCTACTTGCAACAAAACGATGGTAACTTGGTTGCTTTAGACGCTAAAACTGGTGCTAAAGTATGGTCAACATTGGTAAACGATCCAAAAGTTGGCGCTACTAACACTAACGCTCCACACGTAATCAAAGACAAAGTACTGACAGGTTGTTCAGGTGCTGAGTTCGGCGTACGTTGCTTCATCGCAGCATACAACGCTAAAGACGGTTCTTTGGCATGGAAAGCCTACTCAACAGGTCCAGACGCTGAAGTATTGATCGGTGCTGACTTCAACAAAGACACACCAGAGTACAGCGCATTGTCAGTTTACCAAGACGTAAACGGCGGTAACAAATTAGGTGGTTCTTTCAACAGGATTCCTAACGACCAATTGAAAATTGGTGAAAAAGAATTAGGTACACGTACATGGTTGAAACCACAAGCAGTTAAAGATGGTTGGCAACATGGTGGTGGCTCTGTATGGGGCTGGTGGCCATATGATGCACGTACAAACTTGGTTTACTACGGTACAGGTAACCCATCAGTTTGGAACCCAGACGTACGTCCAGGTGACAACAAATGGTCTATGACTGTATTCGCACGTGACTTAGACACTGGCGTTGCAAAATGGGGTATGCAAATGACTCCACATGACGAGTGGGACTACGACGGTATCAACGAAGTAATCTTGTTCGACAAAGGTGGCAAAACATACGCTTGGCACCATGACCGTAACGGCTTCGCTTACACATGGAACGCACACAACGGTAAATTGCAAGCTGCACAAAAAGTTCACCCATTCGTGAACTGGGCAACTGATGTTGACATGAAAACTGGTGTACCAAACAAATTGGCATCAGCTTCAACTCACCAAGACTACAATGCTAAAGGCGTTTGCCCAGCTGCATTGGGTACTAAAGACCAACAACCAGCTGCTTACTCACCAAAAACTGGTTTGATCTACACACCATTGAACCACGTATGTATGACATACGAGCCAGTAGAGTCTAAATACGTTGCTGGTCAACCATGGGTTGGTGCTACATTGACCATGTTCCCAGGTCCAGACGGCGTGATGGGTGGTTTCGGTGCTTACGACCCAATGACCAACAAAAAAGTTTGGTATAACAAAGAGAAATTCTCTGCTTGGGGCGGTGCTTTGACAACTGCTACTGACTTGGTGTTCTACGGTACATTGGATCGTTGGTTCAAAGCTGTTGATGCTAAATCAGGTAAAGAACTCTGGAAATTCCAAGTGGGTTCTGGCGTAATTGGTAACGCATTCACATACGGTAACAAAGGTAAACAATACGTTGGCGTGCTATCAGGTATCGGTGGCTGGGCTGGTGTTGCGATGAACCTTGGTATGACTAACCCAACAGACGCTTTAGGTGCTGCTGGT
>Ga0172373_10007329_pt1 | contig 14357 bp, 15 predicted proteins | sample Lak10m_2_FD_114546 | JGI IMG/M metagenome (GOLD analysis project Ga0172373, IMG submission 114546) | Freshwater microbial communities from Kabuno Bay, South-Kivu, Congo - kab_092012_10m | ecosystem: Environmental > Aquatic > Freshwater > Lake | place: Democratic Republic of the Congo... | reverse complement strand
CTGAGTTCATCCGAGCGTCATGAAGGCTTGATCGCCGCCGTAGCCTTTGAATCGCTGATCAAGCTGGTAGCCCTTTTGACGGTCGGGTTGTTTGTCACCTACGGGCTCTATGACGGCTTTACAGATATTTTCGGACGTTTAAAGGAATTCGAACCAACCGCCTTTGAACGATTATTCACCTTCAGCAGTGCTGCCAGCAGCCCCGATTCAATCCACACCTTTACACTGCTGTTTCTCTCCATGAGTGCCATCATGCTGCTGCCGCGCCAGTTTCATGTCATGGTCATCGAAAATTCCGATGAACGTCACATTTCAACCGCAATCTGGCTCTTTCCAGTCTATCTGTTCCTGATCAACCTTTTTGTCATGCCGATTGCACTGGCGGGTATTCTGACCACCGGCAGTACTAGTGGCGCCGATTATTTCGTCCTGACCATCCCGCTCTTGACCGGTCATGACACTATTACACTGCTGGCTTTTCTGGGAGGACTCTCGGCGGCGGCCGGCATGGTAATGGTCGAATCGGTAGCAATATCCACCATGCTGCTGAACCATATTTTCATGCCTGTCATTGTACACTGCAGACCGCGCAGCTGGTTCCCGATCCTGCTGATCAACCTGAAACGTTTCGGCATCCTGATGGTCGTCATGCTTGGATATTTCTACCACCAGATCGTCGGCGACTCCTACATGCTGGTCAATATGGGCTTGATTTCGTTTTCGGCAGCGGCTCAGTTTCTGCCCGCCATGCTGGGGGGACTCTACTGGAGGCGCGGCAACCGTGCCGGAGCTATCAGCGGCATCCTGTTCGGTTTTCTGACCTGGCTGTATACCCTGCTGCTGCCGTCGTTCAGCAAATCCGGCTGGCTACCGGATCATTTACTGACCGATGGACCATTCGACATTGCGCTGCTCAAACCGACCGCCCTGTTTGGGCTCACCGGCATGGACATGTGGAGTCACTCACTTTTCTGGAGCATGCTGTTCAATCTGAGCGCCTACATTATCTGCTCAATCCTGCTGCGGCAGGATGAAAAAGAACATGAGCAGGTTCACAAATTTATCGGGATTTTCGAGCAGGACCGTTCCTACCGCCACGTCGAGAGAAAACGGCTTTCAAAACCGGTCACAATCACACAGTTTGTAACGCTGATGGGAAAATTCATCGGCGTCGCAGAAGCAGAACAGGCCATAGCCCATTATTCTGCCGGTCGTGAGCCCGCTGCGGAAGGCACCGTATCTGAATTCGAACTGCCCAACCTGAAACGCTATACAGAGAAAACTCTGGCAGGTTCGCTCGGTGCCGCCGCCGCCGGCGCCATAGTGGACAGCTTTCTGTCTGACATGGGCTCTCGCATGGAATCGGTCTATGACATCTACAGCACCGTACGTTCAAACCTCGATCAGAGTCGTGAATCGCTGTTTGTCCGCCTGAAAGCGTCCGAAATTATCAATCGCACGCTCGATCTACAAATTATTATGGACGATCTGCTGCTGCTTCTGCTGAAGGAATTCAAACTCGATATGGCGCTGATTCAGTTCAGAGAAGCTGACGGGTCGTTCTCTGTTCGCAGTTATCAGGGGAGCAGCCGTCGTCCGATCAGCCCGCAGCATTGGTATATGGAAAGCCAGCCCTATTTCGACATGGTCTACCTTGACATGTTGCCACACTTTTCGAACGATATCAGGCTGATACAGGAAACAATACCGTTCGATCGCACCCTGGCAGAAGGCATCGTTTCCTGCGCACATATTCCGATCTTCAGGGCCGGTGAATCAGCTATCGGCATACTTTCGGTGTATTCGCGTTCCATCGCCGGTCTATTTACCGAGGAATTCATCGGCCTGCTCTCCAGTCTGACCGGCCAGCTTGCACAGGCAATTACGATTGTACAGGAGATCGAGGCCAAACAGCGTGAGCGCGATCAGAAAGAACAGGCGCTGCTGAAAAATGCCCGCGTCCTGCGCGACATGGAGATCGCCCAGCAGATTCAGATGTCACTCCTGCCTGAAAAAGCACCGGAACTGTTTGGAATCGAGCTGGCCGGACGCTGCGTTTCTGCGGCCCATGTGGGGGGGGATTACTACGATTTTTTTCAGCGCAACGAGCATCTGATCGATCTTTTGATCGCCGATGTTTCCGGTCACAGTGTCGGCGCAGCCCTGATCATGGCCGAGATGCGCACACTGCTGCGGGCGCAGGTCAACAGAGCCGGCAGTGCCAGTGCAATTCTGAATATTTTGAACAGCCAGCTTTATGAGGATCTGACCCGGGCCGAACTCTTTATCACCATGTTTTATGCGAAATATGACGCTGCAACCGGCAGGCTCAGCTATTCCAACGCAGGCCATAACCACCCCTTTTTACACCGCACCGGCCTGGAGAGCTGCATCGAGCTGGACACAGAGGGTTTGATTCTAGGCGTCAAAACATCGGTCGTTTTTGAAGAACGTACCATTGAACTTGTCAGCGGCGATGTGTTACTGTTGTATACAGACGGGTTGACGGAAGCCTTTGACAATCAGGGAGAAATGTTCGGTGATCAGCGCGTCTGCACGCATATGAGAGCAAACGCCCATTTGCCGGCCGCCGAGATCGTAGACTCTTTCTATCAGGCTGTTGCCGATTTTAGCGGCGTCCCGACGCTTCAGGATGATATCTCACTGGTCGTATTGAAAATACTGTAACCCAAGGAGACAACATGAACGTGAGTACTGAAACGAACAGAGGAGTTGTGATCGTCTTTGTCAAGGAAGAGCGTCTTGACGCGCACAACTCTGAAGAGCTTAAAGCGGAGTTGAACCGGATTTTTGAGGGGGGAAGTCGCGATGTAATTGTCGATCTCAAACAGGTACGTTTTATCGACAGTTCCGGATTGGGTGTGCTGGTTTCGGGCTTTAAAAACGCCTCAACACGGCAGGGAGCATTAAAACTTTCGGCACTGCAAACGCAGGTGAAATCAATGTTTGAGTTGACCAGGCTACACCGGGTCTTTGATATTTTCTCATCGGCCGATGATGCCCTGGACAGTTTTTAGCGGCTGACTGCCGTGAGATGGAGAAGATATGAAACATGACATCTCGCTTGACATAACCATTCCGAATCAAACCCGCTACCTGAGTATGATCGGCAGGATCGGAGAAAGCATGGCCAAAGAGATCGACTGTACTGAAGATGATCGCGAGTCTCTGGCCTATCAGCTGACCATTGTACTGACCGAAGCTCTGGTAAACGCCATCAAACACGCCAACCACGCCGATCCGAATAAAGAGGTTCATATCCGCATTAACATGAATGACAAAGAGCTGGCGATTCGGGTGTATGACAGCGGCTGCGGATTTGACCTGAACAGCATCAGCTCCCCCTGTTTCGATGCCTGCGCCTTGGAGGATACCGGACGTGGTATTTTCATCATCAGATCACTGATGGATTCAGTCGAGTATAAACGCGCAAACGGTGGCAATGTTCTGGAAATGAAAAAACAGCTCCCCTAAGCTGCAACCAGCCTGATCCCCCACCCCTCCAGTTCTGACAGAACCGCCGCAACCAGCCGGTCGAGTTCACATTCCACCTCTTTCGTCAGACCGATTTCCATCTCGATGCTGCCGGGCTGAATCCCGATTAAAACCATTTCACGAGGCGTATGCCCCATCAGTTCCGACACCGCCAGCAGATCTTTAAGCCCCATCTGATGCGGCGAAACCTTGGTCTCCAGGGCAATCGGCAGCTCCTCGCCGCTCAATCGGATGCAGCTACCCGGCTTCTGTCCGGTTTCGACAGCGTCAATCAAGATCAGGTGCGAGATATTCTCGAGTTTGGGGAGCAGATCAAGCCCCAGTGTGCCGCCATCCATAACTTCGACGTTATCCGGAAATCGATACTCCCGCTGCAGACGCTGGGCAACCAGCACCCCGACCCCGTCATCAGACATGACCAGATTACCGATACCAAGCACCAGAACGGCGGAAACTTCAGGTGATACATTCATGAGATGTCCTTTTGCGTACGAAATGTATATGTCGCCTTGGTTTCAACTACGATAAGAGGAATTTCATTGATAAAAAAAACAATATCAGCCCGTTTCTGATTCGGAAGCATAACAGACTGCGGAGATTCAGCGGATAAACTGGACCTGAGCGAGGAAGCCGGGCACTGCAAGCAACGGTTCGAACTCGTGGTGGTCGGAGGTGAGCAAAACGGCATCTTCGCGCTCCGCAAGCGCAACGGCGAAACAGTCAGCAAGAGATATGCGTCCCCGTGCTTTCAAGATTCCCGCACTCTTCCAGAAATCAATGTCCATATCATTCCGAACGACCAGGCCAGCTTCAACAAGATTGGCCAACAATTGCTCGGCAGGGTCTTTACCATGACACCGCAGGCAATCGTAATAAACTTCGCAGAGATTTACTGCATGGACAAAGCAGACATTGTTTTCGGCTTCGAGAGCCTGCCTGACGATGAGAGCTCCCTCTTCGTTTTTGATGAGAGAAATAATGGCACAGGCATCAAGTACATATCTCATGAGTGAAACTTCCGCTCTTCAAACACAATTTCTTCCTGCTTTATGCGTGAGAAATCGGCACTTGAGGTCATCATCGGATATGCTCCCGTAAGAGCATCCAGTGCCTTTTTTCGCTGTTCCAGGGGAAATTCCTGTTCAGAGACTACTTGTACTTGAAATGGTAAACCCTTACGGTTGCGGACTGCGGAAAGAAATATTTTGATTGCCTCAGTGGTGGTCATGCCAAGTTGCCGAAATATGGTTTCTGTTTCGGATTTCAACTGCCCGTCAATCCTCATGCTGATGGTTGCACTTTTTGCCATACGACGCCTCCGTATTCATTTCTTTACACAAATGTACTGCACATGAATTACAAACGCAATTTATGATAATCCGGTTGTACGAATGGTTCCGGTCATAAGCGTCATTCCTGAGAAGGAATCTCTCTTTCTCGCTATGGCGTATGGTTATCACCAATATTTCAGAAACGTCTCAATAATTATCAAATAACCATCCCTGTACTTTGGCTACTCTCACCCCCCCCCACCCATCAACACCCTACCCCTCCACCAACACCTGCTCCTCCTCATCAAGCCCGTAAAGCCGGTATACATGGGCGTCTATGGATCGTTCCAGCTCCGTAGTATCCGCCTTTGGATCAGCTTTCTTTGCAGCCAGAATCTGGTTTACCAGTTCTATAATGGGGGCTTGTTGTTGCGGGGTTGCTGTGGGAATGGGGAGTTGTTGAATATCACCAATCATGATTTGTGGAAAGGTATCGCTTGCTGAAATCTGAAATTTCTTTCTGAAGTACCAACCGATAAAACGGGAATTCAAGACCCCAAGCAGAAAACGGTAGGAATATCCTGATTCTTCAGTGATCTTTACTACATATAGCAGTGTATTACAGTAGGATGTTTCCGGAATATAGGTCGCTATCAAGGTTTCCGCCACGATCTTTCGTATCAGAATCTTTTCGCCTATGAATTTTTCCGGCTTGCGTGGTTCTGCAAGCCAGGGACCGTAATGAAGCCAGTTATTCCGGTTCCAGGTCAATTCATAGCGCCCAATATGCTTACCATCATAGAACGGAAGAAATTTCTCGTCCACTTGCACCGTCGAAGTGAATGGTTTGCTGTCACGTATTATAGCTGTTTGCGGCGGTTTTCCCTTGCCTACCTGATACGCTTTTATACCATAAAAAAGCTCTGCAATAGCGCTGACGACTTTGTACGTACCGGCAATTCGTTCAAGCAGAGTGACTTCTGCCAAATTGCTTTGGGCGTTGAATGTTCCTGATTTACTCCAAAGCGCCGTTGAAATAACGCGCACATCATCCGGAGTTTCAAGCGAGATCTGCCTGACCTGTTTATCGAAGGATTTAATGGTAACAAGCGATTCGTGGTATGTTTTTGTATGTTCCATTTTTTGCAAAAAGAGCAGGGTGGTGTCAACCGAGGCATCCTCAAACACCTGTGACGGCAGAAGAACCAGTTCCCGGAGTTTTGACTGACGCAACAGATGTTCCCGCAGTGCAGCTGTAAAGGAAAGATTCAGGTACGTATCAGGGATTATGAAACTGAATTCCCCCCTGCACTGCAAAATTTCCAAAGCGCGTTCCACAAACAGAACATAGCTTTCTCCCCGTAATGCAAAAGTTACATAATGGTCCTTCAATTCTTTTGGCAATGAAACACCATACGGCGGATTCCCGATCACGACATCAAAACCGACAAAACTCCCCTCTTCATCCAGCACTTCCGGAAATTCAAAACGCCATTCAAAAGCATTTGAATAGACCGTCTGCTGACGTGCCGCAATTTTCTCTTCCAACTCCGCCGCCCGGCTGTGCAGCTTTTCCCGCTTCTGGTGCCCAACCTCGTCAAAAGCAAACACCGCCTGGGTCAGCTCGTTTTTCACATTCAGCAGCTCCTTCATATAAAAATCGCTGGGAAGTGAAAAAGCACGCCACTCTTCCTTGATCGCCTCGATCTCGCGCCGCAGTATGCCCTTGTTGCTGGGTCCCTTTTCTCCCAGTTTGTAGAGCCAGACCTTCTCTTTATAACGTCTGGTCAACTCTTTCAAACGTTTGCGTTCCACCGGCGCATAATGGGAAAGGCCGCTTTTATCATCATTCAGGGAAAAACGGCTGACAAGCGAGTTGCCGCATTTGATGTTGATGTCGATATTGGGGAGGGTTTCTAACTGCAACCCCTCCCCGGCCCTCCCCTTATCAGGGAAGGGAGCAAAACCTGCAAGACTTCCTATCCCCCCCTGATTAGGGGGGTTAGGGGGGTTGGGTGTTGACTTTTCCCGGTAATACGCATTCTTCAGCAGTTCAATCCACAAGCGCAAACGGCAGATAGCCACCGATTTAGGATTGATATCAACGCCGAAAAGACAATTTTCAATGACGGTCGCTTTTTCGCGAAAGAGCGTTTCCTGCAATCGTTGCGATTCCTGGTTTTTGCGGTTGTAGCTGAATGATTCTCCTTCCATGACCACAATCAACTCGTCATTTTCAACTACGATCTCGACACCTTTCAGCCGCTTGCCATCCTGATGTTCCAGAATCTTCAACTCGGCTTTCAGGGAGATAATTTCATTGAGCGCAGAAACCAGAAAGTGACCGCTACCGACCGCCGGATCACAGATCTTCAGACTGTTGATAATTTCGTTTGCCCGTCGCCGGGCTGTAGAATCAGAATAATCAAGCTTTTCGCACAGATCGTCCCAGCCGACAATCACAGGCCATTCTTCCCGGAATTTCTGCAGCACCATTCGCCGTATCGCCTCGCGGCTCATGTACATGGTGATGTAGCCGGGGGTATAAAACGAGCCATCCCGATACCCGTTGATCTTTTCAAAGATCAGCCCCAGCACCGAGGCATTGATGATGGTTTTGGGAGCCTCCTTGACCAGCGTCGTGCCTTCACTGGCAAAATCATAGGCATCGAGAAACTCAAACAGGTAGAAGAGCGTGTTGCTTTCGCCGCTTCGCTTTTTGGCCGCGTCATTTTTCAGCACCGTGGCGGCGTAGAGCGGCATCGTCAGGCGCTGTTTGAGGCTCGAAATCTGTACGGCGTTTTTTTCAAGCGGGGTTATCTCAAACAGAGAGCTGTTGAGATACGGTACCGCGCCGAATTTGGCGGTACTATCTGCCGTACGCTCATGTTCCTGACGTGCCAGCACCTCAAAAAACAGCTCCTGCAGTTCATCAAAATCCTTGATTTTTTCACGATGTAAAAAAGAATAGTTCAAGTCGGCAGAGTTCCAGGCCAGCAGGCGACCTTCCAGCAGCTTAAGAAACAGTATCCGGTTGAGCCAGGTAATACAGAGTTCAAGGGCTACGCTGAAATACTGCTCCTCCTCATCAGAACCGTAGTCAGAGAGGTTTTTTATCCTCTCCAGCGATTGCTGCACCTTGAGAAGATTGATGGTGTTTTCCAGTAAAGCCCCTTCATTGCGCCGTTGCAGTGCGACCCGACTGATCAGCTTCTTCCCTTTTTCCTTGATCTCTTCCAGACCGACAATATGAAGCAGTTCGCCATAAAATTCGCGATTGAGGCTGTTGCTGTCATTACTGTAGGGGAGTTTCAGCAGGTGCCGCGGCGAGAGTAGTTTGTACAGCGCTATCAGGGCTTTGTTATCCGGTTCAATGTTAAAATCGCGCAGATCAAACCAGCAGCATGGCAGCGGTTCCTGCACATTTTCCAGCCACGGTCTGGCAACACTTTCATAAAAATGGCGGTTGTCATGCCCCTGCGACTTGAACGATTTATAAGCTTTTACCAGTGCCACGTTGCGGCGCACGTTGCGCTCAAACCAGACGCCGTCAAAGATGAACCACTCTCCAGAGTTCGTGATGATCAGATGCGTGATACCGTAGTTTTCTTTCTCGAAAACTTCCCGCAGGTAGTAGAGGATGATTTCATGCAGCGCCTTGGCATTCGGCCTTTCACGACTGATCATCTCGGCGCTGTTTGTGGATGATTTTGTTTCGATAATAACTGAAACCGGCGTTGTCGCGTGCAGGCCGGCATAAATGGCAAGATCGATATCGCCGGAGGTATTGATCAGATTTGATGAGCGATACCAGACATCTTTCAAAAAATCACTGATGTGGTTTTTCTGATGCTCTTCACGATTGGCGCTCCGGTTATGGTCAAGCAGGACAGTCAGCCCGGAGCAGAACAGCTCCAGCTCGCTGCGTAAGGGCGGCTGCAGCAGATACGATTTATTGATACTATCGCCAGGCGATATAATTTTCAATTTCATAGAGATCTACGTTCCCTTTTCTGATACGGAATGAGCCTATATACCCAGCGCCACAACCGCCTTCCATACCCCGACCGCCCCCAAAAGCGCCACTACCGCTCCCATGACACGCTGAAAAATTCCGCGACCGAGGGCTGAAAGCGTCGCCGCCACCTGCCCGTAAGCCAGCAGGACCGGCAGTGTACCGGCACCGAAGGCCAGCATCATGCTGCCCCCCTGAACGGTAGAAGCGCTGGTGGCCGCCGCGATCAACACACCGTACACCAATCCGCACGGAATCAACCCCATCAGCAATCCGGCCGGAATGGCAGCCAACACAGAACGACTGGCGGTCACGCGGGAAAGCAGCCTGCGGATAATTCCCCAGCCGCAACCATCCAGAGCCGAAATACCAAGTGATCGGATGCCGATCACCGTAAAAAGCCCCATCAAGAGCACCAGGAGATTGGCTGCCAGAAAGAGCCACTTCGCCCAGGATCTGAATTCATCCAGCACGCCTGCTCGAACAGCCAGTCCGGCCAACAGTCCGAGCAACGCATAGGTAGTGATCCGTCCGGCGTGATACAGCAGGTTAAACAGAAAACGCTCGGCAGCGCTTCTGTCGCCGGTCGAGAGCGCCAGAGCCGTCACAATACCGCCGCACATGCCGAGACAATGACCACTGCCGGCCAGACCGGCCGAGAATGCCAACCAGATTTCGAGCACCCGTTCAGGTTTCCAGAGCGCCGATCAGGCTTTTAATGTCAGCAACAGCATGTGCCGACAGCCAGGCTTCCATATCGGCAGCAATCTGCTGGGCAGCCCCCGGGTTGATAAAACTGGCCGTGCCAACCTGCACGGCCGTGGCGCCGGCCAGCATGAATTCCAGCGCATCCGTAGCGTTCATTATTCCACCGATACCGATGATCGGCAGCTTGACCGCTCTGGCCACCTGCCAGACCATACGCAGCGCGATCGGCTTGATGGCCGGGCCGGAAAATCCGCCCGTGATATTGGCCAGGATCGGTCGCCGCCTGTTCAGATCGATGGCCATGCCGGTCAGTGTGTTGATCAGCGAGAGTGCATCAGCACCGGCATCCTGGCAGGCTTTGGCCATCACGACCACATCGGTGACATTGGGAGAGAGCTTGACGATCAGCGGTTTGCCGGTTGCCTTGCGGCAGGCCGAAATGACATCGAAGGCGCAGGCCGGGTCGGTGCCAAAGACGATGCCCCCCTGTTTGACGTTAGGACAGGAGATGTTGACTTCCAGTCCGGCCAGCTCAGGGATCTGATCCAGTCGGCGCGCCATTTCGGCGTATTCATCAATTGTGGCACCGAAAAAATTGGCGATGACCGGGGTGTCAACCGTACGCAAGAAAGGTATTTTTTTGGCGATAAAAGCGTCAATACCGACGTTTTGCAGACCGATGGCGTTCAGCATTCCGCCCGGTGTTTCGACGATACGCGGCGTCGGATTTCCGGCGCGCGCTTTGAGCGAAAGCCCTTTAGTCACCATGGCACCGATGGACTCCAGATCGACGTATTCGGCAAATTCTTCGCCGTAGCCAAAGGTTCCGGAGGCGGTCATGACCGGATTACGCAGCGGGATACCGGCCAGATTGACCGTCATATCCGGTGTGATAGCAGTTGAGTCCATAGTCAATCCCTCCACTTCAGTTCGCCCGCTTCAAAAACCGGCCCTTCGGTACAGACACAGCGGAAATCGGGTGTTTCGGCAGAATGAGTGCGACCGGGAGCGACGCACCCCAGGCAGGCGCCCACGCCACAGGCCATGTACCCCTCCAGCGAAACCTGACAGGGAATGTTGCGCCCGGCGGCAATGCCGGCCACCGCGTTCAGCATGCCATGCGGACCACAAGCAAAGATGGTCGCCCTCCCCTGCAGTTGATCAAGCCGCCGCACCAGCGCCTCCGTCACCAGACCGCATTCACCCAGCGAACCATCTTCGGTAGCCGTGTAACACTCCACACCCAGCCGTTCAAACTCGGTGATGCAGAGGATATCGTCGCGCGTGCGCCCACCGGCAAACAGCCTGACCTTGGATGCCTTGACCAGCTCCTTTGCCAGCAGGTAGAGCGGTGCCAACCCTACCCCGCCCCCCACGATAAGCTTTTCTTCATTCGCTTCGCCCAGCGTGAAGCCGGTGCCAAGCGGCCCCAGCACATCCAGCAGGTCATTCGCATGCAGCGTTGCCAGCAGCGCGGTACCCTTGCCAACCACCCGGTAGAGCATCTCAAAACAGGGCTGAATAGCCGCGCCGCTCTGCTGCGGAGTATAACTGCCGACGTCAAAAATTCCGAAGGGACGCCGCAACAGCGGGTCAATGGCGCCGCTGACCCGCACCATGACAAACTGACCGGGGACGGCAGACGCAAATTCGGGCGGCGCGGTCATACGCATGCGCCAGTAACCGGGCGAAACCTCCGCATTAGAGAGGATCATCGAAGTAAACTGCATTCAGGTTCTCCTTACTGTCTTTTGGTATATGGATTAAAAACCGGGACTGAAAACGAACTGAAATGCCGTTCATTGCGGGTCACAACAGCCAAACCATGCTGAAGGGCGATAGAGGCTATCATCACATCAGCACCATCATGTCCGGCACGTGCGGCGAGCTCGCCCCAGCAGCAGGCTATTTCAGGCGTCACTGGCAACACGCGGTCCGTATAATTTCGCATCAGTTCGTCCAGCCAATGCTGTAGTCGCTCTGCAAAATGAGCATCCTTATTTCGTTGCAAAACTATACCGCGCTGTATTTCCGATATGGTTACCACGCTGAGAAAAAGACTCTTTTCAGGCACCGACATGAGCCAGGCCACAACATTCTGGTCAGGATCGCGTTTACGAAGTTCCGATATCACCATCGTATCAAGCAGCCACATCAAAATTCGACCTCACGCGAAATAAACGGTAGCCGTTCAAACTCGATATCATCCTTGGGGAGAGCCAGCAAATGCTCCACAAAGCGAGGCATCGCGGCGGCCTTGAATTTTTCAAGGCGCACATACTCATCAGCGGCAACAACGACAACGACTTCCCGACCACGCCGTGTCACATGCTGCGGTTCACCGTGCAGTGCTGCGGCAACCACTTTGCTGAACTGGTTTTTTGCATCCTGTAAGCGCCACGATTCTGATTTCATACATCCTCCCGAAACCTAGCCAGATAAACGAGCCAGATTGTGCTAAAGATGCGTCTTTTTGTCAACGGAAAGATCAACCAGAAAGGATTCATTGAACTGCGTTCCCCTACAACACTTTCTCCATCAAAACCGCATCATCCCTACCTTCATAATACTTTTTCCGCAGACCGGTGCGGACAAAACCGAACTGTTCATAAAGTGTCAGCGCGGCTATATTCGACGCCCGCACCTCCAGTGCCAGCAGTTCGGCACCTTTTTCACGAGCTACCACTTCTGAATAATCCATCAGCTGCCGCGCGATGCCGCGACCGCGCAACTCAGGCAGTACGGCAATATTCAGGATCTGCGCCTCTTCGAAGAGCGACATCAGACCGACATAACCAACGACAATGCCGTCAGATTCGGCAACAAACGGAAACGAATGCGGAGTATCTATTTCGTGCTGAAAGTGCTCCCTTCGCCAGGGAGCCGGATAAGAGGCCTGTTCGATGGCCAGGACCGCGTCGAGGTCACGGGCAATCATTGCCCGGATGAGATAAGGATGCTGTTCGTTCATAGCCCGGCATGATAGGCAAAATGTTTCATTCTGTAAACGCTTTAGAGCTTTAATTCACGCATCAGACGCTGCAACTCTTCGGCATTGCTGCGCAGCTGACAGGCGGCGCCAACCGATTGATGCGCGCCTCATACCGTTTCGTGCACAACGTGGGTGATCTGGTTGATGTTGTGTGATATCTCACACGTAGTTGCGGTCTGCTCTTCAGCAGAAATGGCAATCTGATGAATTTGCGCAGCAACGGAATTTATCTGCTGCAAAATGTCGCGCACAGCATCACCTGATTTTGCCGCTTCGACGGTACCGGACTCCACGTGCCGCCCCTCTGTTCCATGGCTGCGACAGCCCCCCTGGCCTGGCTCTGAATGGTCTTGATCATTTCGTCAATTTCTTTTGTAGCGAGGGTTGGGGATGGTCTCATTGCGACACCTCCCCAAAGCTGTTGGCCTCATGCGGAAGTTCCCGCCCTGCATCGGAAATCGACGGAGGCAATGTTGTCAGGGATCGTTGCGGGATGCCGTTCTCCAGAAGCCGTTTGACTGCGGCATGGTTACTGGCTATATGAATTGTTGATCCCGTCAGCTTTATAGGGGCTTCCAGCCCCGTACGGATTGTTCAGGCAGTTGGCATCATAAGGGCAGGCAGCAAAAGATATGGTTACTGAACTCATTACGGCGGCGATAATGCAAGTTTATAATGTTCTCATTTTTGTCCCCCTTCAATTTGACTCCTCGTCTCTCCGTCAGACAGAAATAAGGAGTCTTACTCTTTCTGTCCAACGGGCATGGCTTTGATCTGCCGGGTTTTCGGGCAGGTCGTAAGCCTTGTTGGGAATCAGCTTTTTCTTTTCACCGGTTCTACTTATTTGTTGAAAAGTCAGTTCAATTGCAGTTGACGTTCCCTTGCTTTTTGAGTTCTGCATACGTATACTTGCGGCAAGGAGAAACATTATGGAACGGATAATAAATATTCATGTTGAAAAATTGCCCGAAGGTTTTTACCTTGCGACCTCAGAGCAGGTTCAAGGTTTGGTGGCACAGGGTCGAACTATTTCCGAAGTAATGGAAATAGCCCGAGATGTAGCCCGTCGTTTGCTTGAAGCACAGCAGGAGCGTAAACAAAATGCCTCCGAGGCAGAGCTAGCTGATTCTTTCGACCTGCCTCTGGTTGTAGGTTACTGATGGGAAGGCTGTCTGGTTTCCGTTACCGTGAGATTGTACGCCGCTTGAAACATTTCGGATTCGCATTTGACCGGCAGGCTGCTGGCAGTCACGAAATCTGGCACAGTGAGGCAACAGGCCGCTATACGACAATTCCAAACTATTCCGGGGACATGCCGGAAGGAACGTTGCGTGCCATTCTACAACAAGCGGGCATCTCTCCTGATGAATTTCTTCAAGGTTAACTCAATATTTCAGCCTCCCCCTTTCCCTCCTCGGTTTCAATGTGTTTTCTGGGTTTTAATCGCTTTTGACTTTTTCGCCGTTTAGCACTCCAAGTTGCCGCATCCTCCTTTAAGCAAAAGTGAGATAGACTGACTACTTATTTAATTCTTTGCAGTTAACGCCAGTCGAGGAATGGTAGCTACAGATATAGCGCTTACCTTTACACACGGCTTCCCAATTGTGCATGCCCTCCATTGTCGAGGTTTCATTCTCGATGGAAATATCATCCTTTCTGCACCCTATGGCACCTGATGCTAAATTTTTTGAGATCCGGGTGCTGGTGCATCCTTCCAATAGTGTAGTTACAGCGTAACCGTCAACCTCAGACCATCTTGAATGTGTTTCGGATTTATGATTGTGATGAGACTTGCCTTGCGGCGAGCCAGTTATCCGGCAGGAGTTGATCGATCTGCTTTGCGGGATGGGACATG
>Ga0172373_10007328_pt1 | contig 14358 bp, 19 predicted proteins | sample Lak10m_2_FD_114546 | JGI IMG/M metagenome (GOLD analysis project Ga0172373, IMG submission 114546) | Freshwater microbial communities from Kabuno Bay, South-Kivu, Congo - kab_092012_10m | ecosystem: Environmental > Aquatic > Freshwater > Lake | place: Democratic Republic of the Congo... | reverse complement strand
CGGCACGGGCGGCGATGAGGCCGCGCTGTTCGCGGGCGACCTGTTCCGCATGTACACCCGCTTCGCCGAACGCCGTCGCTGGCAGGTTGAAATTATTTCCGAAAGCTTGGGTGAAGTCGGCGGCTACAAGGAAGTCATCGCCCGTATCGTCGGCCAGGGTGCCTATTCCGTCCTCAAATTTGAATCCGGCGCACACCGCGTGCAGCGCGTACCCGCCACCGAAACCCAGGGGCGCGTCCATACGTCGGCCTGCACAGTGGCGATCCTGCCGGAAGCGGATGAAGTCGATGACGTAGAACTGAATCCCGCCGACCTGCGCATCGACACCTTCCGTGCCAGTGGTGCGGGCGGGCAGCACATCAACAAAACCGATTCGGCCGTGCGCATCACCCACCTGCCAAGCGGCACCGTGGTCGAATGTCAGGATGGTCGCTCGCAACACCAGAACAAGGCGCAAGCCATGCGCGTGCTCGCCGCACGCATCAAAGACCGGCAGGAAAAGGAAGCGCACAGCAAAATCGCTGCCGAGCGCAAATCACTGGTCGGCAGCGGCGACCGCTCCGAGCGCATCCGCACCTACAACTTTCCGCAGGGCCGCGTTACCGATCACCGCATCAACCTCACGCTCTACAAAATGGACGCCATCATGGACGGCGACATCGCCGAACTGACCGGCGCACTGATGGCAGAACACCAAGCCGAACAACTCGCCGCAATGGCCGAGGAAACGCGCTGACTTTAACGTGCCACACCGCGTTCATACCCTTCAAACTCAAGACCGGATGACATTATCCGAAACACTGGGACTAGAGCCCACCAGTGCGCGGCTTGAAATTCAAATACTGCTGCAGCAGGTCTTGGGGGTTTCGCGGGCGGCACTGCTGGCCCACCCGGAAACTATGCTAAGCGACACACAATTCGCTCAATATGCAGCGCTGCGCCAGCGCCGCTTCAACGGTGAACCGCTGGCCTACATTCTGGGTGAACGCGAATTCTTCGGACTAAATTTCACCGTCTCACCGGCCACCCTAATTCCGCGCCCCGACACCGAATTGCTCGTCACCGAAGCGCTGCAACACCTGCCGCCACAAGCTGCCGCACAAACACGGGTACTCGATCTCGGCACCGGCAGCGGCGCGATTGCCCTGTCACTTGCCCATACGCGACCGGACATTTTCGTGACCGCCGTAGATGCCTCCGCCGACGCCCTGAAAGTTGCACAAGAAAATGCCGTGCGGCTGCATTGCAACCATGTTCGCTTGCTGCAAAGCGACTGGTTTTCAGCCTTGAATGAGGGTGAGCGTTTCGAGCTGATTGCGTCCAATCCACCCTACATCGCCGAAGCCGATGCCCACCTGCAACAGGGCGATCTGCGTTTTGAACCGCGCAGCGCGTTGGCGGCGGGTGAAGACGGTTTGGACGATTTGCGCCACATCATCACAAATGCCCGAACACACCTGCGCCCGGGCGGCTGGCTGTTGCTGGAACACGGCTACGATCAGGCGCCGCGCGTGCGCGAGCTGCTGGCAAACGCGGGTTACACCGACATTTACTCCGCCCGGGATTTAAGCGGAATCGAGCGGGTTAGCGGGGGATGTTCCCCTGCCTAGGTGGAAGAAAAAAATAAGAAGGACTGGCGGAGAAACGGGCTCTCATAGCGGTTCGAAATCGGCACGAATGTCGGCCGTTATTTTCTCAGCCAGTCCCGCCTGTTTCGCAAATTCGGACCAATTGTCTATGGCGGCGCGAACATCCTTGATCGCATCTTGCGGGCGGCGCACGCCGAAGCGATCGGCTTCGGCCATTAGATCGGCACGGTTGATGCCACTGAACTTGCCATTGACGCTCATGAGGTGCTGATACGTCCACTCACCCTCGGGATTGTAGGCGTGCGTCACATCGTAGGCAGGCGCGAGTTCCCATGCGCCACCTTGCTTCAGGCGAAAGGCGAAGTTTTTGCTGTGATCGTCGCAATTCTTCGCCATGACGTTAAAGGCCATTCGGCGAAAAGCCTGGCCGATGGCGTCATCACCTAATTCGAGTCGTGTGATGGCCATGAATAGCTGGGCATAGGCGTGCGTGGCGCGCTGCTTATAGTCCAGGTGGCTAATGGCGCAGAGCGTCTGCACGTGATGCTTGATCGTTTGGCCAGCGGCGACGTCGCGATCAAAGCGGCGGGTCATAAAATGGGCGCGTCCGCTCTCTTCCAGCAAATGGCAGGGGGACATGCGAATGCCCGCAGCCTCGGCCATCCGGTGATAGGCGTATTCGATCCGGCCATAGTCAGCACTTCCCCCCAGTTCGGAATCTTTCCCGACCCCATCGAACTTGAGCAGCCAGTGCTCAAAACCCAGCGCAGCATTAAACTGGCCGCTGCGAATCTGATGCGTCCGGGGGTTCCAGGCGACGACAGCCTTGGCGCGGGCGCCACCTGCACTGGTGCCGACGCGAATAATGTTGGCAAGCGCGGCCTGGGCCTGGACATCGCCGGACAAATCGCCATACACCACCTTGCGCGCGGCCTCGACGAGGCTTTTCATTTCTAGGGGTTCGGCACTTTCCCGATGAGCACCCCTGGCGGGCTTGAACTCCAGCGCCCCCATGCCGCGACTGCCCATGTATGCCAGACGGTCCAAGGTAGTGATGGCACGTTTCTCGACACCGCGCTGCGCCATCCAAGCGTCAATCAGAGCATTGCCGAAGTCGTCGGGCAGTGCATCAGCCAACAAGCCCGGCAAGCGTTTGTAACTGGGCTCGGCCAGTTCCGGGAAAGCAAAGCTCGGACGCGGATCGCCGAGTGGCATGGTCAGCGGAGCCAGCTCAATACCGGTGCGCCGCCAGGCCGGATCGTAGGCGAAAACATAGCAACCGAGACGGGGGTCAGGTGCCACCGCGCCGATACGTTGACCCCAGGCTCGAACTTCTATGACCGGAATATCCATAATCAACTAGCCTGCAGGATTCGGATTGCGCGGGCGGCGAACGCGCTGGGGCGGCCTAGGCCGACGCAACAACTCGAGCGGATTAACGCTGGCCACCGGCGCAAGCATGTCCAGACCTTGCAAACAATCCAATGCCTTTAGAACACGCAGCAGTGTTTCAACAGTGGAGCCGCGTCCACCCTCAAGGTTGCGCAGCGCCTTTTCAGAGATGCCCGCCTTCTCAGCTGTTGTGCGCTGATCCAGATTGCGGCTCAAACGCAAACGCCTCAGGCGCTCTCCCAGGAGTTTTTGCAGTTCGTCAGGCGCTGAAAACGAAATATTTTCCATGTTTATTAACTGGTATCTATATACCTATTGGATGGCATATTAATACATAACCGGAAAATTTATACCTTTTTATCCAATACTGATTATGTCCCACCCAACTGTCCCAACCGTTTGACGGCCAATCCGCCCTACATCGCCGAACGATACCCACCTGCAACAAGGCGATCTGCGTTTTGAACCGCGCAGCGCGCTGGCGGCGGGTGAAGACGGTTTGGACGATTTGCGCCACATCATCACAAATGCCCGAACACACCTGCGCCCGGGCGGCTGGCTGTTGCTGGAACACGGCTACGATCAGGCAGCGCATGTGCGGGGGTTGCTGGCAAACGCGGGTTACACCGACATTTACTCCGCCCGGGATTTAAGCGGAATCGAACGGGTAAGCATAGCCGCCTAGAGGATCACTTCGTTCATTTGGCATCACGCACTAAATCACTAGCGCTTTTCCACTGAAATCCCGAATAAACATCCCGGGCACCATGGGATACACCAGCCGATAGATGCCTCGCCCTTTTTCTTGGGTGGCCAGTTTCTTCGGAAATGCCATCGGGATGTCTGTGCCGGGTATCGTTTCGTAATAGACATACTTGCCCTGATCCCGCATCAGCACGAAATCGTCGTTGTATCTGATAGGGGATTGCTGGTGTGTACCGATACTGCTGAATACGCCCCAAGCAATGCAGGCTGCTAATAGGAGTTTTGGCATGGCTACCATCCCGCTTGTTATTTATGGTGCGGGCAGTTTATGAGGTTGCAAGCTCACCAGATGAGCCAGCTAGGCGTATTTCTTGGCGGCGGATTCGAGGATTTGCGTGACCCGCCTGCGCAGGTTTGCCGGTGCCAACACCTCAACCTGATCCCCGTGCTTCATGATGTCCATGAGCAGTTCACGGTCGTCGCTGTAGGGGACTTTCAGCAGGTAGCTGCCGTCCGGCTCAAATTGGGCTGTTTGTTCAGGGTGCCACTGTTCGTTGGCTACCCACCTCGCTCTTGCCGGGGTGAATTTGAGTTTGGCCCACTGCACCTTGGCTCCGGAGAAGATGCCGTAGCCTTTTTCAAAGTATTCCTTGAGTTTGGCTTTGCCTATCTCTTTGGCTTTGGCTGTTAGGGGTTCTGCGCCATGGATGGCATCGATGGAGAAGCTGCGGATGCCGTTCCTCAGGTGACACCAAGCGTCCACATACCAGTTGTCACGGTAGAACACGATCTGCTGCGGGGAGATGATGCGTTCCAGAGTTTCATCCCGTTCCCGGTTGTAGTGTTGGATTTTGAGCTGCTTGCGGCCCAGCGTGGCGGTTGCAATCGCTTCGAAGTGTTTTAAGGGCAAGACCCGCTGGGTGGCGTGGATCATGCGGAAGCGCTTTTCAACTTCATCGGCACTATGGTCGCCACTACCCAGAAGTGCTCTGAGGCGGGCTTGCAGGGGTTCGATCTGCTGGCTGAGCAATCCTGGGTGGATATCCTTGAGGAGTTGCTGGATCAATAGCAAGGCATGGGCTTCGGAGGCATTGAACCAGATGCCGGGCAAGGCAAAGGCCGGACCGCTCTTCTTTTTGGAGGTTTCGTAGCGGTAGCCGCCGTTATCCCGGTCCCAGACGATGGGGGCATTGAGCCGATCCCGGAGGTATTCGAGGTCGCGCTTGAAGGTGGCGAGGGAAATATCCAGCTCGGACAGAAAATCCTCGATAGGCACGATACCCCGCCCGGCAATCATCTGGTCGATTTTGTAGAAGCGTTCGCTGCGATCCATGGCCACTCTCCCCTTTGAGCGACATGGTAGCTCATCTGGTGAGCTTTGAGCATGGGAACATGCCTGCCACGATCAACTCATCGGGAGAACAAAATGAAAACAGCCAATCCTTACGAAACAGAGCTTCGGCAGCAAAGGATGTTGGAAATGACGCTTGCGCTGTTTGCAGTGGCCAGTGCGATGATGGCGGTGATGGCGATGTACCGGGGTTAATCGCATAACCGAGCTTGAAATCATCTCGATGCCCGCCGAGCCCCTTCGTAAAACGGGTAGCAGGCGATCACGTCCACTGTCTAGCCGCGCGGCTTGGCGTGGGCCGGGCGAAACACTTGGCATTGCGTGGGATCGGCTTCCAGCCAAGCGCCTTCGATCAGATCAATGCAATAAGGGATCGCGGGAAACACCGCATTTAGGCAGTCGTCAATTGCGGAAGGTTTGCCGGGCAGATTCACGATCAGGCTGCGGCCACGCACGCCGGCTGTTTGACGCGACAGAATCGCGGTGGGCACGATCTTGAGCGAGGCACTGCGCATCAGCTCGCCGAATCCCGGCAGCATTTTTTCGCACACGGCTTCGGTGGCTTCTGGTGTGACGTCGCGCAGCGCCGGGCCGGTACCGCCGGTCGTCACGATCAGGCTGCAGTGTTCCCGGTCGGCAAGCTCCGTGAGCGTCTGCTCGATGATCGCCTGCTCATCCGGAATCACCCTCGCAACGGCTTCCCATTCGCTGCTTAGCACTCGGGAAAACCAAGCGTGAATCGCAGGGCCGCCTTTGTCTTCGTATTCGCCGCGACTCGCGCGGTCGGAAACTGTGACGATACCGATACGTGCTTTCATTACCATTCCCCGCCTGCGTCCTGTTGAAAACTCATGCCGTCAAGCAGTTGCACCTGCACGGCCGCCCCCGCAGCCACGTCGCCACTTTCTGCCGGCACGATCATCAAGCCTTCAGCCATGGCCATGGAACGCAAAATGCCGCTGCCCTGATTGCCCGTGGGGGTCGCCACCCAGGCATCACCTTCGCGCGCCAGCATGACGCGCACAAACTCGGTGCGGCGATGGCGGTGTTTAATCTCGCGCGCCAACCGGGCTGTCACCGTCTGGGGAAACAGGCGGGTGTGCCCCATGAGTTTGCGCAATGCGGGCCCGATGAATTCTTCAAAGCAGACCATGCTGGAGACGGGATTGCCGGGTATCCCAAACACCCAGGTGAGCGGCGCAATCCCGAAAGCCATGGGATGTCCCGGTTTCATCGCCACTCGCCAGAATTGCATTTGCACGCCCAAGGCCTCCAGCGTGGGACGCACATAATCGTGCACGCCGACCGAGGTGCCGCCGGAGACTAGCAGCACATCGAATTGTAGTCCGCGCTTCAGTGCGGCGCGCAGATCTTCGGGATCATCGCGCGCAATGCCTAACAACACGGGTTCGATGCCCAGCGCCTGCACCTGCGCCATCAGCGCGTAGCTGTTGGCATCCGGAATTTTGTTGGGATCAAGCGGCTCGTTCAGACCTTCGAGTTCATCGCCGGTGGAGAGAATTGCGACGCGCGGCTGCAGATAAACCGGCACCACCGCCTGCTTCACCATCGCCAGCATGCCGATAACGCCCGGGGTAATCGCGGTGCCCCGCGTGAGCACGACCTCGCCGGTTTTCATGTTTTCGCCGCGGTCGCGGATATCGTTGCGGGGCTTCACGCTGACGTTGATCTGTACTTGATGTTCGCCGATCGCCTGCGTATCTTCAACACGGATGACCGCATCGGCACCCTGTGGCACCGGCGCGCCTGTCATGATGCGCGCACATTGTCCGGGCTGAAGCGCTTTGGTCGGCAGGTCGCCCGCCCGGATGTCCTCGATGATTTCCAGCGTTGCCGGCGCCGCAACCACATCGGTGCTGCAAATCGCAAATCCGTCCATCGCCGAAACGTCATACGGCGGCTGATCGCGGTTGGCGCGCACATCTTCGGCCAGCACACGACCAAGCGCCTGTTGCAGGGGAACGCCTTCCGTTCCTAGTGTTTTCATTGCCGCAATGACGCAACGTTGCGCGGCGGCAACCGTCAATCCATCCATCTCATCCTCGCTTGAGTGCCGCCTCCACATCCTGCGGCGTATCCAGATCAAAAAAACTGCGGAGCAGCGGATCATGCGGACGCAATGCCGTTTCATCCACAAGGTTCACCCGCAACTGCGCCAAACTGTCGCGCAAACTGCGTCCGCCGCCCGCTGCAAAATGCTGCAAATCGGCAAGCGCGCTTCGCGCATAAAAGCCCGCCAGCGGCTGGGGATACCCGCCGACAACTGGCACCACGGCCTGATAATTGCCACGCGATGCGGCCAGCATTTCAACCAGCGGCAGCGAAATAAAAGGCATGTCGCAGGCCAGCACAAACAGCCAGGGCGTCTGCGCTGCGGCCAGCCCGACCAGCACACCGGCCAGCGGCCCGGCACCTTGATCAGCATCGCACACCTGTTTCCATGGGAGATCCGGACGTTGTGAGCGCACACTGACAAGCACCTCAGGAAATAGCGCCTGCATACTTCCTGCCACCCGCGTCAGCAGGGTTTCCCTATCCAGCAACAACGTCGGTTTGTCCTGCCCCATGCGGCGCGAATCACCGCCGGCAAGAATCAGCGCCGTGGCGTCGGAAATCATAGCGGGTCCAGCGCCAGAATAAAAACCAGCAGCCCCTCAATGTCATCCAGCGGAAAATGCGGCACCTGCGGGCAGGCTTCCGCCACATCGGTGACGAGCGCGGACAGCCCTTGTTCTGGCGAGCAGCGCGGCTGTGTCGAACAAGCCCGGCGCAAGACCTCGATCTTGGGGCCCGGCGCATGCGAAAACCCTTCCGCAAATACCAGCGCCGCATCCCCGAGAAATTGCTGTGCCAACATGGCGGGAGTTTGATTCGGCAGCGGCCGGCTAATCAGTTGCACGCCGCCCTGTGTCACCAGCAAACTTTTTTCCGCGCCTGCTTGCGTGTAGCGCCAGCTGTCCTTGCCGGGGGTGTCCAGTGTTACTTGGTGATGCGCGTGTTTGATAGTTGCCACGCTCAGACCGCATCGGCTGGCCGTGCGAACCAGTTGCTCGATCAGGGTGGTCTTGCCGGCACCAGAATGGCCGACGATGGAAATCAGCCGCATCAGTCCGGCATGGCGATGGCAGACAATCCACCATCTGTAGTGGCAATCACAAGACGGGTGCCCTGGACCGCCATTATTCTGGCGGTAGGTGCATCGGGCATGCGATCATCGGTCTTGTCTGCCTGCCATTCTTCACCCCGGTATTGCACCCGCGCACTGCACTCATCCAGCCATTCAATGACCTGCACCTTATCGCCGATGTTCACGCGCGGCCCGGATATCTGATTGCTGGATCGTCGGTTGCGCCGAATCAGGAACAGCACGCCCATGTGCACCAGCACGCCTATAGCGAAGATTTGCAACTGTTGCGACAACGGTGCGCCAAAATAATCAGCGCCTGCCGGATATAGGCACGCCAGTCCGAGCGCGATCAGGTACCCCCTGCCGGAAATAAATTCGGCAAAAAAACACAATACGGCATACACCAGCCAGGACACGAATCCCATGTTTTCCTCCCTACGGATGCGCGCTCACCCACGCATCACCTTGCGGGGTCACCTCTTTTTTCCAGATCGGTACGCGCTGTTTAAGTTCATCAATCAGCCAGCGACAGGCATCGAAAGCCTCGGCGCGATGCTCAGCCGCCACCGCAATCAGCACAATGTTATCGCCCGGCACAACTGCGGCCAAGCGATGCACGAGGCGCGCCCCGATTAAACCAAACTTTGCCATCGCTTCGGCATGCAGTTTCTGCATCTCCGCCAGCGCCATGGCATCGTAAGCATCGAAGTCCAATCGACTGATTTCTCGCCCTTCGGAAAAATCGCGCGCACAGCCGACAAATGTGGCGATGCCGCCGATGCGTGGAGATATCCGTTTCAGCGCGGCGATTTCCGCATCCGGCGAGAAATCCTCCTGCTGCAATCTGACTGTTGCGGTCACGCTTTAGCCACCCGAAAATTTTGCCATGAAGGCGATCTCATCGCCATCCCTCAAGGCTTGCTGGCGATCGTCAATCTGTACCTGATTGAGCGCGATGAAACTCACGATACTGAGCGCACCCGGGTATTGCATTCCGACCCGGGAGGTAATGTCGTGCAGGGTCATGCCGGGCGAATATTCGAACTGCATTTCGCGCGCCTCCACCCGCTCAGCGATCGGCCCGAAGAACAGGACTTGAATCATGCGCGCCTCCAGTCTCCGCTTTTACCGCCACGCTTTTCTTCGAGCTGTAATGATTCGATGCGCATGCCGCGATCGATCGCCTTGCACATGTCATACACGGTAAGCAGCGCCAGACTCGCGGCAGTCAACGCCTCCATTTCCACGCCGGTTTGTCCGGTGCAGTGCACGGTCGCCACCACTTTGAGCCCGACACAACCGTCGGCATCCCCATCGGCCATATCCTCGAACACGACCTCAACCCCGCTCAGCGCCAGGCTGTGACACATCGGAATCAGTTCGGCCGTGCGTTTCGCCGCCATCACGGCACCGACATCGGCCACCGTCAGCACATCTCCCTTGGCAATCTGCCCGGCGCGAATGCGCTGCAGCGTGGCCGGTTGCATGCGCAAAACACCGCTGGCAACCGCCGTGCGCCGGGTGATCGCCTTGGCGGAAACATCCACCATGCGGGCACGGCCGGCGGGCGAGAAATGCGTCAGTTCTGACATCAGGTGTTTTGCACCACAATCTTGGGGAATGCGGCGCTGTGATCCTGCGCCATGTCTGCCACCTTGACGGCAATGCGGCGCGCGATCTGTTTGTAAACGCGGGCGATGTCGCCGTCGGGATCGGCAGCAACGGTCGGTTGACCGGAATCCGTCTGCTCGCGAATGCGAATGTCCAACGGCAGGCTGCCTAGGAATTCGGTGTTGTAATCGGCACACATTTTCTCGCCGCCGCCAGCACCGAAAATGTGTTCTTCGTGGCCACATTTCGAGCAGATGTGCGTGCTCATATTCTCGACGATGCCGAGAATTTTTATGCCGACTTTCTCGAACATCTTAAGCCCCTTGCGCGCGTCCAACAGCGCAATATCCTGCGGTGTGGTCACGATCACGGCACCCGTTACCGGCACCTTTTGCGCCAGCGTGAGCTGAATGTCGCCGGTGCCCGGTGGTAGGTCGATCACCAGATAGTCGAGATTGTCCCATTGGGTCTGATGCAACAATTGGTCCAGTGCCTGAGTCACCATTGGGCCGCGCCAGACCATAGGCGTATCAGTGGCTTCGATAAGGAAGCCGATCGACATGGCCTGCAGTCCGTGGTTTGTCATTGGTTCGAGCCTCTTGCCATCATCAGAGGCGGGATTCCCCGTGATGCCCAGCATGGTCGGCTGCGACGGCCCATAAATATCAGCGTCCAGTATGCCAACCCGCGCGCCTTCGGCGGCCAATGCCAGTGCCAGATTGACGGCCGTCGTGCTCTTGCCGACGCCACCCTTGCCACTGGCCACGGCAATAATATTTTTCACGCCTTCAACTAGTTTCACTCCGCGCTGCACGGCATGGGGCACAACCCTGCTGCTGACGCTGGCAGTCACCTTGCTTGCGGCAGGCAGTGCGTTTTTCAGGTGCGTCTCGATCATGCCCCGGATTTCGTCCGCCACACTTTTTGCGGGATACCCCAGCAAAATATCCAGACTAATCTCGGTGCCGTTGATCCTGATGTTTTTGACGGACTTGCCGCTCACAAAATCTTTTTTGGTGTTCGGGTCGATCAGGATTTTCAGTGCACCCTGCACATCACTTTCGCTAAAACTCATGCTTATCTCCAGAAAAAATTGAAACCGGCCTCCGCGATTTTAGCCGACTAAAACGCTCGACATTGTAACGGAAGGCGCGGGAAAGTTCAGCCGTGTCGTCCCCTGTAACAACGGGCGGCGGCCTGCACGACGGCGGAATAGAGCAAGGCATCGAGCGTACCCCAGCGTTGCAGACTGCGTTCGAGCAAATCATCGGCATCCGCCACGGTTTCGGAGCCCGTCACCAGCACATTCAACCCCTTCAAACCGCCGCATTGCACGCGCATTTCCTGCCCATGCGGGATCGGAACATCGTCACGGGTGACGTGCAACGCAAAACCAAAATTGTGCCGCAGCAAGGCATGCAATTCGGTACAGCGCTGCCGGCTGGACGCGGAGTGGCAGGCGATCACTTCGCGCTCGGCAATCTGCACGCGTGCGGCCTGATGGCAATGAACGCAGGCGCTCAACAAGGCCTTGCCAAACACACAGGGCAGCGCCACCTGTTCGTTCAGCCGCTGGCGGAATGCCTGCTCATCCATGGACTTCGGGAGCCGCTGATTTAATCGTCGCCCAGCTCCGGCGCGGGTTCACGAACCTGGTTGAGCAGGTCTTCGGCATGCAATTCCGATTCAGCATGGATCAGCTTGATCACCCCGTTTTCGCCCCAGACCTCCTCGCCGCGCAGCTGCTTGGCGCGGGCCGAAGCTTCCTTGTAAATTTCATGCTGCTCGAGCAAATGCAACTGGCGCAGCGGCCGTTCGGTAATGCGATAAATAAAATAGGGCATGTGAGTTTTCCGTAAATCAGGCGCCCGGGCGCTTCATGAAAGTGACGACGTTGCTGCCGGGCGCATGCTTGCTTTCGCAACTGTTTTCACCCAGCCCCGCCAGTTGTTCGGCTTCGTGCAGCAGATTGATGACATCCACATAGAATTTCTGCTTCACCATCATCAGCGCCGTATAGCCGCCTTCGTTTTTGGCCAACACATCCGCCCCGGCACGCAACAAGGTATCGACGACGGCGGTTTCACCATAGCCGGCGGCCAGCATAAGCGGCCGCACGCCATAACCGATCGGCGCCTCAATGTTCGCACCGGCATCAATCAGCGCCTGCACCACTTCGGCAAAACCACGCTTGTGCTCAGTGTTGTAGCAGGCCTTCATCAGCGCCGTCCAGCCGCTGTCGTCGGTCGCGTTTACGTCGGCACCTGCCGCCAACAACTGCCGCACTTGTTCCAGATCGCCTGTATAGGCTGCAGCCATCAATTCAGTCATCGTTCATCTCCTGCTTATTGCTTAACCGCCCCTTGCAGCGCAAGGCGGATGGCCTCGGGTGTTTTCATGATGTTCATGAAACTGTTTGATCCCATCATGCTGAGATCGGGGAAATTGATGGCAATGCGGAAGCGCGCATACAGCGCGTACACCTTGTTGCCGGAAACTAGTATTTCATAGGGCAAATGCGCTGTGGATTTGACATCGCGGAAATCAATCTCGGACATGATGAAATGATCGTCCATGTATTTTCCGGCATCGCCGTTACCCTTCATCGCCACGCCAAAAACGCTTTCCTGTTTGCCCGGAATATCGACGCGATAAACCTTGCTCACGCCGTTGCTGTTTTTGGCCAGCCCGGCTTCCACGCCTTTGATGGCGGCCTCGTAACTGTCATAGCTCGCCAGCTCGCTGGGCTCGTCAAAATATTCCATCCCGATCATGTAGTGATATTTGCGTGCTGCTTTCGCGGTCATACCTTTGGCACCGAATTCCTCGATACGGCCAAGCGATTTTTGCAGGGCCGCGGACACAGCGGAGAGATCACCCTCCATACGGTACACATTGGCCATGTACACTGGGTTGGTGTAAGTCACCTGAACCTGCTTGCCAACCTGTGTCAGTGCTACGCGCTGCACGGCACCATATCCGCCATGCTCTGACGCTGCCGCGTTTTTCTTAAGCGCTTCGCTGGTCACCACAATGACATCGGCACCTGCATAGGGCGAATATTCACCAACCACGTTAAAGCCGGCTGCTCCCAGTGCCGCTTTGGTTTGGGCTGATTTTTCAGCCATCGTTGCTTCTTCCTGCGAAGCCAAAACGAATGGCTTAAGCAATACATCGGCGGCCTGGGCACTGAAAGTTGTAATACAGAGTGCGGCTAACAGCAAAACGGATTTGATACGCATCGTGTGTCTCCTTGGCTGGTTAAGTTATTGCACAACTTCAACAAACACCCGACTCTTGGGCATGCCCAGTGCCAGGAAAAAACGTTCGGCATATCTAATCGCCGCTTCGGGTCCGGCGAGATAAACATCGGCGGTAGAAATGGCGTCATATTTCTTAGTCATTTCTGCTAGCAGGCTATCCAGAACATGCTCCCGATGAGTATTGAGGATACGCAGATCAAAGCCCGCAAGCTTTTCGACATAGCTGAAGTTGTCTAGAGCATCCGCCCATGCCCGCGCCTGATTCGCTAGATAGAGCTCTTCGGCATCGGAAGCCACACGAATCAAGTGTATCTCTTCGGCTTCCAGCGACATGGCATGCTCGATCAAACTCTTGACCGGCGCAAAGCCACCATCAAATGCGATGAAGTAGAGCGGTCGTTCGGATTTTTCATGCAGGATAAATTCGCCCTGCGGACCTTCAATCTCGACGTCGTCATTGGCGCGCAAGCGCTCGAAAACATAATCGGCAAACAAGTTACCGTCCTGGCGGTGAACATGAAACAACAGATTGCGGTCATCGCAAGGACAGCTGGCTACCGGCAACAGCGCCGAAAAAGTTCGCCCTACACGCAACATCACACTTTGCCCGGCCAGAAAGCGCAGGCGCTGGCTGCGCGGCGTTTGCAGATGCAGCAACATGACTTTTTCCGAGAGTGGCTGAATCAATTTGACGCGGGTGCTCACCTGCTGGAAGGGAATGTCCTGCACGCCACCCGCAACCTCGGCCTCTATCGTCAGATCCCCGACCGCGGTATTGCAGCACATCAGCATGTAACCCGACGATGCGTCCTGCTCGGAAATCCGGAAATCATGGTGCCGGGTCTGTTTGACTTCACCGCTAAGCACTTTCGCTTTGCACAAGCCACAATTGCCACCGCTGCAGCCGTAGCTCAGCGACAAACCGGCGCGCATCGCGGCTTCCAACAGCGTGTCCTGTCCCTCGACCAGAAAATCCTGGCCGCTGGGCATCAGACTGACCTGCGCGGCCATCACGCGCAGCACGCCATCCTTGATTGCCAGCGGATTGTTGAAACCCGGTTCCATGGCCAGCGCCACCTCCTGTTTAATCCAGTCTCCGATTCCGGCCATTACGGTGTCGACCGGGATCGTTGTGGTACGCAATTCCGCAACCTTATCCCACAACCGGCCCAGCAAATCATTGAACTGCCGCACCTGCTTCTGGCTTACCGCCAGACTCCTGCTTAATTCGGTCACCCGCGCCGCCAGCACCTCCGGTTCCGGCAGTGCCCGTTCGAATACACGCTTGCCAAACGCCTT
>Ga0172373_10007326_pt1 | contig 14359 bp, 19 predicted proteins | sample Lak10m_2_FD_114546 | JGI IMG/M metagenome (GOLD analysis project Ga0172373, IMG submission 114546) | Freshwater microbial communities from Kabuno Bay, South-Kivu, Congo - kab_092012_10m | ecosystem: Environmental > Aquatic > Freshwater > Lake | place: Democratic Republic of the Congo... | reverse complement strand
TTTGTCATGCCGCCACGCCTCCATAATTTTCAAGGTTGTATTTGCACTGACAGGTAAATCGGCAAAAGTCGCGGTCATAATGCTTTGCGCCTTGTTTCGTGATGATAACTCTGCGCACAAGTATCGCTTCTTTCGGCGTGCGTTCCTCTGCGTTTTCCGATTTTTCGGACTTGATTCGGGTGATGGTGTTGGTATCGCGCTCAATTGCCGACTTAATGCAGTTGACGACTCTCTTGTGTCTTGTGATTAGGGATGGTTTCATTTTGTCCGCCTGCTATAAACGGGATCGCTTAGGGTGGATACAGGGACTCTTATCCATGATTTTTTATCCTGCCTTCCGGGTTGCCAGATACAGACCGTCCCCAATATCAAGGACTCGCCTGTGGTTATTTTGCGCCGACGCCTTAGAGGTGTGGACTCCGCTCAATTTGTTGGATTGTTCGTTCTCGACATGCGCCAGGGTTGCGATAACGTGAGAGCATCCGCATTGCCCTTGATTTGTTGCAGGTCGGTACTTTGCCCAATCACACGTACACATTGCGCCGCCCGCCGTCAATAACGTGACGGTGTACTCCCGTCCGGTGTGCCCGCTGGTGACGGTAAACATCCGTGCCAGTTGATTTTTAGTGGTGGTTTCGGTGACGGTGTGAGTCTTGCTTTTCGGGGTCAATAATTCGGGGTGTCTTTGCTTTTCCATGAGTAAGACTCCTTGTGAGGGAGGGGAGCGAGTCCCCTCCCGTTGTGATCTGCTTATGCGCGGTTGTACTTGATGACCTTGCCGTCTACGGTAGTGATCGTCACGGTTTGCGCCGTAACCTCTACGGTTGCAGGGTTGCGGTATCCGCCGCGCCCATCCGACTCACGAGTGCCGACGCCAGCGACCCAATCAGTAGGATTGTTATAGTCCCACACGTCGCCGTTTTGGGTCGCGGTCGCCGCGCCATCATGATACGACTTGTTAGCGACCTCCATGAGTTGCCCGTATTGCTTGCCCGTCAAAACGGTGATCGCGTCCGCCCAAATGGACTCGATGTTGCGTTGGACATGTGCGACCGTTGCCGATCCAGTGTGACCCGACTTGCCAAATTGCTTGATTGCGCGTAATAGTTTGATACTCATTTTATTAGACTCCTTATGTCTGTTTGTCCGAGAGTCGCGCCCTCGATACTGTAAATATACCACACGGTTATATAACCGTCAACAGAATTATGAGAGGGTTTTTATAAATTCCGCCGGGATGTTATACAGTCCGAGTCGCCCCTTGTACGGGATGGGGGAGGGGAGCCGCTTGGGTCGCTCGACGATCCAGCCGACTCCGTCGTCATTCCACCAGTCCAGCATTTTTTGAGTGACTCGTGGATGGTCGGACTCTGCGACTCCATCGTCCGCCGTCCATAACATCCCGGTCAATTCGACCGTCCCTAAAATCGCCCCGTTGACGTTGCAAATATCCGGGAGCCTGCCGAGTTTGCGCCGCATATCCGTCATTGCTTGTTTGTCGGGTTTTGCGGATGACACAATAGCAAGAGTCCCGCTGTACATCGTAGACCATGAGCGATTTTCTACGGTCTTAATCCCTGCCATGATGAGACCTGCCCAGGGTTGTTTGATGGATAACGCCTTGATGGTTTGCGGATCGCCCGCCGTGCGTTTTGGTTTGCGTGTCATGCTGGAGTCCTTTCGGGTGTGGGTCTTTGACGGTCGTTTCCGGTCTGGAGCCGACACCTGCGGTCTCTGTAATTTCGAGACAGTTTTATTTTTTCCGTTATACGTAACGGTTTGATTGCCTGATAATTTTTGCGTGATCTTGACGGTTAGAGTCATGATGGAGTCCATCCGCAGCCGGGAGTCCATTGTGTTGAGTGCCTGCCCTGCTTGTGTAGGGTGATCGCCGACTCTGCCTCATCCTCTGTGTTGCAAATATCAAACAGGGTTTGTACTCGTGACTCCGCCTCAATATAGTACACGTAATAACGAGACCGGGTACTACCCTTTATGGTTTTTGGTTCCCAAAAATATAATTTCGGGGTGGGTGTTTGGTCGCTCATTTTTATACTCCGTACCCCGCAGATACAATCTGCGGGGTGGGTGATCTTTTTATTTCTCAGCCGGGACGCTGGGGACGGAAGCCGGTTTTGGTCGGAAAATGTCGGGAGCCGGTATCGGTTGCGGTTTTGGAAAAATAACCGGGATGGGTCGCGGAACGTTGCGGATGATGCGGATGATTTTTCCGATTCTCATGACAGCACCTCTACAATGATTGCGTGACCTGCGCGGACTCCCTCGTTAGCCTCTACCACCGTACCAGAGAGAGCGAGTCTCACTAACACGCGATTATCAGAGCGGTATTGATTGAGAGTCGGGGATTTGCGAGATTTCATCGCGTAGATTCCGTGTGTGTTGTCCTCGGATGGTTCCTGATCTGCGGTCAGTTCGTTTCCGATCCACTGGACACCATGCGATATTTTTGCAATGCTGTAGAAATTCGTCCCATCCGTGCGGAGATATTTGTATCCGTAGATCGTGCCCTGTTCATCCATTTCAAGCCGCTGTAATTCGCGGGGTTTGAGATAGTCGCGCTTAAGTTTTCCGGGTTGATTTGCCCACGCCGGGACATGATCCTCTGCGTATGCGTCAAGGATGGTCATCTTTTCGGAGTCGTTGAGGGATTTCCAGTTGACCCTTACCCCGTCGCGGTAATGACGCCAGAATTGAGACCCACTATGCCGACACGTCCACGAGCATAAAACGCTGGTCAGGTGATCGTCGTTATAAACAACGATATTTTTGACGTTACACCATTTATTTCCAGATTTCTGATTATCGCCATTGTAGATTTCCAGAGACTTACCATCGTTGCGTATCTCCGGTTCCACGTCGCCGGTGCGTAGGTAGTAGTTGTCTGCTGCATGTTCTGATTGTATGATGTTCATTTTTTCTCCTGGTTTGAATTTTTATAGATTGATATTCAGCGCGTCACGAATTGCCCGATTGATACTCTGATCCTCGCCGCCCGCGTAAGTATGTGATCGTACCCAAAATTTACAGCCGGGGAATTTTGCCTTGAGTTGTGCCCTGATGAGTTTTGCGGTTTCAGCCGCAGAGAGGTATGTGCAATTTTCCATGATATTTTTCCTTTACAGTCTGGTATTTAGTCCGGTTGCGTCCTTGAAAATTCCCTGTAGCATATCGTTATAGACTCCGGTGTATTCTTTTACGCTCTTTACGTTCTTGCTGGTGATTTTTCGGAAAGTCACCGTGTAGGTGTCCATTGCATCTAAAACAATTTCGCAATGATTCGCCGTGCGTGATCCCGAAAAACGGAAAGAAAGATTCGGGGTTCCCTTGTCGGTATCGTATGTAGGGTATTTGACCCCGCACATATACATAAAACCGCCGCCGCCCAACTGCTTTATTATTTCAGCCGCACAAAGTTTGTAGTCCTGATTATCCATGTCTTAGACTCCTTGTCTGTTTGATACCCTGTTTATACTACGGTTACGTAACCGTGTCAATGCTACGGAATAGTACTCTAGTCCTATCTTTCCCGCGCTCAATCTCGGAGCCGACGCCAGCCCGAATCCCTCATTTTTTGCTATATAATGTAAACATGAGCAAGACAAAGACAAATCTACCCGCCACGCCAGCCCGCCGTCGTAAATCCACCAATCCCAACGCCCGACTCAATATTGCCAGCAATCCCGCATTTTTGCCGACTGGACTCCCTGTCCCGTCTGCCGATCTGCCCGCAATCGTCCTGCAATATCAGGGAGGGGATAACCGAGTCTTATTGTCAATATCGGGTAAGGACTCTTTAGCCTCGTGGTTATTTTTACGGGAGCATGGATTCCGGGTGATCCCGTATTTTTGTTACAGCGTGCCGGGGTTGTCCTATGATGTAGAGTGGGTGGATTATCTGGAGTCATTTTTCAAAACGTCAATTTATAAATTCCTTCATCCGTCCAGTGAGAGTCTATTTCGTCAATACTGTTACCAGACCCCTGAGCGAATCGGGACAATCGCCCGCATGGGATTACAGGATTATGATTTTGCGTTTCTGGAGTCCGAGATTCGAGATGCCGAGGGATTGAGTCCGTTGACGTTTTCCGCCGTCGGTATCCGCGCCAAAGACAATCTAATGCGTCACCGACTGGTACACCAGATGGGAGCCTTGGGATTCAAAAAACGCCGGTACTGGTGGTGTATATGGGATTATTCCCTTGATGACACGATGGGGATTATTCGTCGCCACGGCGCGAAGCTGTCCAGGGCATACGAGATATGGGGAGCGACCGGGGACATCCTGACGTATAATTTCCTGCGTCAACTCAAAGACAAAGCCCCTGCCGACTTCGCCAAAGTAAAACAGATGTATCCCCTCATCGAAGCAGAATTATTTCGTTACGAAAGAGTCAAATAATGACCAATCCGAAAAACGCCCGCAATAAGCCAGGTATCCAGCGCGAGAAATTAAACCTGACCCGCGCAAAGGTCGATCTGAAACGGGATAAAATCAAACTATCCCGCAACTCTGGCAGGATCGACCGAAGCGCGCCCGATTTCGATTCCATTTTTGACGATGGCGATGAAGGCATGTTTGCCGGGGCTGAATTCGATACGGGCGACCTGCAAGGCGACTCCGATGCCATTATGAGTGAGGCGTTACGTGCGGTGATTGAGCGCAAGAAGGCGACTCAAGAACGGTTTCGTGTGGCGATTGATCCCGAATTCTATACCGTGCTTTGTTTCCAGAGCCGCGAACAGAAGGAAGAATTCTTGAAAAAAGCCGGATGGATTGCAGAAGGGGAGGGCGGTCGATACCTGAACGGTCTGGAAATCGCCCGTAAAATGGAGATAGACATTGAGGTTCACCCGATTGAGCCGCTTAAGTTGCGTGGCAAGCCCAATCGGTTCAAGCCTGACGATATTTTGAGGAAAGGAGGTAAAACCCATGCCTAAGAAAAAGACCGCTACTGGCAAATTCGGAAGCAAGACTCCGCGCCAGTTGGTACGTCAGCGCGTGCGCCGCAAAGTGATCGCTCCGGGCGCGGATGGTTCCTAACGTCAAAATCAACGGAGTCGGAAATCCCGACTCCGTTGCAAATCAAGCGTAGGCAGATAAAACGTAATGACAGAAAAAAAGAAAAGCAAGACCGTAAAAAATAAAAACACAAAACCCCGTAAGGAAGAAGATGGGAACAACGGCAGACCGTCAAAGTTGACGGATCAAGTCATCAAGGACTTTACAGATGCCATTGCTGAGGGTGCGGGGTATGCTCTTGCCGCAGATTGGGCGAAAATATCCGAGCAGGTTGCCTTGCATTGGATGCGCGAGGGGCGCAAAGAACAGGAACGCCGGGACGCTGGCGACAAGCCCGATAAGACCAAAGATCGCTATTTGAAGTTTTTGATGGCTGTGAAGGAAGCGAAAGCCGAGGCTGGGCTGACGTGGCAACAGGTGGTCAACCGCGCCGCCAAAACTGACCCGCAATGGGCTGACAGAATGCTGAAATATCGTTACGTCACAGATTATGCGACGATCAAAGAAAGCGAAGAAGTCGAAATCCCCAAAGAGATGAGCATAGAGTATTTACAGCGCATTATTGCAGGCGAGTCGCCTGTGACTGTCATCGAAGAATGGAAGCGGCATAGATTGCTTTTATCGGAATTGAATAGCGATGCTTCAAAGTCGAACACGGAAACAACCTAAGACTCAAGCCCAATACAGAGCCGAAGCCCTGCTTTTGATGAAGATAAAAGAGCAGGAAAGTCAGACCGTAAAAGAGGAGCCAGGATTCGAGCGGTATCAATCCGACCCACTGACCTTCATCCAGAAACGGCTAAATGTGCCCGTCGTCACTGATCCGGTGCGACGGGTAATTGAGTCTGTGCGGGATAATAAGGTCACGATTGCGGTATCCGCGAACGGTGTCGGAAAGTCCCATATCGCCGCCCGCCTTGCTGTCTGGTTCTACAGGGCTTATCCCGATGCGCAGGTATACACGACCGCCGCGCCCCCCGAAAAGAACCTAAAAAATATTCTATGGGGCGAAATCGGGGCAGTCGTCCGTCAGAGTTCAGATATTTTTGCAGAAGATACAATCAATAATGACATGCGGATCGCACGCCACCCTTTGTCATTTATTACAGGTGTGACCATCCCATCGTCAGGGACTCCGGCAGAGCGCGAGGCGAAATTCTGTGCTGATGCCGAAGATTTGTTTGAAATGCACGATGGTTCTCGCGTGCGTTATTCTGATTTGGTAGGACATAAAAATATACCCGTTGTTAGTGTGGATGGTGATTTTCGTCGCAGGTGGTCTACTGCTGAATTCTTTGATAACGGCATAAAAACCGTTTATGAGATTGAGTTTGAGGATGGCGAAAGAGTTCGACGCACAGGAAATCACCCTCTTTACTCTGGTTGGGATATTCGACCGGATCACCACGTATACGATGGAGGGACTCACGGCAAGGGGCGAATAAGGGCGTGCAAAGAAGGGTGGGTAGAGGTTTCTGATCTTGGTGAAGGTTTTGCCGTCTTATGTCCAGATAATAATGATTTTGTTTTTGGCTCGAATGACACAAGTAACGATCTTGTGAAGTTTTTCGGGTACATGATTGGGGATGGCAGTTTTCTAGGGAAAAAGCCAGATAAGCCACGCCTGCAATTTACGCAAGTTGACAATCCGCAATATAGGGAATTTCTTGAAGTCGTAAGGAATTTAGGCGCAAGATTCTCTGTATCTAAAAAAACAAAATACAAATGGAATAACGTAAATGTATATAGCTCGGAATTGATTGATCTAACAAAGATTGTTGGGCTTGCCAACAAGGGGAGTGAGGATAAATTTGTACCTGATTTTGTGTTTAAGTTGAGTAAGGAAAAGGTATCTATATTTCTTAATCGTTTATTCTCGACGGATGGGTGGGCATCTTTGTCCAATAAAGCAGAAATAGGATATGCCAGTAAAAGCAAATCATTGGTCTATGATATTCAGGTACTTCTTAGACGATTTGGGATACGCTCAAAAGTCGTATCAAAAATCACGCGCTGGTCACATAATGGGGAATATCGCCAGGGCGTTTACTGGAGTCTTTTTATCAATCATGCCGTTGATATTATTCGGTTTGCGGAGCAAATAGGTATTTACGGAAAAGAAGGTGCGGTAAATGCTTGTTATGAATACTCGCAAAGTGTATGTTGGACACACGCCGGATGGAAGTTTGAAAAGCACGGCTATCGCTGGAAAAAGGTTGTTTCTGTGAAAGTCGTTGGGGAGAGACGTACTGTGGGCGTGCATGTTCCAGGCGATAATACTTACCTTACTTCTTTGGTCGAACACAATAGCGGAAAGCACGCCCCCCACATGCTATTCATCGTTGACGAAGGCGACGCCGTACCCCTTGAAGTCTACCGGGGCATTGAGTCGTGTATGTCCGGCGGTATGGTGCGCCTGCTGATTATGTTCAATCCCCGCGCAGATCGTGGAGCCGTCGCTCAGATGGTCAAGAAAAAGCAGGGAAATATTATCTACCTGTCGGCATTCGAGCATCCGAACGTCATCACAGGCGAGGACGTGATCCCCGGCGCGGTCTCTCGTGACATTACCGTTGAACGCATCAATGAAATGACAGAAGCCCTTGCACCAGGGGAACGCCCGGACATTGAGTGTTACGAAGTCCCCGAATTCCTTGTAGGCGCAACGGGAGTCGATAAGTCCGGCAATCCGTACCCGCCTATTCCTGCCGGATGGAGGCGAGTCCGATCCCCCGAATTTTTCTATAAGGTCATAGGGAAGTACCCGCCGCAGTCCGAAATGCAGTTGATTTCCCGCGCATGGGTTGACGCCGCAACTTCCCGGTATGCGTCTTACGTGGCTCAATTTGGTGAGAAGCCGCCTCCCAGCGTTATTCCGATCATCGGTCTTGACGTTGCCGACGGCAACGCCAGCACGAACGACAAAAGCGCATTGACTCAGCGATGGGGTGGGTGGGTGGCTCCGATTCGGGCGTGGAAAGAGCCGGATGCCGATCAAGTAGCAATCAAAAGCGTTGAGATTTTGAAGCATCTCAATATCCCGCTGGAAGAAATGCGGGTCAAGGTGGATGGTACGGGAGTCGGGGCGGGAGTCGCGCCTCGTATGCAACGGCTGAGGGTTGCCCGCGCTGAAAAAATCATGGTGGCGTCATCTCCGACTCAAGTGCCATTGAGTGCCGACGGTATCCCGCTGGGCGAGTTTTTGCAGTTGCGGGATCAACTTTGGTGGTCGGTTATGCTCTGGCTACGTGACGATAGAGGCGCGATGCTGCCGCCTGATGACGATCTGATCGAGGAATTGACAACCCCGTCGTATGGGGTGTTCAATGGCAAGGTGAGGGTGAGCAGTAAGGACTTTATGAAAGAGTCGCTGGGACGAAGCCCGGACAAGGCAGAGTCCTTGATTTTGACCTTTGCGCCAGATGCGGACGTTGCGGGCGCATGGTAAATGCTATAATGACGAAAGGTAAGAATGACCGACTACACGATAAAACCCTTGAACGTGTTCGTGAACGGAAATGTGATTCCCCGCGAGTTGTGGGACGTGAACGAGGCGGGGGCGTTGGAATTTGCCAAGCCCCTTGCTGAAATAGCCCCAAAAGCTAAACCCGATCCAGATACGGGAAAACCCGTATATTGGATTGTTTTTGAATATGAGTGTTTGTAGGAGTCCAATATGCCCTCAAAAGTATCCCCAATCAGCCGATTGCAAGCGACCGATCCCGCCCCAAAACCCCTGACCAACAAGGTATCAAAAGATGCCGCTGTCGATCTATTTGTGAACATGATGTACGGGGCAGGTGTGGATGTAGACAAAAGGGTCGTGAAGAAGCAGAACAAAAAAGAATTACTGTCCGTCCTGAACATGGCGTCATTGATCTCGCGTCAATCCCTGCAATCCGCCCTTGGTCAGTCCTTCAATGGGAAGCGTGATCTATATGATGTTGTCGGCTGGAAGAAGGAACTGGTATTCACCGATTACCTCAATATGTACGAACGCAACGGCTTTGCGTCCCGTGTGGTGAATATCAAGGCGGACGAAACATGGCGCAAATTCCCAATCTTGCACGATGGGAAAGACAAGAAGGACTACAAAGATGCAACCTCGTTTTTGTCGGAATGGGCGACTCTAGTCGAAAACCTTGACCTCGCCAGCGTATTCCACAATCTTGATGTGGCGTTGGGGATTAGTCGCTTCGCCCTGATCGTTATCGGAGTCAAAGGGGATACGGATTACAGCAAGCCTCTTGAAACAGGGACAGCCAAGACCGTTGAATTCTTGCGCGTCCTCGATGAAGGCATGGTCACGATGTCCATGCCGATCCGCGACACGCTTAATCCCCGATACGGCTTCCCTGAAATGTACTACTGCCAGTTCGATGAAGATGCGCAGGCAATCCCGATCCATTGGACTCGCGTGGTGCATTTCAAGCAGGGATACAGCCGATCCGTCCTGTATGGCGTTCCCGGTCTCATGAAGTCTTTCAACTACCTGCAAGACATTGACAAGGTGATTGCTTCGTCATCTGAGGCGTTCTGGCAACACATCAGGCGGGCAATTGCCCTTATCGCAAAGGAAGGGTTTACCCTACCTGAAAAGGGAACGCCGGGGTACGAGGCACTGGAAGAACAGGTCGAAAACTGGCGTCATCAGATGGACTTGGTGCTGAAACTTCGCAACATGGATGTTCAGGATTTGTCATCGAGCGCGGTTGACGGTGCAGGTCAGCATGGTTTACTGGTGACAAGCATTGCCGGAACCGAGGGGATTCCAGAACGTATCTTGGTCGGCTCCGAGCGCGGCGAACTGGCGTCATCGCAGGATGTTCTAAACCTGAATAATTCGATAGCCGCACGTCAACAAAAGACCTGTGCCCCTTGGGTGCGGGCGTTTGTGAAGTACCTGTATCAATACAAGTTTATTGCCCCTCCCGAAACTGGAAAGTTTTCGATTGAATGGCAATCCCTGTTTGATCCTTCTCCAACTGAAAAGCTGGCAATCGCCAAGGATGAAGCTGTCCTAATCAATGAGATTACAGGCGGAAACTTCCAAGAATTCATGTCCTATGATGACTTCTCTGACCGTCATCTTGACGGGTATCGCCTATCCGCCGAGGGCAAGGCGCAAGCAGAAGCCGCCGCCGAAATTGCCGACGAGGAACCGCCTGACGATGGGGGAGGGGAGTCGGTGGGAGCCGCTGGACTAATTGACGAGAGTCCGAACGACCAAAGGATATAACGTGAGGCGACCAATCACATTGCAGTCGATCCCGACAATGGGAGCAAGCGAGACCCGCCGATACCTGACCAATCACACCATAACAGACGATGAGTTGATGCGTGAGTTATGGGATACGGCTTCGGGTTTGCCTGGACTCTTGTACGCCAGAGGTCTTTCTTCGTCCCCGCGCCGCCTACGCCGATCCGAGCGCGATTTCATGTACGATAGCCGGAATGAACGATACATCCGCTTTTCATCCGGGCGGGCAGTCAGTGAGCGCGAGATCAGGAGTGCCGTTGCAAAGGTCTCGCGTGAAGCCAGTAACCGGGTGCGTGAGGAAACAAAGCAGATGATGGCGGGGTCAATCTTGTTTGCCGTTTGGTACGGCAAGATGCGGTCGATCCTGAAAGCCCTGTATCGAGCCGTGTGGGTTGTGACGTTGGGCGGTAAAATGTTTGAGACCGACGCCGAGCGTAACGCCTTTTACCTGTGGATGATCCTTTACTTCGACAAGCTGGACTCCCTGAAAATAGGGATAGAGACAGGTGCAATTGAATTCAATGGGCACATCCGCACAAAGGCGCAAGGGCTGGCGCGTTCTGCGAACAACGCTTATCAGAATGCGAAGCTGGACATCGGCAGGCGCAGGGGGCACACTGAGGCGCGGCGCGTTCTTGGTGAGAACGAGAACCATTGCCATGACTCCGAGGAAAAGCGCGGATGTATCGAACTTGCTGAAATGGGCTGGATGCCCATAGGAAAGATTACCAAAATAGGGGATGCCACTTGTCGGTGTATATCTACGCCTAAGAGTCGCATTCTTACGAAAGATGGCTGGAAAACATTTTTAGAAATAGAAGTTGGCGATTTTGTTCTTACCCATAAGATGCGCTGGCGAATGGTTACTGCGGTATACGTCAAGTTATCCCGCGAATATCATAAGCAGGTATATATAAGTACTCCAACAGGGTCAGTCATCGGTGCTACAGACACACATCTTTGGCATACTGCACGGGGGTGGAAGGACGCATATTACATACACAGTAATTTAGACAAGGTTTATAATATCGGAGAGGATGTAACCGATGAAAAGAATCTGTCTAAATTGCAAGAATCCTTTGACGGGTGCGACGAAGGGCAACTATTGCCCGAAATGTCGTTTGCCCAAGAAGTGCGAGTGTGGAGCCGAGATAGATCGTCGAGCGAAGCGGTGCAAATCATGTGCCTCCAAGGCGGCAACGAAGATTCAGTGGGTGAAAATTCGAGACAAGATGATGCAGTCCATAAGGGGGGCGGGTGTGAGGCGGCGGATTCGATTCGAGGATTTGCGGTTGGATTCCGCTTGGTATCCCCGCTCAGACGGTCGTTATATTTTAAGATATTGGGACGACGCGAAGAAAAAGTACGCTTACATATATCGTTACCAGTGGGTGTGGATAAAAGCAAACGGAAAAATACCGGATGGCTACCAAATTCACCACAAGAACGGGAATGCGTCAGACGACAGGCTGGAGAATTTAGAATTAATATCCCCTCGGAATCACGGAAAATTACACGCGCAAACAAACCCGTTTTGTCAAAGAACGCATCCTCCAACTGTATGTCCAAATTGCAAGAAGGAGTTTCGGACAACATTCAAGGAAACCGGGAAAAAGCAGGTGTACTGTTCGATCAAATGCCGTTGGGAACATTACTATATGACATAACCGTCGATGAAGATCATTCGTATTGCATCGAAGGGCTTTTTTCCCATAATTCCAATTGCTTGTGTCAAATCCAAACAAGGAAACGAGTTATATGATCTCTGAACCAAAACCCGTAAAACGCAAGGTCGAAGTAAAGACCGACGCTGGCAGTTTTCTTTTTGCCTATCACGTTGACACGCATACCATCGAAGTCCACAAGCGCGGGCAGGTTTTCGTCATCCCTGTTTTGGATTTGATTGAATTCGGGCGAACGTCACAGCGAGTCACGTTCAGAGTCGTGCCTAATGTGCCTGTTGTTGACCCTGCTGACGATGTTGTTATCCAGAAGTTTGAGTAAAAGGAGCAGACCTAATGTATCGTTTCAAATACGACCCTCACAATCATAGGTGCGAAATTCATAATAGCGAAACTAAAAAAGGCGTGACCCTACACCCTGTAGGCGGTGAAATGGCAATTTTTTTGAAGAAACTGGTGTTTGACGCCAATCACTTCGATTTTTCCGAGCCGACCGGGAACGTCACCGACCTGCGCAATGTCATGTTTTCCAATGGAACCAGCACGGCACATCAGGCACTAGCAAGCATGTTGGATGGAGTTGGCAAGGATTCGTTTGTCGCTGGCGCGTTGAAGGTCTTGGAGGAATATACCGAGCCAACGCCAATGGCGACAGAGGAAGGAGGTGATTAGCTTGAAAGAAACCCTGTGCAATGGCAAGCGTGGTGGCAGAAAAGGCAAGAAGCGCAAGTAGATCGAAAAAAAAAACAGACTCCCAAGCGAGAGTCTGTTTTTTTTTTATTTGCTTGTTGCATTTTTGCCCAATTTACAATATAATGAGTTATACGGTTTTTTTCTGTAAAATCTAATGTTCGGCGGCTAAGAAAAGGAGTCTTATGGCGAGAAAAGAATACGCCGCAGGTAAAGCGGCTGGTAAGCAGAAAGATTACACCGTCAAGCACTATACACCTGAAACGGCTGTAATTGATTTATTGAAGTTCATCCCATTTTCGGAAGGTGATTTGTGCCTTGACCCTTCCGCTGGCGTTAATAAAGTCTGGTACAACAATTTCCCATGTCAGAAAGACTACTGCGAAATTGACGAAGGCACTAACTTCTTTGAGTATTCTGGTCAAGTTGATTGGATTGTAGGAAACCCACCTTTCACCGATTTTATAAAGTTTCTTATGCACAGTCCAAACATTGCAAGAAAAGGTTTTGCTTATCTTATTGGTCACAGCCGTATAAATCAGGTTACACCAAACAGGTTAAGCAAACTGGAAGCGCAAGGTTTTTACTTATCAGGTATTCAAATTTGCACATTCAAAGCGTGGTTTGGCAGGTATTACTTTTTGATTTTCAGCCGTTCCAAGAATGAAGGTATCGGCTATTCAACAAAGAATTACAGCGATGAACCGCTACGCCGCCGAACACCACATGCACTTGACGGTAGGGATTCTGCGCCATCTCAGGCAGTTTCCTCGCCCGAAGTTTTATCCTCTTTACAAGCGGTATCTAGTCCCACCCTACCGCAAGTAATGTAATCCGTTAGTTGCTTCGTGAGGTCGCCTTGTGGTCTTATTACGGAAGTAAGTCGAAATTGATTGACCTATATCCATCACCGAAATACTCAAAGATAATTGAGCCTTTTGCTGGCACTGCTCGATATGCTTTGAAGTTTTTTGACCGTGACGTTTTGCTTGTGGATAAATACGAAGTGATTGTAAAAATCTGGCAATGGCTTCAAAAGTGTTCCGAAAAAGATATTTTATCTTTGCCAGTTTTGAAGGTTGGTCAAAAAATAAATAGGTCTGATTTCGATTGTATTGAACAGGCTTGGCTAATGGGTTTTATTGTGCAAGACGCTGTAAATGCTCCACGTCTCACAGTTTCAAAGTTTGCAGAAGCAAATATAGCGTATGAAATAAAAGATATTGCAAGCCAGTTACACAAAATTCGCCACTGGAAAATAATGCTTGGAAGTTTTGAAGATATACCAAACACAGAAGCCACTTGGTTTATTGATCCGCCCTATCAATTCGGCGGTCAGTATTACGTCAAGTCAAACAAAGATTTAGATTTTTCCATGCTAGGCGATTGGTGCAAATCTCGCAATGGTCAGGTTATAGTCTGCGAAAACACAAAGGCTAGTTGGTTGCCATTCAAGGCAATGAGAAAATTTACTGGCGCAATAAATACAACGGTTGAAGCAATTTGGAGTAATTTTCCAACAGACTTCGACGCCCAGCAGTTAGGTCTTTTTGCAGAAGCGCAACTAACACAGCCTGCACCTGACGTGTGGGATTCTGCGCCTCTCAAACCTTTATCTACTCCCGAAGTTGATTCTGACTTAGGGAATGTGCCTACACCCGCCACACGCAGGTAAGGCAAACCGTT
>Ga0172373_10007324_pt1 | contig 14361 bp, 9 predicted proteins | sample Lak10m_2_FD_114546 | JGI IMG/M metagenome (GOLD analysis project Ga0172373, IMG submission 114546) | Freshwater microbial communities from Kabuno Bay, South-Kivu, Congo - kab_092012_10m | ecosystem: Environmental > Aquatic > Freshwater > Lake | place: Democratic Republic of the Congo: South-Kivu... | reverse complement strand
GCAGAACGGTTAATCGCCATTCTCCATTTTTGGCGGAATAATAAAAGTACCGCAGAGATCAATGTTCCAGCGTGACCAATACCTACCCACCAAACGAAGTTAGTAATATCCCATGCCCAACCGATTGTTTTGTTTAGACCCCAAACACCAATACCTGTTCCGAGTAAGTACATGATACTTCCCACACCATAAAGTCCGATCACCAAGGCAATTCCAAACAGAATATACCACATTTTTGGCGCCTTATCCTCTATTGGCTTACATACATCTTCTGTAATTTGATGGTATGTCTTATGGCCTAATATGAGGGGTTCTCTAATTGCTGCTTCCTTGTGCATTATAACTAATTTATACAGTTATTAAATTATTTCTTCCCATGATGTGCAGAATGACCTTTAGCATGCCCTCCATGTGCTTCTTCAGCAACTTGAAGCTTTGCTAATGTAGCATTCTCCTCATTTCTTACTTTTACCTTATACCAAACGTTTGGTTGAACACCTACTTCCTCCAAAGCTTGATAAGCACGATTATCTGAAGAACTTGTTCTTACTTTCGATTTGATATCATTCCAGTCACCTACAATAATTGCATTGGTTGGACATGCATCAGCACATGCTGAAACAAAATCACCATCTTCAACCGGACGACCTTCTTTCTTGGCAACTAATTTTCCTGATTGTATACGTTGAACACAGAAAGAACATTTTTCCATAACCCCACGAGTACGAACAGTTACATCTGGATTCAACACCATACGACCTAAATCATCTTGTGCTGGATTTACTTCTGTAAATTTCTTGTATGATGGGTAATTAAACCAGTTGAAACGTCTTACTTTATAAGGACAGTTGTTAGCACAATAACGTGTACCAATACATCTGTTATATGCCATTTGATTTAATCCTTCATTACTGTGCGTAGTAGCTGCAACAGGACATACAGTTTCACAAGGCGCATGATTACAATGGTGACACATCATTGGCATGTGAACCACAGCAGGATTCTCTGCTGCTAACTCAGCTTTGTCAAAATTAAAATCATCGGATTTTTTTGTTCCAGCCGCTGCCTCTTCGTCAGAAGCGAAATAACGATCGATGCGTAACCAATGCATTTCACGACCACGTCTCACTTCGTCTTTACCAACAACTGGTACATTGTTCTCTGATTGACAAGCGATCAAACATGAACCACAACCTATACACGATGATAAATCTACAGTCATACCCCAACGGTGACCAATATGTTTTACAGGATGCTTATCCCATAAATCAAATTCTTCAACAGGAGCTTTAACGTGATTTCCATGCTCGTCTAATTTAGACAACATGTGAGCTGGATTATACGCTTCTTTATCTTCGTTTTTGTAAGTACTCAACGTTGTTTCACGAACGATTGAGTGACGACCCATTACAGTATGATGAATTTGCGTGGCAGCAATTTTATATTCACCATCCACCTTTTTAAGGTCTACTGCAGTGTCATATTTAAAATGTCCATTCTCTAATTGAACCAACGCAAATGCATTTTGTCCAATTGGTAACGGATTACCATTTTCACCTAATTCATGACCACCGTACTCTTTGGTTTGGAAAGCCGCCTTACCAATGTTTTCTCCATTTGCACCTCTACCATATCCCAAAGCGATACCAATTGTACCAAGCGCTTGACCAGGCAAAGGGTATACTGGTAAGGTTAATTCAACTGAACCTACTTTTACCTTAGCAAGATTCAATCCGTGCTCTTGATCATAAGTAGTAACGAACCCTTCTGCTTTCATTTCAACCGGGTTCATGGTAATATAATTATCCCAAGTTACTTTTGTAATTGGATCTGGAAGCTCTTGTAACCAAGGGTTATTTGCTTGTGCACCTGTACCTATACCAGCCTTCTGATAGACAACAACTTCACGTTTCGCTGATTTAGGTAATTTACCAGCTAAACCAGAAAGCGCTTCAGGCTTGAACGCAACAGCAGCAGCAGGTGTTGCTACATCAACACAACTGTTGTGAATTGCTAAATTCCAAAAGGTATTTGCATCACCTGTTCGAACAGAAGTTAATTCAGGCGCGACAGACCATGTGTTTTGAATATAGTCGTAAGCAACTTTAGAATCTTTTCCACCTCTAACAGCTTTACCTGCCCATACTAAAACAGATTCTAGTGCTGATGATGTATTGAATAAAGGTCTAATTGTTGGTTGAGCTACCGCATAATGTCCTCCTTTCGCGTTATAGTCAGACCATGCCTCTAAAGCATGATGATCCGGAGCAATAACGTTACACAATGAAGCTGTCTCATCTTCATGCGATGAAACAGAAATGCGTGTCTTAACTTGCTTTAATGCAGCTCCAAATGCCTTGCCATTAGGAAGTGTATAAACAGGATTTACTCCGTAGAATAGAACTACATCACCTGCCTTGTTCGAAATTACGTCTTGAACAAATTTGTTCATTTTCGCATCTTCCGATTTAAATAACTCTATTGGTTTACTAAAATCAAGTGTTGTACCGAACGCACCAACCACCTCATTGAGTTTAGCCACCATTACCTGAACGGCTTTATTGTTTGAGTCAGAAACGACAACTGATTCTCCTTTTGAGCCTTTCAATGAAGCAACTGCAGCATCTGCAACAGCCTTGGTTGCGTTATCCAAATTAGCCGTTACGCCCGTTTGAACATTGAATTTTGAAAGGATGTATGCAACAACTTGACCTTGTTGAGAAGGCTTAATCATTGCACGTCTATCAGCGTTTGAACCAGTAACTGACATTACTGACTCAAATTGGAAATGCTTCGACATCCATTTATTGTCTGGATTTCGAGTTTGACCATATTGAACAGCAAATTGTGTCGGCATTAACCAAGAAGACAAGAAGTCAGCACCTAAAGAAACAATTGTTTTTGCTTTTGCAAAATTGTGATCAGGAATTACCGCTGCGCCAATGGCATCCAGGTATGCTTCACGGATACCAGCATAAGAAACAGCATCATATTGAATGTGATCAAATTTGTTGTTTTCAGCTGTTGCCCCTATTGCCAATTTTAACTCATCAACGGCTCTTTTGAAAGATGGGCTAATGATTGTATTGGAAACTAAAGTAACTTTCTTAGCTCCTTTCAAAGCAGCTGATACCTGTGCGTCTAGTTTTGACCAAGAAGATTCTTTACCTGCAATTACAGGATTGTGCAAACGAGCTGAATCATATAATCCTAAAACAGAAGCAATAATCTGCGGATTTGAACCACCTTGTGTAAACCCGAAATCTCTGTTTCCTTTGATGTAAATCGGTCTACCTTCTCTTGTTTTTACTAAAATACTCGCATAAGAAGTACCATCATAGTATGTCGATGCATACCAAGTTGGCATACCTGGAGTAACATTTTCAGGCTTATTTACATAAGGAATCGCCTTAGTAACTGGTGCTTCGCAAGCAGCAACGGTAGCTGCAGCAACACTAAATCCTAAAAACTTCAAAAAGTCTCGACGAGCAGTAGACGTTTCAGCCAGGTTTTCATCACCCAAAAACTGATCTACTGACATTTCAGTTGGAAATTCTTGATCTTTCGTTTGAAGGAACGCTGGAGTTTCTTTCAACTCGTCTAACCCTTTCCAATATTTTTTTGTCGTTGCCATATTCTTTATTGACTTCGTTTTATTCAATTTTTAATAGTGACATTTAGCACATTCCCAACCACCTAACTCATTAACAGAAACTTTTCCGTCATCTAAGTATTTTTTGTACAACTTAGGATCGTTTTTCAACAATCTTTGATGTATCTCTTGGTAGTAACCGTCTTTTTTGCTGTCTGCAATTGACCCCGTTGAAATCTCTTTCTCGTTGTGACATTCGATACACCAACCCATTGTTAATGTTGGTTTCGTTAAAACAACGTTTCCTTCTATTTTATTCAACTCTGAAACTGGCTGTACTTTCGCTGTTTCTGTCATTTTGGTCATATCACCATGACACTGCTTACAGTCTAATCCACCTACTACAACGTGTTGTGAGTGATTAAAGTAAACGTGATCTGGAAGTACGTGTACTTTGTTCCAAATGATTGGCTTAGTTTTTCCTGTATACTTACCAGCACCTTCTGGATTCCAGCCAGCAGCTTCGTAAACTTTTGCTATTTGTTCTTGCTGAGCAGGAGTTCTACCATTAATTTGCTTGTGGCAGTTCATACATACATTCACAGTTGGTAAACCAGCAGACTTTGACTTGGTCACTGAGTTGTGACAATATTTACAATCAATACCATTGTCACCTGCGTGAATTTTGTGTGGGAAAGCAATTGGTTGAGAAGGTTGATACTCTTCCATTACACCAATTCCATATAAAGTCAAGAAAAGCGAAACCACTAGGCCAATAACAATAACCAAGGAACCAATTCCAACATATTTTCTGTTTTTCCAAGCCCATGTTTTGAATTCCTCACCATAAGTTAAACCTTCCTGAACCTCTTCTCCATCGTTTTCAGCAGCTGCAATTTTCAACTGACGTCGAACACCGCCTACTGCTAAAATGATTGTAACGAAAATAACACCCAAGATAATCCAAACCCAACCAAGTGAACCTTCCTCTTCTTCCCCAGCAGCCTCTGTGGCCATGCCATCTGCAGCAGCTCCATCAGCTCCTGCTCCATCAGCTCCTGGCTCCGGTGTTGAATCTACCCAATCAAAAATAGCATTGATATCCGCTTCTTTTAAATCAGGGAAAGCACTCATGGCAGTAGGTGACCATTGAGAAACTGTTGCAGCATATGGATCAGCAGCAACAGCATTTTGCCAGTTGTTTACCCATTTGTTAATGGATCCTTCCTTAGCTCCTCCATCAGCCCACTTTTGACGAACCTTGAATAATTTAGGACCTGTACTGTTCTTGTGCGGTTGGTGACAACTCGCACATTTTGCTTTGAACAAAGCCTCACCTTGCCCAAAAGAGGTTGTGTTTGCTGAAATTGCAACAAGCGCAGTCAACGCAAAACACCACTTTTTCAAATTTCTAAACATCTGATTATGAGATATTTTTGTGTAAAAATTCATAAATACAGCGCCAAAACTGTACATTTTGACATGGACAAATTTAGAAGAAAGGCACCATTACGTGACAGTTTTGTGACAATTTTCAAATCTTTCCGCATAATTTATAATCATTCTAAATAAGATTTTTTAACATTACTTTCATCTTATCGCAATACAAAAAGAATCTATTTTCAACCTGCAAAAGCATAAATGTCTAAATTCGTTTTTCAAAATTTTGTTCGATGAAAAACCTGATTCTTTTATTTACCGTGATACAATTCTTCGCATTTGGTCAGGATGGTGTAATTTATCACCAAGACGGTAAAATTGATCAACTCATTCAGCAACAAGCACAAGATAATTCACTAGGCAATTCCAATTTAACTGGATTTAGAATCCAAATTAACTTTGATGAAGTTCGTCAAACTATAGAAACAGAACGAGATCGTTTTTTATCGATTTATCCAGAAATCACTGCATATATCACATTCAACGCGCCAAATTTTTATTTGAAAGTTGGCGATTATCGCTCTTCATTGGATGCAGAAAGCGACAAAGTGAAACTCATTCAGCAGTTTCCGAGTGCTTTTGTCTTGAAAGAAAAAATTAATCTGCCTCGCTTGGATTGAAACGTTGCCGAATAGCATTCACAGCAACATGTGCAGATGATACACACCCTTGAATTAAGTAACCACCTGTTGGCGCATCCCAATCGATCATCTCCCCTATACAATACCAATTCGATTGTGATTTCAATTCGAATGTCTGTTTTAAATCTGAATAACAAACCCCTCCAACGGTTGAAATCGCTTCGTCGATAGGAGCTAAATCAGCCACTGGTAGTGGGCATTTTTTAATTCTTGCAGCCAAAGTTAATGGATCATTCCACTCCTCCTTTGTCAAAATACTTCGTAAAAATAAAATTGCCGTTGAACTCAATTTTATACTTTTCAGTCTGTCTGAAATAGATCTTTTTCCTTGCTTTAAACGTTCATAAACCGTTCCGAACGTTAAATCTACTTTCAGATCCATCCACAGCATTTCACCAAAACGCACTTGGTCATTTAGGGCGTAAATCGGGGATCCTTCAATGCCCTTCTTGGTAAAAACCACTTCACCTGGAACACTTCTGTGTTGACTATAAATCACTACATTCTTTAAGAACAAACCATCTAATGGCTGAAAAATGTCAGGGCTACTCCAACACACACTAGCGTTACTGGAATAAAACGATTTAGTTTTTATGCCAACTTTCTCAAATAAACCAAGCCAACTACCTGTAGACCCAGTTTTAGCCCAAGAAGATCCTCCTAACGCAAAAACTACGGGAGTTTTTATAGATACAACTTGTGATTGACCCCTATGTTCAAAAGTTAAATAGTGATGACTTAATGAAGTTAACTCGTGGTTGGGGTAAAATAAAAAGTGTGGTGAGCGATTCAAGAAACCCATGATAGATTGCAACACCTGATAAGGTTTAATTGACTTCACAGGAAACACCCTTCCCGATGTGCCGACATAGGTTTCTATACCTAACGAGGACAAGACACTTCTAAATGACACTTGATTAAATTGTTTGTACGCCTCCTGAAAAAGACGATTGGAATAACGCATTGCGAATAATTCGTCAGATTCACTGTTGGTCAGATTAAAGCCTCCTTTACCGGCTACTAAAAATTTTCGACCTGACGTTTTCGTGTTACAATACAACCTGACGTTGATGTGATGCTGAACCAAGAAGTAGGCCGCAAACAAACCTGCTGTACCTGCACCAACCACTATAACCTCACGTTTGTTCAATTCCACGGCACAAAAGTATTGGCTTTGAGCTTTATTCAATAAACTTATATTTGCAAAATGGATCAATCCTTTGGAAAAGCATACAAACTTTGCAGCAAAAAAATAATTGCTTCGCTATTCAAAACAGGAGATCAAACAAAGAATTACCCCTTCATTGCCTACACCAAAAAACTTGAAAAAATCGAAAAAACGCGTTTTCAATGCGTTATTAGTGTTCCGAAGAGAAATTTTAAAAAAGCACACGACAGAAACCGCATTAAGCGACTGCTGCGCGAATGCATAAGAAAAAACAAATTACCTTTAGAGCAGCATTTAACGACACAAGATTCGTATTTGGCGTTATTTTTGATTTACACCGCGAAAGAAGAAATTGCACTGGATAAACTTGAAAAAAACTACCAAGTTTTGATTAAAAAATTAATACATCATGCTTAGATATGTTAAAATCAGCTGCTTAGTATTTGCAGTCCTCATCTCGTTACGAAATAATACAAGAGCTCAATCGCAAGGATTTGAAGTTATCAAGGGACTTGAACTCATGGATCAAATCTTTCAAAACTTAGAACATTACTATGTGGACGAAACATTTCCTGGAAACATGTCTAAAACGGCTATTGATGCCATGTTAAAAGAACTTGATCCTTACACGGTATATTATCACGAAGCCAATATTGAGGATTACCGTTTAATGACCACTGGTCAATATGGAGGAATAGGTGCGTTAATAAGAAAAATGGGCGATTACACCTTTGTTGCGGAACCCTATGAAGGAAACCCAGCACATAAAGCTGGATTGCGAGCTGGAGATAAGATTTTGTCTATTGATGGAAAAACCATGAAAGGTAAGCCTTCAGATGATGTTTCTGCTGCAATGAAAGGCCCGAAAGGCACTACTGTTCAAATTGAAGTAGAACGTGAAGGAGGTGAAAAGAAGACCATTTCTATTACCCGAGATGAAATTAAAATTCCTGATGTCCCTTATTTTGGCATGTTGGATGGTTCTATTGGTTATATCAAACTGAATAGCTTTACCCAAACAGCTGCATCAGAGGTAGAGAAGGCTTTCAAAGAACTGAAAAGTAAGGGAATGAACGAGTTGGTCTTTGATTTACGTGGCAATGGTGGTGGCTTACTCATTGAGGCGGTTAAAATTGTAAACTTTTTTGTTCCAAAAAACCAAGTCGTTGTGACCACAAAAGGTCGTGTTGCAGAAGAAAATCGAGTGTATACCACATTGGAAGAGCCTTTAGATCTGAATATCCCCTTAGCAGTTTTGATTGACGAGGGTTCAGCCTCCGCCAGTGAAATTGTATCGGGTAGTTTACAAGATTTAGACCGTGCCGTAATTATTGGTGAAACATCATATGGAAAAGGATTAGTTCAGCGTACATACGATTTAAAATACGGGTCTAAAATCAAATTGACGATAGCCAAATACTATACTCCATCAGGGCGTTGTGTTCAACGTTTGGAATATTATGACAAAGAGGATAACGCTAAACCTAAAGAGATTGCGGATTCCTTGCTAAAAACATTCAAAACAGCTAATGGTCGTGAAGTTATTGATGGCCGTGGAATTGAACCGGATATAAAGGTGGAAGTGCCAAACTTGAGTCGTTTAACTGCTACACTCATTACGAACAACATTTTGTTTCATTATGCAACACAATACGTGGCTGCAAACCCGACAATTGGTCCTGCTAGAACATTTTCTTTAACCGATGAAGCTTATGCTGCATTCAAAGCTTATGTGTTAAAACAAGAATTTACCTACAGCACGGCATCCGAAGAAATGCTGGAAAAGATGAAGGCTGTTGTAGAAGCAGAGGGGTTTTATGAAGACTCCAAAGAAGCGTATGAGGCGTTGTTGGCGAAGGTTATCCCTTCGAAAGAAAGGGACTTGGAAAAATTCAAGTCAGAAATACTTGAATTGCTTGAAAATGAAATCGTTTCAAGATATTATTTCCAAAAAGGACGAGCAGAAAATTTGTTCAAACACGATGAAGATATTTATAAGGCTATCGATGTATTGACAAATCGATCCAATTACAATACGATATTGAAAAAATAAACGTTAGTAGCTCAATACTAACTTGTGGAACAAACTAACTACATGTACAAGATTGAACGTGCCCTTTTATTTACGTTTTTAATTGGGCTTGTTTTCAGTAAAGCCATGCTTTCCCTAAGTATTGGCTTGCTCGTTGTACATCACCTTATAGTACCAAATCGGATTGAACGATTTTCGGTACTGAAAACACATCGGCTATTTTTGTGGCTTACCGCTTTCTTTCTGCTTCATCTTTTGGGCCTTATTTGGACTACTGATTTTCATTTCGCTTGGAAAGATCTCGGAAATAAAATCATCCTGTTCATACTACCAGCAGTACTCATCACCTCCTCCATATCAGCGAAAGATCAAGAGCGCTTATTGTTGTTTTTTATCCTGCTCATATTACTTTCAACTGGGATTAATTTACTGTGTTTTTTTCATGTTTTAGGTAACCAAACCTACGACGACATCAGGGGCTTATCCTTATTTGGGTCGCATATTCGATTCGCATTGATGGTTGTTATAGCCTGTTCAGCTGCAGCACATTTGGCCAGAAAAAAGGCCATTCATTTGCTGTTAGGTTTAGTACTGATTGCTTATTTTTTGTTTTATACGGTTTACAGTCAAGTGATCAGTGGCATTTTCGCTGCGGTTGTTTTTATCGCTGTAGAAATCACCTTAATCATACATAAAAAACTGGGCACGTTGAAAACAGTTTTCGGTTTTATCCTTGTGTTCGTTGCGCTTATTCTCGGTTTCAATCTCCTCCCCAATCAAAAACCCACAACACTTCCCATACGTTACCGTACCCAAACAGGAAATCGGTATACCCATGAGTTTAAACGGGGATATGTAGAGGGTGGTGTTAATTACTTAACCAATGTTTGCTACGAAGAATTAGTACCCAGTTGGAACAATCGTTCTCACATTGCATTCGACAGTGTGGACATTAAGGGACAACCCATGAGTCAGACAATTTTGCGCTACATGACAGCAAAGGGACTTTACAAAGACTCCGTGGGAATGACACAATTATCTGATGATGATATTGCTGCAATAGAAGCCGGGAACACCAATCCAAATTCAGGGATCATTGCTCGGTTAAAGGACCTGCGATTTCAATGGGAACATTTGAGTGATCCCAATGGACATTCGTTATTACAACGGTTAGAATATTGGAAAACTGGCTGGTTTATTATTCAACAGCATTGGCTTCTTGGAGTTGGTACAGGTGATGTGCAACAAGCTTTTGATGAAGCCTATGTAGCAACAAACAGTAAACTAAAACCGGAAAATCGCTTTCGCGCACATAATTACTACCTGACCACTTGGATTACATTTGGTATAAGCGGAATTATTGTATTTTCGGGTATAATGGTGAGCCTGTTTATAACACAGTTCAGCACTAAGAATTATTTCGGAATTACCTTCGTTTTGATTATAGCGGCAGGTATGCTCATTGAGGATACACCAGAAACACTTGTAGGAATTAGTCTATTCGCCTTTTTCACTGGATTGCTATCAAGGCGTTTTAGTTCTTTTTAAAGATATTACCGAACTCTTTACCAATTTTCTGAATAGCTTCAACTCCTTTGGATATTGGGGTAGAATCTATGTCTTCATAGGAAACATACATCTTGTCTACCAAATTTTGGGCAGGATAAATGTAAATGCTATCAGATTCTGGAAAACCTTTTTCGAGTTTTTGTGGAAAGCTATCTAAACCAGAGGCACACGAAACAGCACCTTTTCGTGCAGAACAAAAAACAATCAAATCATCTGGTTCTTTTCTTTCAGATAATAAGAAAAAGTCATCCAACTCTTCCAATTGGAAAAAACCTTGATTTAAGGTAAGTTTGACAGCATTGGTAATCTTAATCCATTTTTCAAATGCGGCTTGGGTTGCGTACAAGTCAATTCTCAAATTACATTGTTTTGCAAAACGCAAGATACGTTCCACCCACAAGGCATAACTCGATTCCAATTCTGCTAAAGGAGGACAAACGACAATTACACGGTTGTATGAAACAGCCGGTCGATCCAATTGACAAAAAAACACCGTACGGTCACATACATCCAATAAATGATCTCTATCATCACCTACTATTCGTTTGATTAAATTTGTTTTTTTACTGTCATTCAGAACAACTAAATCAACAAACAATTCTTTAGAAACACGCGCTATCCCAGAAGACAAATTATAATCTATTGTTGCTATTGCATTTACTTTTGTGTCTGCACCAGAATAATGTTTGACTATTTCCTCCATGGCCTTGCGTGAGGTATGAATTAATTTCTCGGCTTCGTGGTCATTTGGCGTAACAGCTACAACTGAAATGGGGTTTATACCATGCTTATCTGTGATTAAAACACTAAAATCCATTAAAATCTCGTTCCCTTTGACTTCATTTATAGCCAATAAGGTATGTTGATTTCTTAAGCTCTTGTCCCGTCTTTCCAATTCCACATCTTCTGACTTCTCGATAAGCATCTTCTTTCCTGCACTTTCAGTCACAAAAGATGCTGTCATACAAGTTATTAGAATCAATAAAACTGTACCATTAACAATATTCACATCCAAAATATGGTTGTCAAATCCAACCATAATTATCGCTAAAGTTGCAGCAGCATGAGAAGTGCTTAAACCAAAAATTAATTGTCGTTCAGTATTGGACATCTTAAAAATCCATTGAGTAGACAAGGCTGCTAAATACTTTGAAAATATGGCAAAGCTGGTTAATACTCCAGCAACAATAAGTGCCCATGTACCATTAAAGAGTACTTTATAATCTACAACGGTTCCAACAAAAATCAGGAAGAACGGAATAAAAAGAGCATTGCCAATAAATTCAACCCGATTCATCAAGGGCGAATTATGTGGTATTAAACGATTCAGCACTAACCCGGCAACGAAAGCTCCAATGATATGTTCAACACCAGCAACCTCGGCCAAAAAGGCAGCAAAAAAGACTATTGAAAGTACAAAAATGTACTGTGATGTTTTTTCACTGTCCAATTTACTAAAGAACCAACGCGCAATTCGAGGTATTACAGCAAACATGATGACAGAAAATATGGTTAAGGAAGTAATTAACCTAACCCAAAATGCCATATCTAAGTCACCTTTCGAACTGCTTGAAATAATTGCCAGGATGATTAAAACAGCTGTGTCCGTCAAAATTGTTCCGCCAATCGTAATAGCGACAGCCGTATTTTTTGTCAATCCATATTTGCTTATTATGGGATAAGCAACCAGCGTGTGGGTTGCAAACATGGACGCTGTTAACCAACTTGCCGTTGGATTAAGTCCTAAAGCATAATAACAAATGGGTAGCCCGAGAAAAAGTGGAATAGCGAAAGTTAACGCTCCAAACACCAAACTTTTACGCATGTATTTCTTGAACTCATTCATATCTAGCTCCAGACCAGCCATGAACATGATATAGAGTAAACCTATAGTAGAAAACAGCTTTATAGATCCTTCCGCTTTTAAATGATCTGCACCTATTAATCCAAAACCATGAGGACCTATTAAAACACCAGAAATAATTAAACCAATTATAGCTGGAATACGCATTTTCCTTAGCACAATCGGTGTTAGTAAGATGATGAACAAAAGCAAAGAAAAAACCAACACTGGATTGCTGAGTGGCAAGTGTATTTCTTCTAAAAGGTGAGCAAAAAAGTAGTTCATCTACATCAACAGTGTAAAAGTTGCTCAAAGATAAAAGTATTCAGGATTAATTTATAGTTGGCTCAATTTTTCACGTGTTTAAATGAATTATCTTTGAAGCACTTGAATATGCGTTTCGAACTCACCAAAGAATTTTTAGATCTCATCCGCGAGAAAATTGCGGATCAAGACCTTGCGTGGATTCATGAGCACATATTCGAGTTGCACTATGCTGACATCGCTGAAATTCTGGATGAATTGTCCAACGAGGAGGCTAAGTTCATCTATTTCCAAATGGAGGAAGACGTTCAGGCAGACGTATTAATGGAATTGGAAGAGGAGGTTCGCGACCGCTTCCTTGCCTCACTCTCCTCTAAGGAAATGGCAGAACAGCTGGAAAATCTCGATTCGGATGATGCTGCAGACATCCTGTATGAATTACCAGACGAGAAGATTCAGGAGGTCATCTCACAAATGGAGGATGATGAAGCTGCAGAAGATATCGTAGATCTATTGAACTATGATGAGGATACTGCAGGTGGACTTATGCAAAAAGAATTTATTCAAGCTCGAGTAGATTGGCCAGTAAATCGGTGTTTGGTTGAATTGCGCAGGCAAGCCGAAGATGTAGAAAATGTCTACACCATTTATGTCGTAGACGAATTAAATAAGTTGGTTGGTTTATTGTCACTGAAGCGCTTATTGTTTGCCAGTCCCAAAACCTACATCAGCGACCTCTTTCAAGGCAAGAATATCATTTCAGTTAAAACGAGTGATACCAAAGAGCATGTTGCCAAAGTGATGGAGAAATATGATTTGGTTTCTATACCGGTTGTAGATTTACAAAACAAATTAGTGGGGCGTATTACCCTCGATGATGTCGTAGATATCATTAAAGAAGAAGCAGACAAAGATTTCCAATTGGCATCGGGTATATCTGAACGTATTGAATCAAACTTCAGTGTATGGCGAATCACACGTGCGCGCATACCTTGGTTGATCATAGCCATGTTGGGAGGAACATTGGGTGCACAAGTGATTGCTCGATTCGAAGGTGGTATCTCAGAAGTTCCTGCCCTGGCCTTCTTCATCCCATTAATTACTGCGATGGGTGGAAACGTAGGAGTGCAATCTTCAGCCATTGTTGTACAATCATTAGCGAAAGGATCCTTCCAGTTTAATTCTATTCTTCAGCGTGTAGGAAAAGAGGCCTTGGTAGCCCTTGTTAATGGCGTCCTGTTGGCTTCTATGATTTTTGGTATTGCCTATTACTTTGAAAATGCGACCTTGGGAATGGTAGTAAGTATTTCATTATTTACGGTAATTATTTTCGCTGCCACCTTCGGAACTCTTATTCCTTTAGTATTAGACCATTACAAGGTAGATCCTGCACTTGCAACAGGACCATTTGTGACCACCTTAAATGATATCGTTGGGTTGTTTATCTACTTTACAGTAGGTATGCTGATGTACCATATTTAAGCCCTCAAACTGCTGTTTTCGGACGCTACTACGTAGTACTACGTACACCTGTTGCGTATTCTTCCCTCCCTCTCTTCTGTGCAACTGCTGATTTTAAGTCGCACACTCCCTTTTTTGTTTCTAACCCGTGTTTTTTCGCCGTTTGTTTGCAGTGTAATTAATAAACAACAAAACACACACAACATGAAAACAAACACTTTTTTCTCACTCGTTATCGGAACTGTTCTTTCAACGTTCACCTTTGCACAAAACACCTTGCGTGCTGAAATCACCAAAGCCGATGTCACTTGCTTCGGGCAAGCAAACGGTAAAGCTGAATTGTACATCACT
>Ga0172373_10007323_pt1 | contig 14363 bp, 11 predicted proteins | sample Lak10m_2_FD_114546 | JGI IMG/M metagenome (GOLD analysis project Ga0172373, IMG submission 114546) | Freshwater microbial communities from Kabuno Bay, South-Kivu, Congo - kab_092012_10m | ecosystem: Environmental > Aquatic > Freshwater > Lake | place: Democratic Republic of the Congo... | reverse complement strand
TCCGATCAACCGCGAGTGGTCAAGCACTCGGTCAACGAGTTCATGAAAAGCCTGATCGAAGCCGTCGTTATCGTCCTGGCGGTCAGCTTCGTGTCTTTAGGCTGGCGGACCGGACTGGTGGTGGCGCTGTCCATTCCGCTGGTGCTGGCCTTCACTTTCCTAGTGATGAAACTGCTCGGTATCGACTTGCAGCGCATTTCGCTGGGCGCGCTGATCATCGCGTTGGGGCTGTTGGTGGACGATGCGATTATTTCCGTGGAGATGATGGTGGTGAAAATGGAACAAGGCTGGGATCGGATCAAGGCGGCAACCTTTGCCTACACGTCCACGGCCTTTCCTATGCTCACCGGCACCTTGGTCACCGTGGCCGCCTTCACGCCGGTCGGATTCGCCAAATCGTCCGCGGGCGAATATTGCTTCTCGATTTTCGCGGTGGTGGCGATTGCATTGCTGGCGTCCTGGCTGGTCGCCGTGATCTTCACGCCTTATGTGGGCTATCTGATTTTGCCCGATTACAAGAACCATGACCTGCACGACGAGGCTGAGGTTTACCGACGCGGCATTTATCCCCGGTTTAGGCGGCTGATTGCCGGCTGTCTGCGCCATCGTCGCTGGGTGCTGACGGCGACCGCCGTGCTGTTCCTGCTGGCGATGGGCGCGTTCCGCCAGATCGAGCAACAGTTCTTCCCGTTCTCCGATAGGCCCGAAATGCTGGTGGATCTAACCTTGCCGCAGGGCTCGTCCATCCTGACCACTGAACAGGAAACCCGGAAAGCCGAAGCCTTGCTGAAGGACGACCCGGACATCGTTAACTTCGTCAGCTATGTGGGCGCAGGTTCGCCCCGCTTTTATCTACCGCTGGACCAACAATTGGAACACAACAATTTCGCCCAAATCGTCGTGCTGACCCAGGACTTAGCCGCGCGCGAACGGTTGCTGGCCCGCTTGCGTAAAGCGTTCGACAACGATTTCACGCTGCTGCGCGCCCGCTTAAACCGGCTGGAGAACGGGCCGCCGGTCGGCTATCCGGTGCAGTTCCGGGTTTCCGGCCGCGATATAGAACAAACCCGCCGCATTGCCGAGGAGGTCGCCAAGATCATGCGCACCAATCCGTCTACGCTGGACGTACAGATGAATTGGGGCGAACCGAGCAAAGCGGTGCATTTGGAGGTGGATCAGGATAAGGCGCGGGTGCTGGGCGTCAGTTCCCAGGATATTTCCCTGCTGCTGAACACTTTGCTGTCGGGGCTGGAGATTACCGACTACAGGGAAGACAATAAGCTCATCAAGGTGTTGGGTCGTAGCGAAGCCGACGAGCGCCGCGATCCGTCGCTGATCGAGGAAATCAATATCCAGGCCCGAAACGGCAAGGCGGTGCCGCTGAGCCAGCTGGTGCATATCGAATACGGTTTCGAGGAAGGCATCGTCTGGCGGCGCGACCGTTTTCCGACCTTCACGGTGCGCAGCGATATCCGCGACGACATCCAAGCCCCGGAGGTGACCGCGCAAATCGAGCCTTTGCTGGAGCCGTTACGCGCCAAATTGCCGGACGGTTACCGCATCGAGTTGGGCGGTGCGGTGGAAGGGAGCAAAAAAGCCGAAGCGTCGATCAACAAGGTAATGCCGCTGATGCTGTTCAGTTTGGTGACGCTGTTGATGATGCAGTTACAGAGCATCAAGCGCACCGTCATCGTGCTGATGACGGCGCCGCTGGGGATGATAGGCGTGACCTTATTTTTGCTGATCTTCGGTATGCCCTTCGGCTTCGTCGCCACGCTGGGCGTGATCGCGCTGGCCGGGATGATCATGCGCAATTCGGTGATCCTGGTCGACCAGATCGATCAAGACATCGCCGCAGGCGTCAGGCCTTGGGACGCCGTCATCGAAGCCGCCGTGCGCCGGTTGCGGCCCATCCTGCTCACCGCCGCGGCGGCTATTCTGGCAATGATTCCGTTGGCCGACAGCGTGTTTTGGGGACCGATGGCCGTAGCCATCATGGGCGGATTGCTGATCGCCACGGTGTTGACGCCGTTGTTCGTGTCCGCGCTTTATGCGGCTTGGTTTGGAATACGGGAGGAATAGATGAACACGTTAATATCGACTCCGATCCATCGCCGCACCTGCTCCCGGCAGGTGTTCGGCATACACACCGTCCCTGGCGATAACCGCATTCGCGGCCTCGCAACACTTGGCCTAGCTACCCTGCTGGTAGCCTGCACGGTCGGACCCGACTATCGCCCCCCGCAACCGGCGATGCCGGAACGCTGGAGCGAAGCTGCTGCGACAACTTCCGCCAAAGCCGGTCAGGATATGGCTCAATGGTGGCGAGGTTTTAACGACGACCGGCTAAACCGGCTGATCGAACGGGCATTGCAAGGCAATCTCGATCTCAAGGCGGCCAAAACGAGAGTCCAAGCCGCCAGAGCGCAACGCGCCGCGACCGATGCGGAACGCTGGCCCAGCGTTAACGCCTCCAGCGCTTATCAGCGGCAGCGGATCAGTCCTAATGCCTTGCTGGGCGCGTTGGGTTCGATACAAGGAGGCGGCCAAAACAAAAACGCGCTGCTGTCCACCTTGGGTCCGCTAGGTACGCCGTTTGACCTGTTTCAAGCCGGTTTCGACAGTTCCTGGGAGTTGGACTTGTTCGGCGGCATCCGTCGCCAACAGGAAGCGGCCGAGGCGAATGCCGAGGCGATAGTCGAGAGCCTGCGCGATGTTCAGGTCAGTCTCGCCGCCGAAGTGGCTAGGGCTTACCTAGAACTGACCGCGCTGAATTCCCGGCTGGCCATCGCCGAAGACAACCTGAAAAACCAGCGCGAGGTGTTGCGTCTGGCCGAAGCCGGTTTCGAGGAAGGCATGGCGACGGCGTTGGACGTGCAACGGGCAAAAGCGGAACTGGAGACGGTCGAGAGCACTATTGCGCCTATCACCGCGCAGATCAAGAATACCCGGCATGCGTTGGCGCTGTTGGCGGGCTTGCCGCCGACAGGATTGGATGCCGAATTAGGTCAAGTCCAAGCGGCGATTCCGGTTCCGCCGGCGATCCGACCGGGTTTACCTTCCGACTTGCTGCGGCGGCGGCCCGACATCCGCCAGGCGGAGCGCACGGTGGCGTCGGCTTCAGCATCCATAGGCGCAGCGGTGGCCGAATTGTTTCCCAAGCTATCCCTAACCGGAACCGTCGGTTTGCAAAGCCAGGATTTGAGCAACTTCACCAACTTGTCCAGCGGCTTTTACGGATTCGGCCCACGTCTTTCGTTGCCCATTTTTCAAGGCGGACGCTTGCTCGCGAACATCGACGCTCAAGAAGCCCGCCACCAGGAAGCGCTGGCGGCCTACGACAAATCGGTCTTGTCGGCGCTACGCGAAGTCGAAGACAGTCTGGCCTCGATGCAAGGCGAACAAAGCCGGCGTCTAGCCTTGGAAAACGCCGAGCAGTCGGCCCGCAAGGCCGCTGAAACCGCCCAAGCTTATTACGCCGAAGGCGAGGCCGACCTACAAAGCGTATTGGATAGCCGCCGCGTTTGGCACAACGCCCGCGAGCAACTGGCGCAAAGCCGTCTGGCCTGGGCAACGGCGCATGTGGCCTTATACAAGGCTTTGGGCGGGGGCTGGTGAGCGTGCCGGTAGGTATTATCGGCACTTTAGGTATTACTTTTTATTTGCAAAAATTTAGGTTCTATATGTGTTTTAGGGTCTTTTCAGCCCACCTCTTAAAGTTTAAGAAATAGGAGGACAAAAAGGCGGTTAGGGTTATAAACCTGTGAATACTGGAGTACAAACCTAGGTTTGTACTCCAATGAAAAGGCATTTAGAGCTTAAATCGCCCCTTCTTTCAAAAAGTCCCTGAAACCCATATTGAGCCAAAATTTATTGCGTTAAAAGCAACAATTAGAGGAATTAACATGAGTGAATTTTCAAACGACCTGGGCATAGCGATAGTGCTTTTAGAAAGACTTGTGAAAGAGATCATTCCAAAAGCCAAAGGTATTCAGCAGAGGCTTGCCGGTGGTGAGCAGTTAGATCATTGGGATAGGCAATTATTAGAGGAATTGATTAAGGATGCCGAACGAATCAAACCTTTAGTAGATCGCCATCCTGAGTATCAAGAGATATATTGCCAAGTCGTTCATTTGTATAAACAGATTACCGATCAAGCATTATTGAATGAAAAAAGATTAGATTCACAGGCTAACTAGCTTCTCAATGAAATCACGAATTCGTTCTTTACGGAAGCTATTGATAGTTCGGTTGCTAGCCTTGTCGGCTGTAGTATCCGTTCTGGTAGGCGTCGGCGCATTCTTTCTGGAGCGCACTAAGCTTGAGAAAGTCATCGCCGAGCGTACTATTCTCGCCACCGAATTATTAAAACTGCGAATCCTGGATATCGCGGCAATCAGTCATAGGCCTTGGGAAACTCTGGTGCAGCAAGCGATAGACGATTTGCAGAGGTTGTCTTCGGATAGCGAATTCGGGCATTTTGTTTGGTTATCGATTCGCAACGCCGAAGGCTTGGAAATCGGGCGTATGGCCGATTTGAACTATCCCGAGCTGCAAACTTTGATTCAAGAATATGACCGCAAAGCCGCCGCTACCGGAAATAAAATTTCCTTAGCGCCATTGATAGGGCCTGGCGGCAACCCTGGGTATGCGATTGGCTTAAACATCACCGATTCGGAAGGCCTAATCAAGGCGGCGTTGCGAGGCGTCTATACGATTGCTCCCGAGGCCGTCGCGGCATTTTGGCGCGATATTATCCATTCGGTCGCCGCTTCGGTATTGCTTGTGCTGTTCGTGACAGCATTGCATTATCCGGTGGTACGCCGGTTATTCGATCACCTTGGGCGATTATCGATACATCTGCTCGACGCGAATCTGGAAACCTTACAAGCGTTTGGCAGTGCGATCGCCAAACGCGACAGCGACACCGATGCGCATAATTTTAGGGTGACTATCTATGCCGTAAGGCTAGCCGAGGCGGCGGGGCTGGAGGCCGGCAGTATTCGCATGCTGATCAAAGGCGCTTTTTTGCACGACATCGGCAAAATTGCCATACGGGATCATATCTTACTGAAACCCGGAAAGTTGGATACCGACGAATTCGAAGTCATGAAGACCCACGTCCTTCATGGCTTGGACATCATTAACCATTGCCAATGGCTGCGCGATGCCGGTGCTGTCGTCGGCAATCACCATGAAAAATTCGACGGCAGCGGTTACTATTCCGGTCTGAAAGCGCAGGAAATTCCCTTGGCGGCACGTATTTTCGCCATCGTTGATGTCTTCGACGCCTTGACGTCGGCGCGCCCTTACAAATTGCCGTTCAGCTACGGAGAATCGATAGACTACCTTCAGCGCGAGGCAGGCAAGCATTTCGATCCTGAGTTGTTGGCTATTTTCGTTGGTATTGCGAGCCCCTTGCATCACCGGTTTGCACAACATGAAGAATATGCCAGAAACGAGTTGGCCGAAATTATTCAACAATACTTTAAAGGCGATATTGCCGAATTATTCGACGAAAATCTTTACTTGGATGAATAACCTGAATTTGAAATCGCCCCGACCTGCATTCCATGGAATTGATGTGACTCTCGGTTGATGATGCAATACACTTACGATTTCAGCTTTAACGATGGAGAAGTTTTTTAAAAAACTATGATTAGCAATGAAATTTAATTATTTTGATGGTATCAATGAATTTAACATGACATTACCCGATGGTGAACCCATCTGCTTTAGACCGATTAATTCCAATGACCGGACAATCCTGGAAAAAGGCATGTCATCATTATCATATCAGTCGCGCTTATTCCGCTTCTTCTCTCCCATCATCAAATTATCAGATGAACAATTACGATATTTCACCGAGGTTGATCAGGATAATCATGTCGCATGGATTGCCGTTTCGCAAAATCAGCCGGAGCAAACCGGTGTAGGCAGTGCGAGATTTATTCGGTCTCCGTATCAGCCAAATCTTGCCGAATTTGCCATTGTAGTTATCGATAGTTATCAAAAGCGGGGGCTAGGGCTTATTTTAATGTCATTACTCTACACGCTGGCAATGATAAAAAAAATTGAGATTTTACGCGCATCAATACTTCTGGAAAATACCATTATGAGCAATTGGTTGGCCAGATTGGGGGCTGCCGGTGAGTATGATAATGAAAATTATTGGATGAATTTGAGTGTTTCAAATGATTTGTCAACCTTAACTACTTTGTCGCGGCAACGATTAAGCCATTATATTAAAAAAATTGAAGAAGCTGTTGCAAAAGGCAACTCTGTTAATAACAAGTCGATTCTCAATATCTACTAAGCGCTTCGAATTATTTTAGCCAGTCTTTGACACTTATTGAATGGGTACTATAGAACAAAAAAACCGATCTCAACATTTGCTTAACCACGGGCGAGTGCTCATGGCTTGCAATCGTTCAATATCCTGTTGCAAACGCGGCTGCTCGCTGAACTGTTTCGTCGTGATGTCGAGAATATCAAAAACCCAGCCCGGCAGTTCGCGGTTAATCTGGTAATAAACCCACTGCCCTTCCCGGCTATCCTGCAACACATTGAGCTGTCTCAACAAGGCAAGATGCCGGGAAATTTTCGGTTGCGACATCGCCAGCGCATAGGTTAATTCACAAACGCAAAGCCGGCCTTCTTTGTGCAGCAAAACCATGCAACGCAAGCGGGTTTCATCGGCCAGGCATTTGAATAAGGTCGTAGGGGTCAGCATGCGGCAAAATTAATGGTGTTGTCGTTAGCCGTCATTTTATCGTATAAAACACCAAGTAATCGCGCACGACGCACCTACTCAACAGTGTTCCCGCCCTCTTGCTTGCTGTTCGGTGCATTCCCTTCAAGCATCTTTTTCTTCCATAAGCCATTGCTGGCAAAACAGCTCCATCCCCATTTGAGCCAGTCCAGCAAGGCAACGGCCAACCATAACGACCAGGCGAGCATCAATAATCGGTAGACCATTAACGGCACCGACACCAGCGTTGCGACGGGCAGGGTCGATAAACTCCTATCCTGGTACCAGTTTAAGTCGAAGGCCGTCGATTGATTGCCGGTGATGCGCATATCGGGTGCATCCAGCAAACCCTGAGCCACGGCAAAAAACAAGATACCCAGCGATAGCAGCGTCAAGCCCCCTATCGTAACTTGCAGCAGGTTAAAATAAGCCGATTCAGGCGAGCGCTGCCTGCGCCAACCCAGCACGATTAACCAGGCGATAACGATGCCGGCCAGTTCCAGCGGTATCTGGCTGAGGCCGACCAATAACAAGAACCACTGCCGTTTTTTCAGCGGCGTCAGCGGAATCAAGCTGAGGCCTAACGACAGCATAAAAATCACGATCAAGACGCCCCAAAACAGCACGGCCGGCCCTAAACGCGGACCCCAGGCAAACAATGTCCAGCGATCCTGGCCCAGGCTGATATTCAGGCGGGTATTGACGCTGCCCAGCCCCAAATCGACCGTCGGCGTCGTCATCACGGTGGAAACCGGTTCCGCTTCCTGCCAGTTTACGGCGATGTCCTGCTCTCCGGGATGAATAGGCAGGCTTAGTTTCCTGCCCTGTAACCTGATCGGTTGGCTTTGCCCGTCTATCGCCACCGATTGCAGCGCGGCATTTTCCGGCAGTGTCAGCGTGTGTTGCCCGCCCTGGGAGCTGCGCAAACTGAAACTTAATTCCGCATCCCGGATGCGTTGCCCCGGCTTGATTGTTAGGGTACTGTTATCGATGGTCAGCGTTTGTCCGGTCACCGCTTCGGGCCGGGTTATCTGCAGCACGACTTTCTCGCCGGGCCAGGGATGCCATTCGGGCAGCCATTCCGTTAGGTTAAAGCTATGGATAGGTGCAATGCCGCCGGCTTCGATATGCCACACAGTACCGATATTCGCTTTCCAAATTTCCGTCCATTGTTCGGTTTTCGGCGCAACCAGCTCAATCACAGCTGATTTTTCCAGCGTGGACAGCCATTCCATTTCGGTGTCTTGCGCCGACATATTGATCTCGACCTTAGCGTCTTTAACGTGTATGCCTGCCGTACTCACGGCTTCTCCAGGCAATAAGCCGACTTTTAATACCACGGCGGAACCGACGGGTGACAAACGGCTGACGCGGGTGTAGACGCGCCAGTCCAGGCCCAATTGCAAGGTGCGTTCAACACGGACGAACGGAGGCAGAGCACCGGGTTCCAGCACGGTTTTGTTATTAACGTCTTTAGTTTGCCCGATGCGGCTGAATTGCAATTGGCTGTCCGGCACGGCGTTTTCCTGGATGCCGACCACTTCCCAGCCGGATTTTTCGAGCGTCACGCGCTTAGGCTTGAGCGGCAGCGGCAAGGTAAACTGGCTTAATAACGGCGCTACGCCGCGCAAGGTGACTCGATGCGCACCTTGTTGCAGATAGATCCATAAGCCATTGTTGTCACGATACAGCGCCGTGGCGGCTTCGCCGTTGTCCAATACTTCATTAGGGAACCATTGCCCGTATTCAGACGGCAGCGGCAAGATGACCGATGCGGACGCATGGATTTGCAGGACGATTTCCATACGCTGCTCGTCCAGGCTTATCGCCATTTGCGGAATGTCCGCGCAAGCCGGCAGGCAATCCGGCTTCTCGACGTCCTGTAAACGGGTTTTTAGTTCGTTTAACAAGGCCTCACTGGGATAATCGGCGTGGCTTTTCGGCGCTACGACAGATAATACCGGCAGCAACAGCAACGCTAATAACGCAGGCGGTGCCGACCCAAATCTAGGGAGTTTGGGCTGGAATTTTTCTGCTATGCCGAACACCAGCAATGCCAGTACCGAGATAAAAATCACACGCAGGAAATTAAGTCCCATCGTCATCGCCGGCGACAAATACCATAAACTTAATTGTTGCTGGCTAGTGACGGTGCCGTTCCACGATAAATGAATTTTATGCCATTGCCATTGCGGTAGGCCTGGGCCGGTTTGTACTTTGGCTGTGGGGTCTATGCGGTCGAAATTGGTGTCACTCTCTTGCCGATAAGACTTTGCTTCTCCTTTGAGCATACTTTTTTTGAATAGCGGTTGGAGCTTCGCTTGGCTATCTAAATTTTCTTGAAAAAAACTGTAATAGTCGTCGGGACGATCCACATTGTCTGCGCTCGGCGATGAAGCCGGAAGAGCGGCTTCATCTGCTTTATTATATTCAGTATCGCTAGTTATCAGCGTATGCCTTTCCAATTGCGGATAAAGCCCGCTACGCACTTGCTCAACGATAAACGGTAAGGAAATCGACACTAGCGCCAGCCAACCGATGATACGGTAGGCTTTGACAACTCTAAGGAAATTAAGGAACTTATCTGTTGGCAAGAGATTAATTAACGCAGTTGCCGCCAAGATATTCAACCAGGCAAACTGTGGTGCATCCGGCTCGTGCCAAATCAATATGAAAGTCAGCAACGCAAACAATCCCCAATAGCGATTCCAGATTCTGGCAATGGCAAAAGCGGCAAACAGCACCAGGAACAAATCCAGCAAAGTCCAGTGCGACAGCCAACTATCCGGTACATTATCAACGCCGCTAGCCGCCAAGAGCCGCCAGCCTGGAGGTAAATTCAGCTCGACCCTGACATCATTAAAATCCAGCTCCCAAGCGACAGCACTTAAGCTACTGGCTTTACCGACAATACGGCTATCGGCTTCCAGCTTAATCGAGCCTTTGCGCACTTCCACGCCTTGTTTATCAACACCCGTCTGGCGAGTAATCAGCTGATTTTCATCATCCAGCTTAACCTTTCCTAACTGAGTTTGTGGCAGTGCATTCAATCGCCAGTTACGTGAAACAAGACCCATGATCGTGTCGTTAGCGGTATAACCTTCGCCATTAAAATCCAGCCATAATTTCCGATAGATTTTGAGTTTATTGGCGTCCGGCTCCGGGTCGCCTCGGCGTATCACTTTGAACGCCATCGCCTGACCTGTTTTAATGCTGTAAGCGGGCAGGTGCTTCCATTCTTCCGGCACATTGCTTTGACTGGTGTCTATCGCTTGCAGTTGTTCAATTTCGACGACGCGCAAATCAGCTTGCGCCGTAAACAGCCAGATTTCGGACTGAGGCCAATCCTGGCCTTCGACATGAAACGGAATCGATTTGAGTTCATTGACGCTACGCGACACGATGTCAATTTGCCAATGTCCAGGACGCACCTGCACCAATAATTGCCCGTCATTTTCCAGGCGCGCCGGCAAGGCGCTGTCCAAGCTGAACGGGATAAAACCTTCCAGCAAGGGCCGGGTGAGCTTGATTTCCCGTTGTTCGCCCGACACATCCAGCACGATGCGGGTGGTGACCTGGAGCGGGACCTCATCGGTAAACTGGCGAAACACCTGTATATCCAGGCTGTTCTGCACATTTTCCGGCTTTTTCCGCCCGCTCTCGCTTTCCTTTAGCCAGAGCTGGCCGTCTCGGATGGTGGGGGCGGCTATCGCCTGGCCGTTAATGCTGAGATTAACCAAGCCGGTATCCATAGGCACAGGCAGGTTGTCGGGAATCCGCTCCCATAAAAATTCGCCTTTAATGCGGTACAAAGCCGGTAGCTTGCTGTCGGCAATTAGCCTGATGGCGGGAATACCGTTCCGTTCCATCACTAAAGCGGCCTGGCCGTTAACGGTAACACTCTGCGGCCAGTGGCTGCTGTCGCCCGGCAACAGCGCCCAACTATCGTTATAAACCTGCCAAGTGCTGGTAAAAACGCCTTTTTGCGGATTGAGGTCTAGCTGTGTGGCGGTCGGCCAGTTACAACGTTTTTGCCCGTCGTTGTCATACAAAAACGGGCAATGGTGTTCGGGATCATCCTGCACAACCCAGTTAATCCAGGGCTTAAGCGGTTCGGGCACTTGCTCGTGAGTGAGCGGTTTGCCGTGAGAAACAGCGGAACATAAACAGAAACAGATTAACCAGACTAGCCGTTGCATAAACTACTCCCGAAAGTGATAGCGTTCAACAATACCACAAAGCCCAGAAACACCGCAAAACGACTAGCCCGTCATTCGAGCATTCGATTAGTCACCGACTAACTCGGCGCATTTCGCGCAAATGCCGTGAATCTCTATCGCTTTGCTGTGCGCAATAAACCCGGCCTGCTCAAACTCTTCCGACAATGACTGCATAACCTTGGTCGCGGTGCGCTCTTCCACTTCATGGCAATTCTTGCATATCAACAACAATTGCTCGTGTTGATGCCCGGAACAACGGCAACCGACAAAAGCATTAAGGCTTTCGACGCGATGAACCAAGCCCTGCTCAATCAAAAAATCCAGCGCACGGTAAATCGTCGCCGGCTTGGCCGCATGCTGCAGGGGCTTTATCCGATCCAACAAGTCGTAAGCTTTGACCGCTTTATGACTTTCCCAGACCAGTTCCAGCACCTGGTGCCGAATCGATGTCAATTGCACGCCGCGTTCAACGCATAACTGCTCGGCCGTACTTAATGCCTTATTGACACATTTCTGGTGGTCATGCGTGGCGGATGGTAGTAAATTTTGGCGGGTATCGGCGCGAGTATTCATGGCAAGCATTGTTCTTGAAGTCTGAGGCTATGATAACATGGGATCGTAAACACACAGCAGAACTGCCCTCCACGTTCATCAGTTGCAGCGGCCAAATGCCCAACAATAACTTGGGAATTTTGTTGTAAAACGACGCCATCCCTATGCTAATATTAATTTTCCCCAAAGTCCTTGCACAGTATATTCAGAGTACTGCGCAAGGACTTTTGAGAGTGTAATACCCATTCAATCAGTTATTCATAAACCTTCGGATAAAGTAACCCCACAAAAACGCATAGGATCTCCACCCAATGAAAACTAAAATCATAGTCGCTGCTTTATCAGCTTTAGTCCTGCTGTCGGCTTGCGATACTTCCACGAATACCGGCTCCGACACACCAAGCGCATCCAGCGAAGCGGCTCCCGGCACGAACACAAATAAAGCAGCCGATACCCCGGTAATACCCGGCAATGAAGCGGCTAATATAGACCAGGGCGCTGCCGAACCCGATAGCGACGACACTGAATTCCCGGACACTGAAAACGAGGAGTTCGATAATGAGACAGGCCATAATGAAGAAGCCTATCCCGATGATCAAATGATGGAAGAAGATGCCGGCGGCGAAGCATTACCGCCGCAAGAAACCGACAACACAGCTACACGGAGTGATACCCAATGAAAGGCGATAATCAAGTCATCGATCAATTAAACAAACTATTGGCTGGAGAATTGACCGCAATAGACCAGTATTTCATCCATTCCAGGATGTACGAAAACTGGGGCTTCCATAAATTGTATGAACGCATCCATCATGAAGTGCAGGATGAAATGGGCCACGCCGACGCATTGATAAAGCGTATTTTGTTCCTGGAAGGCAGGCCTGATTTATCGATACGCGAGCCTTTACATGTCGGCGACAGCGTACCGGAGATGTTGAAAAACGACCTGGCGCTGGAATTAAATGTCGTTACTGCCTTACGCGAAGTCATTGCCTATTGCGAAACGGTACGCGATTACCAAACCCGCGAAATTCTCACCGTTATGCTGAAAGACACCGAGGACGATCATACCTATTGGCTGGAGCAGCAATTGGGCATGATCGCAAAAATAGGCCTGCAAAATTATCTGCAGTCGCAAATATAAATAGCGGCAGCCTGCTGAGCGGTCGCGCCGGGTGGGGCGGGCTATAGATTTTGTTTTCTAACCCATAACGAAAACATCATCATCGCCCAACCCCGGAAAGCAATTTCAATACTGAGGCATAAGGCGATAAACCAGCCCGCCGAAGTGGGCCAGCCTAAGAAAACCATAAACCCGGCCAGAATCGAAACTAAGCCGCAAACAGCCGTAGAAATAATTTGCGGCAGCGACAAGGCATAAGTCAACACAATACGCACGATACCTCTTACCATCAGGAACGCGGCGATCATTAAACCCAGCCGCGCCGGCTCCTCAGTCACGCTAAGGATTATCAAGCCGCCGACAACCGTATCCAGGACGCCGACTTGCAAATTCTGGAAGAAATCGCGCTGCTCCTTGGCAAGAAAGGCATCGAGACATTCCAATAAACCCAGCGCTAAAATAATGACGCCGCATAACGGCAGCCAGGAAAAATAACGGGCTGACATAACAACGGCATCGGGATTTAACACGCTGGCGAAAACTAAAATAAGGCCTATCAGGAAAATCACCAAACCCTGCATCAACAAACGCCGCCAATTCATATTAAAGCGCTCAAAACGAGCCGGGGTTTCAAGTAATTTCATGGTAATTAGTCTCGTGCCAGGTTGTAAAACAGCCAGGCCAGGAGAGTCTGCCTATTTGAGCTGTTCAATGATGCCGTCCAACTCCTCCAGGCTGGCATAAGTAATAACGAGTTTCCCGGTACCGTTTTCCTTGTGGTCGATAAGGACTTTGGCGCCCAGCTTTGCCGTCAGTTCATCCTGCAGGCGCAGCGTATCGTTATCTATGGCTTTGACTTTCGTCGCCTTAGGTTCGGCCTGGAGGTCTTTGACCAAACGCTCCGCCGCCCTTACCGTCAGCGCCTCCCTGGCTATTTTATTCGCTGCCGTCACCTGTCTTGCGGCATCCAGCGACAGCAACGCCCGCGCATGACCCATTTCCAGCTGCCTGCCGATCAACAGGGTTTTGACATCAGGGTGCAAATCCATCAAACGCAATAAATTGGTCACTGTCGTGCGGGACTTGCCGACTGCATCGGCTATCTGCTGGTGCGTCATTTCAAATTCGTCCAGCAATCGCCTTAATGCCCCGGCTTCTTCCAGCGGGTTAAGATCCTCGCGCTGGATATTTTCAATCAGCGTCTGCGCCATAGTCGCGCGGTCATCGATGTCCCTGATGATGACCGGCACATCCTGCAAACCCGCCAGTTGCGCGGCGCGCCAGCGCCGTTCCCCGGCGACTATCTCGTATTTGTCCGGCCCGACCTTGCGCACGATAATCGGCTGTATGATGCCTTGCGCCTTAATGGAGTCGGCAAGCTCCTGCAGTTTTTCAGGATCAATATCCTTGCGCGGCTGATATTTGCCGCGCTGCATATACTCTATAGGCAAGGTTTGCTGTTGATGTTGCTGCGTTTCCTCTTTGACCGAAACATCACCTAACAAAGCATCCAGGCCACGACCCAGTCCACGTTTTTGTACAGCCATTGCGTTTCTTTTCTCTGTTGATTTTGTTATTTTGCGATGCTTTAGGCATTTCCGGCGAAGAATATACCCAACTCGCTGGTCTTTTTGTCCATTTGTCGCTTACGGCGTCCTGCCTCTCGCGATCCTTGTCCATCCATGGACATCGTCTGCGTTGTAAAAATAGTTTCATA
>Ga0172373_10007322_pt1 | contig 14368 bp, 9 predicted proteins | sample Lak10m_2_FD_114546 | JGI IMG/M metagenome (GOLD analysis project Ga0172373, IMG submission 114546) | Freshwater microbial communities from Kabuno Bay, South-Kivu, Congo - kab_092012_10m | ecosystem: Environmental > Aquatic > Freshwater > Lake | place: Democratic Republic of the Congo: South-Kivu... | reverse complement strand
TCTTTCGCCTTTTTCAATGCTTGGAATGTATGTTCTGTCAATGTCTGCATTCAGAGCAAGTTTCTCCTGTGATAATCCTTTCTCTAATCGCAGACGTTTTAAGTTATTACCAAATTTTCGTTTAATGTCCATAGTACAAAAGTCTCTATTTGTAGAAAGATGTACAACGGACAATCGTCAACATTGATTTTAATTTTGAAAATTTTGGGTGGATTTAGTCAGTTCTTTTTTTTGTTTCAGTTGATGTTAGCACGCTCGTTTAGAATGACAGATAACTCCTAAATATACGCAACTTCTGTCGTACTTTTTGTATTGTTGGCATCCACAATACAAAAAGTACGACAATACCCTACTCGTTTTTCAAGTTCAAATTGTCAAACGGACTTTTGATATTTTCCAGCGTTCGGTTGCTGACGTGTGTGTAGCGGAGCGTCGTTTTGATATCATTGTGCCCCAAGAGTTCTTGGATAAGTTTGAGATCTGTCCCTGCCTCGTGCAGGTGTGTGGCGTAGCTATGCCTCAGGCTGTGAAAAGTAACGTCTTGTAAAATTCCGGCAGCTATTTTGGCCCTTCTAAAAATCTGCTGCAAGCTACGTTTGCTGTACGGGCTATTCGGGTACTGGCCTTCAAAAAGCCAATCCTTGGGCTTGTAAGCAACATAGTATTTGCGCAGCAATTCCAATATCCCTTGCGACAGGGCTACCGTCCGGTCTTTTTTCCCCTTTGCCCCTTTGATGTTGATTACCATGCGCTCCGAATGGATATCCTTCACCTTTAGATTCACTACTTCGCCCACCCGCAACCCGGCGGAGTACGCCAAATATAGCATGGTCTTGTGCTTTAGGTTCTCGAGCTGCGAAAAAAGCCGTTCGACCTGCGAGATGGCCAGCACGTTGGGCAAAATGACCTTTTTCTTAGGCCGAGGAATTTCGATAAACATCTTTACACGCCCCAGCACCTGCTCAAAATAAAACTTCACGGCATTGATTCTGCTGTGCAGCGTGTTTTCCGATAATTTCAAATCGTTGGCACAGTACAAGAAATACACGCGAAGATGTTCCGTGCTGACGGTATCAACTTGCGTGCTTTCGCCCAAGTACTGAAGGAGCTGCACAAACTCGTTGCGGTATGTTCGGATCGTGTTCGGACTGTACGCCTTCAGCTGCAATGTTGACACGAAAGCAGTTAGAGCCAGTTGATTAACCGAGCCCTTGCTCGACAAAACAGCATCCGAAACCGCTGCTTGGCTTTCCAAACCAAACATCTTCCGATACGAGAGAGTATCCAAAACATACCATGCCTTTTGGGATTGGCTCCATCGAGCACCAGTCAATTTTTTAATTTCCTCAATAAGCGCCCGGTCGTATTCAAATCGAATGTAGATAACCGCTTGGCCCTTGTGGATACCCAAACTATACGAGACCTGTTTGTTATTTTGTAATGCCATATCATGTATCGTTTCGATTTTGAGTACGGCTCCCTGCTATGACGGCAGTGGAACAATACGCAACCCGACCAGTATTTCTGTGTCGTGGAGACTGAACGTGATTATTGAGCGGTGGAAAGTACCGGGGTCAAATAATCGAAGTGTTTGTTTTTTGTTACCCCCAATTTGATTGGGAATGTTGCTGTTTTACAGAAACGAATGTAGCAAAAAAATGTAAATGCCATTTTTTTTTACCGATTTTTCTGCGTATAAAGTATTTATCCAAGCAACCCTACCACCGCCTTCCCCGCTCCCTGCTTTCTGGCCTGGTGCAGCTTCCTGGGCAGATACGGCTTTCCATGCTTTTTCCCGTGGTATTCTAGTTGGCAGGTGCTGTTGTGAAACCGCTAGCAGCAGAAGGTACGAGCGGTGAAAGGAGTGGCACAGAAGACGCAAATGCGGGTGGGAGTCTTGTCTTGCGTGCCGGAATGGTCAATCATTCCAAAACCAAGTATAAGCGATTGATTTTCAGTCCAGCATGGTGCGAGTTTGTCCGGGAACTTGGTTTCCTTTTTTGGCTCTTTGAAAAAGGAAACCAGGAAGGAAACCAAGTTATTGGACTTTGCTGAACATTTTTGGACTAGATCCGATTCAAAAGTGACTAAAAATCAGTTTTTTGTACACTTTTGGACTTTGTCGGACACTACCTTGGCGGAGATGGAGGGATTCGAACCCCCGGTACCCTTGCGAGTACACCGCATTTCGAGTGCGGCCCGATCAACCTCTCTGGCACATCTCCGGGGGAGCAAATGTAGGGATTGTTTCTTTTTGTACCTACGAAAATTCGTTTTTCCACGCCGCTTTCTTTATTTTTTCCTCGATCTTAGGTTTCTAACAAACATCGCTGCTATGAATGCTTCCTTCGCTTCTTTATGCCTATCCATCGGGCTCTTTTTGCTCATCCCGTTTTCTGGTCAGTCCCAATCTGCCTACTTCTTCCCCGGCGAATCGGCCTTTCGCGCCGACATCCCTACTCCGGAAGCGTTTCTGGGCTATCCACTGGGTACACACTACACGCGCCACGACCAAATCGTAGCTTATTTTCGTGAACTGGACCGGCTTTCCGACCGCCTCCGTGTTCGTGCTTTCGGTAAAACGTATGAGGAAAGACCTCAGATTATCGCCACCTTCACCGCGCCAGAAAACTTCCTTCGGCTGGAAGATATCCGCCAACAACACCTGCAATCCCTCGATGTGCGCCGCAAGGAGGCGCCCTCAGCGTCCCAACCGGTCGTCGTACTGCTGGGGTACAGCGTCCACGGCAACGAAACTTCCAGCGGAGAAGCGGCTATGCTCACCGCATACTACTTCTGTGCCAGCAATAACCCGGAAACCATCCAGTGGCTCCAACAAGCGGTCGTGTTCATCGATCCTTCCCTCAACCCCGACGGTCGCGACCGCGCGGCCAACTGGCATAACTCCTACAAGTCTTTTCCGCCTAACCCCGATCCACTCGATAAGGAACACCAGGAAATTTGGCCCAACGGTCGTTCCAACCACTACCTCTCTAACCTCAACCGCGACTGGCTCAGCGCTACCCAAATCGAAAGCCAAAACCGCCTCGAGTTCTTCCACCAATGGTATCCCAATGTCCAAATTGACTTCCACGAGATGGGCTCCAATAGCTCCTACTACTTCGAACCAACCCCCAAACGCACCGAAAGCCCCCTCCTGCCTGCTTCTTCCTATGATTTCAACCTCACCCTGGCCAGGTACCATATCGCCGCCATGGATAAGATGGGCTCCCTCTACTTCACGAAGGAGCAGTTCGACAACCTCTCTCCTATCTATGGCTCTACCTACCCCGATTTTTTTGGCGCAGTGGGTGTAACGTTCGAACAGGGTAGCTCGCGCGGTCTGGTGCAGGAAAGCGAAAATGGACTGCTCCACTTCGCTTTCACCATCCGCAACCATGTTCAAACAGGCCTGGCAACCGTACGGGGCGCAGTGGCAGAAAAAGCTGGCTTGTTTCAGCTCCAACAAAATTTTTTCCGCACCGCGCTGGCGGAGGGCAAAATGCACCCCGTCAAAGCCTACGTGTTCGGCGACCACCGCGACCAGTCCCTCACCAACCAGTTTCTCGAATTGCTCCTCCGCCACCGACTCGACGTGCGCCCGCTCCAGGCACCATTCCGCTCCGGTGATCAGGTATTCCTGCCCGGACAGGCTTTTATAGTGCCTTCCGAACAGCCGTTTTTCTACCTGGTCCACTCTATTTTTGAGGAAACGCCTACGCTCGGAGATAGCGTGTATTACGATAATACGTCCTGGTCTCTCCTCCACGCCGCCGGTATCCAATATGCGACGGTGACGGAGAAGCAGGCCGTGTCCGCCGGCGAACCGCTCCGCGCCATGCCCTCCGTTCCGACACCTGTCCTAGGCGAGCCGGCCGGGGTGGCTTACCTCGCGCACTGGACGGAATACAATGCGTCCAAAGCCCTTTATTTTCTGCTCCGCCATGGCGTGCTCGTGAAAAACGCACACCTGCCGTTTCAGGCAAAGACGAACGCCGGCAGCCAGTCCTTTGGATATGGTAGCCTCGTCATTCCCGTCGCACGGCAATCCGTCACAGCCGACTCCCTGCATGCCCTGGTCGCCGAAGCAAGCCGCCTGTCGGGGGTGGCATTCTACAGCGTGTCTTCTGCCTTTAGCGATGGCGGAATCGACCTCGGCAGCAATAACATACGCACTATTCGTACTCCGGAAGTGGCCGTTATCGCCGGTACCGGTACCAACTACGAAGAAGTTGGCCAAGTGTGGTTTTTGCTCAACCAACAACTGAACGCCCCGATTACCCTACTCGATATCGAGGTGGCACCGCGCGCCAACCTCAACCGATACAATACCCTCGTCCTAACCAGCGGGAATTACAGCCGCCTCGATAAAGCGTTCGTCGCCCGTCTCAAAATATGGGTCGCAGAGGGTGGAACCTTGATTTTGTTCAAAAATGCCGTGGAATGGGCTATCCGGCAAGAATTAATCCACGAAAAAACGAAACCGGAACCCGACGCCCCGACCACCACCGAACGCATCGATTACGCCCGCCAGTCGGACACCGAAAGCGCCCGTCGAATCAATGGCGGGATTTTTACCGCAGACATCGATATTACTCATCCGCTGGGTTTTGGACTCAGCCGTCGGCAAATCGTTTTTACCAAAAACAGCCAGACCATCCTGCTCCCGAGTCAGAACAAATACGCCACCGTCGCGAAATACGCCGACAACCCCTATATCAGTGGGTATGTATCCGAGGCCAATAAAAAGAAAATTGCCGGCACCGCCGCTATCCTCGTCACACAGGAAGGGGATGGAAAAATTGTCTCCTTCGCCGACGACCCGACCTACCGCAGTTACTGGAAGGGCACCGACCGACTGTTCCTGAATGCCCTTTTCCTGGGCCACCAGATTCAAATGCGCAGCCCCGCATTCGCCGAAGAGGAATAATTAAAGGGCGATGTAACGCACCAACAGGCTGCCTAAAAAAACGACTGTTTTGTTGATTTAACAATATTTAATCAACAAAACAGTCGTTTTTAAAAAATATTATTTTAAAAAATGGATTCGAAATACGTATCGAACCGCCTTTTTATGCTTTCATGCGCACTGTTATTGGTTCAATACTTTCACTTTCAGGCATGACGCATTGCCGGCCTGGTGGTAAATGCGCTGGGTTGCTTTTTGAAAGTCCGACTCCGAACACGTGTAGATATTTACAAATTTCTGAGGGTTGCGATCCACCAGCGGAAACCAGGAGTTCTGTACCTGGATCATCATCCGGTGGCCTTTTTTGAAGGTATGGGCTACATCGGGCAGCTCAAAACGCACCAAGGTAAGTTTTCCAGGCTCAAAGGGTGCCGGCTGCTCAAAGCTATTGCGGAACCGTCCGCGCATGACCTCTCCACGCACCAGCATCTGGTATCCACTCATCGGTACCTGGATGGATTGATCTGCGGGCTGGCTGGTGGAATCGGGGAATACATCGATGAGTTTGACTACGAAATCGGCATCGGTACCGGTAGTGCTCACCCAAAGCTCTGCGGTCAATGGTCCGGCAAGGGTCATATCTGTCTCCAAAACAGGTGTCTGATACGTGGCTACGTCCGGTCGCCGGCTGGCGAAACGCTGGTCGTCGGTCATGTACTCTGCCGTGCGGCCCAGGTGCACATCTTCCGTATAGGGCACGGGATGGGCGGGGTCTGCCACGTACTCGGTGTACGCCGTGCTTACCGACGGCGCGCTAAAGGCCAGGGCTCCATTAGGCTGAAAGTAGAGGGCTTTGTCGGTGGTGGCCTTCGGAGGCCAGGTAGCAAACTCCCGCCACTGATTGGCACCCGTCACAAAAATAGTAGCTTCGGGTATGGCTGCGTTACCTGCATCCTTCAAATACCGGGCAAAAAATTTGCTTTCCAGCTCTTTATATTTTTCCCCGGAATTGAATCCCCAATGGATATTACCCAGATTAGGTGCCTGTCCGGCCGACCATTGTCCATGCCGCCAAGGCCCCATAAGCAGCATGTTTTGGGTACTGGCCGGATTCTGTTTTTCAATGGCTTCATATATCCGCAGCGCACCGAAGCAGTCTTCTGCGTCAAACCAGCCCCCTACGGTCAGTACCGCAGGCTGTACATTTTTGAGGTGTGGACGCGGGTTGCGTGCCTTCCAGAAGTCATCTAAATTGGGATGACTCATCAAGTCGTTCCAAAATTGAATCGTATCGCCAAAATACCGCTGCTCTACGTTTTTAAGTGGGCCGACATCCAGGAAGAAGCGATAGTTGTCCTGCGTCGGAAATGGATACCCAGGCTTACCTTCCCGCGTCGGTTGCGGCCGAGGCCGGCCAAAGCTGGAGTAGAACGAGAAAGCATCCAGCAGGAAAAATGCGCCATTGTGGTGAAAATCATCGCCCATAAACCAATCCGTTACGGGCGCCTGGGGCGACACTGCTTTCAGTGCGGGATGCGCGTCGATGATTGCCATCGTGGAGTAGAAACCGGGGTAGGAAACCCCAAAAATCCCTGCCTTTCCGTTATTTCCATTTACATTTTTGACCACCCAGTCGATGAGATCGTAGGTGTCGGTGGTCTCGTCCGTTTGGGTTTTGCTGGTTTTTCCGGGGATATAGGGGCGAATATCCATAAAGGTACCCTCGCTCATGTATTTACCCCGCACGTCCTGAAATACAAAGATATACCCTTCCTTGATCAGATTGATGCGCTGAAAAAGATGCCGGTTAATTCCTTCTGCACCAGCCCCTTCAATATTGTAGGGCGTGCGGGTAATCAGAATCGGATAGGTCTTACTATGGTCTTTGGGGGTATAAATGGAGGTGAATAAGCGCACCCCATCGCGCATAGGAATATACACTTCTTTTTTGTCGAGCCGTTCGCGAATCCATTCCGCGCTGCCTTCCTGTTGTGCCATACACGCGCCTGTATGGAGTAAAAAAATTAGAAACAGCCAGGCCGTTGTCAATGTCAACTGCTTTTTCATTATAGTGGTTTTAAATGTGATCACAGATGGGGTACCTACGCTCCCCTATTCACTGAACAATTTCCCGAATAGCTGCCAATACCGCGTCCACCTCCTCGGCGGTGGTGTAGGCGGAGATTCCCAGGCGCGTGACGCCGCCTCTTTCGAGCACCCCGAGTATTTCGGCTGCCCGAATCGCATAAAAATGGCCATCCCAGGCAAAGATGTGGCGTTCGGCAAGGGCTGCACATACCGCTTCCGGGCGATGATGCGCGATATCTATCGCCAGCGTCGGTGCTCGCTGGGCTTCGGTAAAAGGAAGCCCAAGCACCCGAACGCCCTTTATCGCCTGTAATCCGTCGTACAGCTTTTGGGCTAGGGGGATTTCATGCTGATGGAGCCGCTGCATAGCACTGACCAATCGGGCGCGCCGGCTATCACCGGTTCCCAGGGTGGCCAGAAACTCCACCGCAGCACCTACCCCGGCAATCGCAGCGTGGTTGAGGGTACCGGTTTCGATGGAATAGGGCGCGTACTGGCTGGTGGTCCGCAGGCGATCGGGCTGCAGGCGATCCAGTAGCCCCGGCCGCGCATACAGGATCCCCACGTGCGGGCCATAAAACTTATACGCGGAGCATAGCAGAAAATCGCAGCCCATGGCTTGTACATCGATAGAGAAATGTGGGGCGGCATGCACCGCGTCGATGAGCAGCCAGGCACCTACCGCATAGCTCTGCTGGCGTACCCAGGCGATGTCGTTTACGGTGCCGAGGATATTGGAGGAATACCCCATAGCTACCAGGCGCGTGCGCTCGGTGAGTTTGTTGGCGAAATCCGTATAATCCAGCCGTCCTTCCGGCAGCAGACGCACCTCGCGGACGATGATTCCCCGTTCTCTCAAGCTCAGCCAAGGGCCTCGGTTGGCTTCGTGGTCGAGCTGGGTAATCAGTATCTCATCGCCTGGCTGAAGACTGCGCACAATGGCGCGGCTGAGCATGAAGTTGAGCGTGGTCATATTCTGGCCAAACGAAATGGTCTCGATACCTTCTGCTCCCAGAAAATCGGCCATGGCCTCGCGGGCACCTTCCATGAGTGCGTCTGACTCCCTCGAGGTCTGAAACGCACCGTGGGTGTTGGCGTTGGAGCGTTTGTAATAGGCACTTACCGCTTCGATGACCTCATCCGGAACCTGTACCCCCGCCGGGCCGTCCATGTAAATAAATGGCCGCCCTTGCTCCTCTCGGCTCAAGGCCGGAAACCGCTTTCTGAATTCTATATCCATCGTTTATTTTTTTGTGTGGAAAATAGTCACTATCTTTTGATTTCGTTCAAAAAATTGAAAGGAAAGCACTTCGGATTCCGTCTTCCCTGCCCACGCCCCTCCCTGATACCCAGTTGCACCCGACCTGCTACCCAGAAACGGCTCCCTTTCAGTGACTGACCCATTGGCCACCAAACAAATAATCAAACAGCGCCCAAGTATGCCACAGCTCATCTATTCAGAATCGCCTTTCGAAGTCTTCCGGGAACATACCCCTACCGAAGAAATGTTTCAACTCCTGGAATCTACCCGTTGGGGAACGGGAAAAACGGTTTATCAGCATTTCGGCAACCGGCAGCACTTCCTTCATATCCGCGATCCGCAGATTTTCACCCTGCGGGAAAACGGGGTGTTACGCGCCTTCACGGTGTTTGTTCCTCGCGCGTTTCCCGAATTTCCCAACCGAGGGAAAGCGTATTACATCCGGTTTTTTTGTGCTGCCCCCGAAGTAAAAGGACACGGTATCGTAAAAAGGCTAGCGGTATTGGTGATTGAGCTAATCCGACAGCAAGAAGGCAGCTCTTGCTTCTATGCGACCATCGAAGCTAAAAATCCTGCCGTCTTTAAAGTGATGCAGGGAGCGGGCTTTGTGCCGGTGAGCCGGGTGAAAACGCTTGGGTTTAGCCGTTTTTTCCCTAAATCCACACTCGAGGTCCGTGCGCTTAGCCCAGAGGAAGTGCCGGCAATGCGCGCTTTATTAAATCAGTATTTCGATAAACAGGGGTTCTGGACCACCCAGAATTTATTTATGCCCCCCGGCTATTTCGTGTACGCGCCGGAAGGCCGCATCCTGCTGGGAGCCCAGGTGCATGCTGGCCACTGGGCTATTCACCAGCTTCCCGGTATCGCCGGACGGCTGTTGCCGCTACTTCCCTTTGTTCCTTTTATCCGACAGCTTTTCAATCCGCGCTCCTTCCACTTTATGTCGATCGAAGGCCTTTACATACACCCGGAAGGAGCTCAGCACCTGAGTTCCTTTCTGGAGAGCCTGCTCGCCCGACACAAGCAGCATACCCTCTTATGCTGGGGCGACGAACAAGCACCGGGCACACAGGCTATCTTGTCTCTTCAGAAAGGTATCATTCATTCCTTTGTGAAAAATGCGGATGTGCTTTTCATCGCCTCCTTTAATCATTTCCCGGAAGCGCTATCGACACAGCTCCTGGAGCACCCGGTGTATATTTCTTCATACGACAGCCTGTAATCACGGCTTGAGGGGATACGCGGTGCTCTTTTCGAGACGCACCGTGCCTCCTTCAGAAAATACCCGTACCTGATTAAACGCCTGGCCTGGGAAGAACAGCTCGGTCAGGCAGACAGAGCCACCATCGGCAAACAACTCCATGGACGAAACATCGAATACCAGGTGCATAGCTACCTGCTGCTGGGTGGCAACCCGGGGTGCCTGGTGTACTCCGGCCGCAAAACGCGGAGAAAAAGTATGGTCGCCCGCACGGGTGCGGTCGCTGAAAAACTGGCCGGTCTGGCTGTTAAATCCTACGCGATAGACTTGCCCCAGCTCGTTTTTCAGCTCAATGCCGAAAACAGCCGGTTGACCGGAGGGCACGCGGAAAGCTAGTTCCAGTTCGAGCGCGCCGGCATGCTCATTTAATCCTGGTCCGAGCTCAACGATTCCGTAGATACTCCGTGCCGGAAGCTTTCTGGCTTTCTGGCGGATGGTGCGGAGTTCCTCGACCGGACGCATATTCAGTCGCAATCCTGCACTGGTTTCCACCAATTCGAGCACCCGAGGCAGCGTCATCGCGCTGCGCCACGATTCGGTGGGCACGACCTGCGCATACTCCCAGTTGCTCATCCAGCCCAGGAAGATACGCCGCCCGTCCGTATCCGGTATATCTGACCAGGTGACCCCCGCGTAGTTGTCTCTTCCATAGTCTAGCCACACCCCATTTCCATCGCGGGTAGCTCGTGCGAAATCCGCGTCGGGGATAAAGGAAGTGCCGTCGAAGTCGCCTACAAAATACTGCGTACCCGAACCCCCATTGGGAGCCCCCGAACCGATGCTCGACAAGAGGACCCACTTGCGTGCTCCAGTGCCGCTCACCGCAATGGGAAACAGCTCCGGACATTCCCACACCCCACCGTGTGCGCCAGACTCTCTGCCAAAATCCGACAAATGTGTCCAGGACTTCAAGTCTTTCGAACCCCATATTTTCACGTGGTCAAAAGCCGCAAACACTAATACCCATTGCTTACTCCCCGCATCCCAAACCAATTTGGGGTCGCGAAAATCGCGAATTTTTTCGGAGTTGGGAATGACGGGGTTACCCGCGTATTTAGTCCAACTGCGCCCCTTATCGACGCTGTAGGCAATCCCCTGATATTGAAAATCACTGCGCCCGGCTTTTTCCCCCACCGGGTCGTGGTAGGTAAACATAGCTACCAGGGGAGGCGTACCGTCGATACCAAACCCACTGCTGTTTTTCCAGTCCACTACCGCGCTGCCGGAGAAAATATATCCCAGTGAATCGGGGTACAAAGCGATAGGTAGGTGCTCCCAATGGAGGAGGTCTTTACTTACGGCGTGCCCCCAGTGCATCGGCCCCCAAACCGTCGCCTGCGGGTAATGCTGATAAAAGAGGTGGTACTCGCCGGCGTAGAACACCAGGCCATTGGGGTCATTCATCCAATGAGCAGGGGGCGTGAAATGGAAACGCGGACGATGCATTTCCGGAGTCCGTTGCCCAACAGCGGGGAGCGAAAATAGGATTAGCCCCATCATCAGCCAGCGTGCAGTCGCGACCTGTTTCATGCTATGCATTTTTTAGTTCTGGAAAAACTGAATAGGCCAATATTACAGAATATTCACCAAAATAGTATTACTTAGCAAGTCCAACAATGGAACAACACATACTACCTATGCAAAAGGACGAAGCATTTCAAATGGCCTGGGGTATTGCCCGTGCCGGAGGATTTAAAGTAGAAAAAGCGGACGATTCCCGTCCATGGGGCGGTTTTTTGGTACTCCAGGAAAAACAGGCACTGGCCTTTGCTGCACATTTTTTTCCGGAAATTCCCGAATCAGAAGTACATACCGGTAAGAAATTAAGTCCGAAAATTCTGGTGGTTGCGCCCGGTCAGCGTTTGTCCTGGCAATACCATTTTCGCCGGGCAGAACTCTGGAAGGTAGTGCACGGCCCAGTCAGCGTAGCTACTTCCGATACCGACGAGGAGCATCCGCCCCGCACCTATCCCAAAGGGGCGATCATCCGCCTCCAACAAGGAGAACGACACCGGCTGATTGGATTGCAGGACTGGGGAATTGTCGCTGAAATATGGCAACACACCAACCCTGATTTCCCATCCGACGAGGAGGACATCGTTCGCCTCCAGGATGACTATGGTCGCTAAATATGACCGATTAAATGGCTCCTAAAACGAAGGAGGTCTGTATGATTCGTTTGACCATACAGACCTCCTTTGTGGTTGAATCCAGGCGGGTTAGTTCATATCCATGTTGTGAAACACGTTGACTACGTCTTCATCCTCCTCCATCTTATCGAGCAGTTTAATCACATCTTCCACTTGCTCTTCAGATAGCATTTTGGTGTGCCCGGGTATCCGCACGAATTCGGCGCTGGCCACCTCCAGTCCTTTGGCTTCCAACGCTTTTTGCAAGTTGCCAAAATCGGAGAACTGACAATACAGATGCAGTTCATCGTCTTCTTGTTTGACTTCCTCCAGCCCGTGATCGATGAGATCCAACTCCAGTTCCTCCAAATTCAGGCCGGTTGCCTTGATTTTGAAAACACCGAAGCGGGTGAAGAAATAATCAACCGAGCCGGAGGTGCCGAGGGAACCGCCGTACTTATTGAAAATAGCGCGGATATTGGCTACGGTCCGGTTGGTGTTATTGGTAGCCGTTTCAACGATGACAGCGATACCGTGTGGAGCATACCCTTCGTACACAATTTCATCGAAATGGTCCGCTTCCTTGGAAGAAGCTTTCTTAATCGCATTTTCGACATTCACTTTCGGCATGTTGGCTGCCTTGGCGTTCTGAATCGCCATCCGAAGCCGGGAGTTATATTCGGGATCCCCACCACCTTCTTTTACAGCAATGGCGATTTCGCGTCCAACCTTGGTGAACACCTTGGCCATGTTGGCCCAACGCTTAAACTTTCTCTCTTTGCGGAATTCAAATGCACGTCCCATGTGGGTCAATTTATTTGGCTGCGAATTTATAAAAGTCCCTCTTTAATTTCCACACCTACCGGAAAAAATGCCAAAACCAGCGCCTGGCTCCTTCCTATCTGTGACGAACGGCACAGACTTAGGGTCAGAAGTGCTGCATCTTTGTGGAGGATACCCGGCATCCTGCTCTAATCCGGGGATTCTACAAGGTGTAAAACACGAAAAAAACAACAGATATGTCGTATTATTTTTCAAAAGTACTGCATACCGATTTCAACTCAGCCATTGAAATCGTGACCAAAGGCCTGCAAGCCGGCGGCTTTGGCATTGTGACCGATATCGACTTACAGTCCACCTTCAAGAAAAAGCTGGACAAAGACATTCGTCCCTACCGCATTTTAGGGGCCTGTAACCCAAACTACGCGTTTGAAGCCACGCAAATTGAAAACAAAATTGGCACCATGCTCCCCTGCAACGTACTAGTTCAGGAGCTGGAATCCGGCGAGGTGGAAGTCGCCGCCATCGACCCGGTGGCTTCCATGACCGCCATCCCAAATGATGCCCTCAAAGGCATGGCCGCACAGGTCGGCAGCATGCTAAAAGCTATCGTGGACGGACTGTCCGCTTAAGCGCAATCGGGCATCTAAGCGCATAAAAGTCGTGGGATTGCGGGCAATGCGCGCGGTAGTCCCACGACGGGCGTTTCCGGGGGTCAGAACAAGGAAAAAGGAATCGTCTGCTGCTTTCCATTGGCCCATAATTGCAGGAAATACTCTCCGGACGGCAGGTTGTGGGGAGGAGCAATCCGCAGGGTATGTGCCCCCGGCATCAAGTCCTGTGCCGGATGGGTGTACACTACCTGCCCCTCGCTATCGAGCAATCGATACGAAAGAGCCAGCCGGGTCGATAGTTGAAGTGCGCACTGGATGTGCGATTGGATAGCCCCGGGGTTGGGATAAAGCCGACAGGATGTTACCCCGGGAAGGGTATATTCCAGGTTACTAACCGCTTGGCAAGCCAATCCAAAATCCAGTACCGCCTGGCGCAAGGAAGGTAGCAGCTTATAGACTTGGTCGCCCGGGCATTCCGTAGAACAACCATCGCGGTGTCCGGAGATGTTCGATAAAAAAGTCTGGGTACTATTGTGATAGCTAACCTGCACGGGGTCCAGGTTGCGCTGGCAAGCCTTCCAGGCGAGGGCAGCAATCAAGGTAGATTTAGCCGCTGCCGGCAATTCCGTGCTCGTATAGGTACCCAGCATACAAACCCCCATGGTGCCGGAGTTTTTGCCACAAAAGTGGGCTCCTGTCACATTATCCCCACCGCCTCTTCCTTCGAACAAGGTTCCATCCGGGGCAATTAACCAGTTGTATCCCACATCCGCCCATCCGTTGGTGTACACGTGGAGATTCCAGATAGCCAGAACCACCCCGGCCCAGTCATTGGAGATATTCGTACCCGCGGCATGGTGTACGATCAGGTGGGTGACGGTGGTATATCCGGGGCTGGTAGTACCCTGCGGGCAGCTCCACCCTTTCCGGCTCACGAAAGCGGGCTGGGGACAGGCACAAGGTTCCCCCAAACCCACCTTTTCCGGTACATCCATCGAAAGGCTGCCCTTTGCGCCCGGACTGAACGCATTTAGCAGCATATCCTGTACGATTTCTCCCATCCCAGAGCGGTTGGTCTCTACCCGAACCTTGAAAAAGCGCCTGTCTGGGGGACAAAAAACCAGTTCGGAGGCACTCGTATGCCGGATATCCAAGGCGTGATCGTCGGCAGGTAAAGGCTGCCAGGCCGACCATTGCAGGCTGTCGGGTGCGAAAGAGATAAAAAACCGGGAGTTCGTCGGGTCATCGGATGCCTCGTTCCAGGCGACCGAAAAGGAGAAGAAAGAAGCATTCGAACTGAAAGGCAAGCGTTGCGCGGGAAGCTCC
>Ga0172373_10007321_pt1 | contig 14372 bp, 16 predicted proteins | sample Lak10m_2_FD_114546 | JGI IMG/M metagenome (GOLD analysis project Ga0172373, IMG submission 114546) | Freshwater microbial communities from Kabuno Bay, South-Kivu, Congo - kab_092012_10m | ecosystem: Environmental > Aquatic > Freshwater > Lake | place: Democratic Republic of the Congo... | reverse complement strand
CCGTCGCGACGGCCGCTTCATCGAGCGCATCGGTTTTTATAACCCCCTGGCCAAACCCGGCGAAGAAGGCTTGCGCATTGCACAAGACCGTTTGACCCACTGGGTGGGCGTGGGCGCTCAGCCCTCTGAAACCGTGAACCGACTCATCCGTCAAGCCAAGGCCTAATCGCCCATGCCCTTGTCGCCACTGGATCTGGATCCGGTTGCCCTGCCTGCCGATGCGGTAGAAGTGGGGCGGATCTCAGAGGCATGGGGCGTTCAAGGCTGGTTCAAGGTTCACGCCCACAGCGCCTCTCCGGAGGCGCTTTTTTCTGCCAAACGCTGGTTCATCGCAGAACCGATTCATGCGGCCAAGGGCCAACAAGCCAAAGGTTGGCCGCCCAGAAAGTTGCACATCCTTCAAGCCAAGTGGCATGGTGAAGGGGTGGTGGCCAAGGCCGAGGAGACGCCCGACCGTTCAGCCGCTGAGTTGTTCAAGGGCTGGCGCATTTTTGTTCCACGATCCAGTTTTCCCACCCCCGCAGAGGGTGAGTTTTACTGGGTCGATCTCATGGGATTGCGGGTCATCAACCGGCAAGACCAAGGCTTGGGCACTGTGACCGACCTCATGAACACTGGCCCACAAACCGTGCTGGTGGTGACCCCTGAGGCCGCGTCGGTGGATGGGGACCCAGCGGCCAAACCCACTTCGCTGCTCATTCCCTTTGTGGATGCATTCATCGACGAGGTGCGAGTTGAGGATGCCTGCATCCGCGTCGACTGGCAGGCTGACTATTGAGGCCAGGCCATGCGCTTTGATGTCATCACGTTGTTCCCGGAAATCATTACGCCCATGCTGGCACACGGGGTGAACCGACGCGCTTTCGATCAAGGTCTGATTGCGGTTCGGTTTTGGAATCCCAGGGATTACGCTTCAGGCAATTACCGTCGGATCGACGACCGGCCATTCGGTGGTGGGCCGGGCATGGTGATGATGGCTGATCCGCTTGCCGCTTGCCTGGCGGCGATTCGACAAGATCGCCAACAAGACCGATTGCAAGCCCCTTTGCTGCTGTTTTCGCCCATGGGCGAGCGCCTGACCCATGCCTCGGTGGAACAACACGCCCAATCTTCGGGGGCCATTTTGCTGTGCGGTCGCTACGAAGGCATTGACCAGCGTTTCATTGATCGGGAAGTGGATGGCCAGATCAGCTTGGGCGACTTTGTGTTGTCTGGGGGGGAGTTGGCGGCCATGGCCTTGTTGGATGCCGTTGCGCGATTGCAACCTGGGGTGCTGGGCGATGATCAAAGTGCCGTGCAAGACAGTTTTCACCCCAATGCCGACGGCTTGCTGGACTGCCCCCACTACACCCGCCCAGAGGTTTGGCAAGGCCTTGAGGCGCCTGCTGTCCTGATGAGTGGGCATCATGCCGACATCAAGCAATGGCGCCGCCATCAGAGCCTCATCACCACCGCCAAACTCAGGCCCGACTTGATCGTGGCGGCAAGAGCCCAGGGGCGGCTGGGGCCAGACGACGAAGCGGTGCTGCTTCAGGGGCCTTAAACCGGGATGGTTCGTGGCTATAATGCCGGGCTTGATCCTCTGGCCGGCCGCTCAGACACCGTCAAATTGTTGAGGTGAATCTGGGCCTTTAGTGCAGCGCGGACACGATCGAATGAGGCCCTCATGAATCTGATTCAAACCCTTGAGCAAGAAGAAATTGCTCGTCTGAACAAAACCATTCCCGAGTTTGCCCCTGGCGACACCGTCATCGTGAGCGTGAACGTCGTGGAAGGCACCCGCAAGCGTTTGCAAGCCTATGAAGGCGTGGTGATTGCCAAGCGCAATCGCGGCCTGAACAGCGCCTTCACCGTTCGCAAAATTTCCAGCGGCGAGGGTGTGGAGCGAACCTTCCAAACCTACAGCCCCCTGATCGCCAAGATCGAAGTCAAGCGTCGCGGTGATGTGCGCCGCGCCAAGCTTTACTACTTGCGTGAGCGCAGCGGCAAGTCGGCTCGCATCAAAGAAAAGCTGCCCCAAAAGGCATCGGCTGCTTCGGCAGTGTGATCCGGTGAGCAACGGCACCACGGTTCCGCTTGCCAAAATTCCAGGGCTGGACCCACTTCGGGTGCCAGCCCTTTCTGTTCCTGATGACTTGCCGGCGGTCCCGTCAGACCGCCTGAGCGCGCCAGCTTTGCGCGAGCGTTTTTTGAATCCCCCGGATTGGCGGCCAGAGTTGGTTGCTGAAAAACGATTCGGTGACCGACAGCCAGCGCAAGCGTCGGTGTTGATGGGCATTGTTTTGCGAGACACGCCCAGCTTGTTGCTCACACAGCGCACCAGTCAACTCAATACGCATGCTGGCCAAATTGCTTTGCCTGGTGGCAAGCTAGACCCCGAGGACCCCTCCATTGTTCACGCGGCCCTGCGCGAAGCGCAGGAAGAGGTGGGTTTGTCTGCGGATCATGTCGAGGTGTTGGGGACCTTACCCGTGTATGTGACTGGCACGGCATTCGTGGTGACGCCCGTGGTGGCCCTGATCGACTCGGCGATGTCCTTGACTCCTAACCCCGACGAAGTGGCCGAAATCTTTGAAGTCCCTTTGCCCTTTTTGATGGACCCCGCCAATCACCGGTGGCATGTCTTTGAATGGGAGGGTGGCAAGCGCGACTGGTATTCCATGCCTTACCACGATGGTTTCCAAAACCGCTTCATTTGGGGCGCGACTGCAGGCATGTTGAGAAATCTCTATCGGTTTTTACTGGCTTGACGGCGTTCGGATGGCTTGTCGATATCATTTGCACGCATGAGCTTCGTTGCCCTCATCCTCGCCCTGTTGCTAGAGCAAGTTCGCCCCTTGCCTGATGGCAACGTGTTGCACCAAGCCTTGCTGCGTTGGAGCCATTGGGTCCGATTCACGCTGAACGCGGGCAAGCCTGATGGTGCTTGGCTGGCTTGGGGCGTCGCGCTGGGCGTGCCTTCACTGTTGGTGTTGCTTGTGCATGTGTTGTTGTCGCAAGCACTGGGCGGTTTTCTGGCCATGGTTTGGATGTGCGTGGTGCTTTACGCCTGCTTGGGTTTCCGACAGTTCAGCCACCACTTCACCAGCATTCGCGATGCCATGTCTTCGGGCCAATACGAGCAGGCTGCGCGGGCCATGGCTCAGTGGCGGCAAGTTCCGCAAGTCAGTTCTGACCCCACCGAGCTCACGCGTCAGCTCATTGAATACTCGGTGCTGTCTGCACACCGCCATGTGTTTGGTGTGGTGTTCTGGTTCTCGGTGCTGGCGGCTTTTGGCTTGGGACCGCTGGGTGCGGTCGTCTACCGGCTGAGCGAATTTTTTGGCAGGGCCTGGGCTCCAAGTGCAATGGATGAAGAAGCGACATCGTCACCAGAAGCTTTGGTGAGCCTCAAGGCTTGGGCGGCCATTGACTGGGTCTCTGCACGCGTTACGGCCATGATGTTTGCTATTGCAGGCAATTTCGAAGATGCCATGGATTCTTGGCGCTCGCAGGCGCTGCGGGAGTCGTTGGATAACGACGAGGTATTGATCAGTGCCACGGCCGGTGCGTTGGGCGTGCAATTGGGGGCGTCGTTCAAAAGCAAAGCCGACGGTGAAACCCCCGCGCTTGCTGAGGTGGGGCGCTTGCCTCAGTTTTCACACCTTCGAAGTTTGGTGGGCTTGGTGTGGAGAACGGTTGTGATTTGGAGCGTGTTGTTGGCGCTCATGACCATGGCTCGCTTGCTGAGCTGAACCCGCCGAATGCCTACTGCGGTTTGAGCTCGGCGTGCAGCTGGGTGTAAATGCGATGCCGCATGGGGTCAATTTGGCCAGCTTCCAATGCCAAAAGCACCCCGCAATTGGGCTCATGCAAGTGCTGGCAATTCGAGAATCGACAATTTCCCAAATGAGCCTTGAGGTCTGGCATGAGCCATTGCAACTGCTCGGCTTGCAGGTGACGGATGCCGAATTCTTGAAAGCCTGGTGAATCGATTAGGGCTGTGGTTCTCGCTGCATCGGCCCAATGCCAAGTGGTTCGAGTTGTGGTGTGTTTGCCCGAATTCAGCGCCAAAGAAATGGTTTGTGTTTTCACCTCGCTGCCAGGAACCAACGTGTTGATCAGGGTGCTTTTCCCAGTGCCTGAGGGCCCCACCACCAGCGTGGATCGGTTTTTCAGCCAGGCTTTGAGCGGCTCCAGCCCTTGCTGTGGGGCTTCCAACTGAAGGCAAAACAAAGGGCAGCCCCAGTCATCGTGCCTGGCCAATCGTTGTTGGGCGTCAGCAAAGGCTTGCGACAAGTCCATCTTGTTCAGCGCAATGGCCACCGGGATGTCTTGTCCCGCTGCGGCAAGGAGTGCGCGGCCCAATTGCAGGTCCGAGTGAATGGGTTCGGCACCCAGAAACACCAGCACTTGATCGATGTTGGCTGCGAAGGATTTGGTGCGCAACTCATCTTGCCGGAAAAAAACGTTGCGGCGTTGCAGCACGTGCGTGATGACCCAACTGTCGCCCGATGCATGGGCACTGACCCAGTCGCCCACCAGTGCAGTGAGTCGTTTGCCCTTGATGAGACCCAGATGGCGTTGCCCTTGCGCGTCTTCCAGCAGCAATTGCCGGCCATACGACTCCACGATGCGGTAGGTGGCCTCAGGCATTGAGGTGAGCCAGTCGCGTCAGGGCAGGAGGGTGGCTGTGATGAAACCAGACATAGAGCGGGTCTGGCGTCAGGGTGCTGGCGTTGGTACGGTAAAGCTTCACCAAGGCTTGCCCCAAGTCATGGGCGTTGGTGTATTGCTTGGCAAAAGCGTCGGCCTGAAATTCACGTCGGCGAGACCAATACGCCGAGAGCGGCTTGAAAAAGAACAACAGGGGCGGCAGGATCCAATACAAGGCCATGAGCAACATCACAGGCACATGCCGATCGGAGGCCACGTGGGTGCCCAAGGCATCCATCCATTCCGGGTGCTTGAGTAAGCCTGCCACCAGAGCCAAAAACAAGCCGCTGCTGAGCGCGCTGGTGAACAACATTGCAGGCACATGCTTGAGCTTGAAGTGCCCCAACTCGTGGGCCAAGACCGCGAGCACTTCGTTGTGATTCAGTTTTTCGAGCAAGGTGTCATAAAAAACCACGCGCTTTTCACGGCCCAGCCCTGTGAAAAAGGCATTCGAGTGGGTGCTGCGTCGGCTGGCATCCATGACTTGGAAGTCTTTGGCCTTGAAGCCCACTTGATCCATCAAGTTTTCTGCCTTTGCTGTCAGTTCGCTGGTTTCAATGGGTTTGAATTCGTTGAACAGGGGCAGCAGCCACTTGGGCGCAATCACCATCATGGCCAATTGAAAAACCAGCCAGAACCCCCAAGCCCATACCCACCATAGCGGTTGGTCGCTTTGCATCAGGCTCAGAATGACGGCCAACAAGGGCAAACCCATCAACAAACCCAGCACCAGCCCCTTGATCTGATCGATCAGCCACAACCGCAAGCTGGAGCGATTGAAGCCAAATTGGGCCTCCACGACAAAGGTGTTGAGCAGTGCGGATGGGGACTGAATGACACTGTGCACGAGAACAAAGAGGACCACAAAAACCAAGGCACCCAAGAGGCCATCGCCCGCCCAATCCAAGGCAAGCGCATGCAACAGCGACAGCCCACCTGCAAAAATCCAACAGCATGCTTCAATGAAAGTGACAAAACTCACCCACATGCTCAATCGAGATTTAGCCAGCGTATAGCGCGCGGATTTCAGGTGCTCTTCTTCGCTGATTTGGCCCTGAAACGCAGCCGGCACGTGGAATTGGTGGCGCGTGACCCAGTTTTGTTGTCGGCGCTCCAAGAACCAACTCAGCACAAGGTGAGCGAAAAACAGGGCAAAAACGCCCCAGGTGATGAGTGATGCATAGGCCATGTCGAAAGTTTAGTCAGTTTGGATCGGACTTTTGACGCAGACATGAGAGACAATGAGGGGATGCATGAAAAGTCCCCTGCGCATTCTGAGTTAGCCAAGTCGGATCAAAACCTCGTTTGGCTGGATTGCGAAATGTCAGGATTGGACCCGGAAAAAGAGCGGCTATTGGAGATTGCGGTTGTGATCACCAACGCTGACTTAAGCGTTCGGGTCGAGGGACCGGTGCTGGTGATTCACCAAAGCGATGAACTGCTCAACGCCATGGATGCCTGGAACAAGGGCACACACGGCCGAAGCGGCTTGATTGACAAAGTCAAGCAATCCTCGCTTTCCGAATCTCAGGCTCAAGCTCAGATGCTGGCGTTCGTTCAGCAATATGTGCCCAAGCAAACATCACCCATGTGTGGCAATACCATTGGCCAAGATCGTCGATTTTTGGTTCGGTATTTGCCGGAACTGGAAAACTGGTTCCACTACCGTAACCTGGATGTGAGCACCCTGAAGGAACTCGCCAAGCGCTGGAAGCCCGACGTTCACGCGTCATTCAAAAAGCGCCAACTGCACACGGCCTTGGCCGATGTGCATGAGTCCATTGATGAATTGATTCACTACCGGGAACATTTTTTACGCCTCTAAGGCACAACCTGGTGAAATCATGAACTCACATTCAAGCGCGGCATCGGACGCGCAAGACGCGCCTGCGTTCTCTCCTTTTGATTTGGTCCCCTGTCTGAAGCAATCCATTGCTCAGTTGGGCTTCACCCAGCCGACGCCGGTTCAAGCCGCGGTTTGGGATGCTTGGCAGCAGGCCTTGCCGAATCCGCTGGACTTGATGGTTTCCAGCGAAACGGGCAGTGGCAAAACCTTGGCCTTTTTGTTGCCCATCCTGCAAGACATCGAAGTTCGCCGTGCCGAGCGCATTGCTGCCGAAAAGGCTGAGCGCCAACGCCAGAAAGAGTTGGCACAAGCGGACGGCAAGCCAGCCAAACGTCGCAATCCCTACAACCCCAGACATTTCCAAACCCCCAAGCCTGTGGCACTGGTGTTGTGTCCCACTCGGGAATTGGCCCAGCAGGTGGCCAACGACGCCATCGATTTGGTGCGTGCGGGCAAAGGTCCACGCGTCGCCAGTGTGGTGGGGGGCATGCCCTATGGCTTGCAAATGACGCGTTTGCAAAATGTGGATTTGGTGGTGGCCACACCCGGTCGACTCTTGGACTTGAATGCATCGGGCAGCTTGGATTTGAGTGCAGTGACCCATTTGGTGCTGGATGAAGCAGACCGGATGCTCGACTTGGGGTTCTCTGAGGACTTGGCACGGATTCACGACATCACGAAAAATCGCACCTGTACCCTGATGTTCAGCGCGACCTTTGATCCGCCCATTGAGCGTCTGGGCCAAAACCTGGCCCCTCAATCCTTGCGCCTGCAGTTGCAAGCCAAGCACCAGTCCAACGTCAACATCGAACAGCGTTTGTATTGGGCCGACGATGAAAATCATCGGGGCCGAATTTTGGAACATTGGATGCGTGACCCCAGCATCGACCAGGCCATCATCTTCACGGGCACCCAGCTCGGCTGTGATGAGTTGGCACAAGCCCTCAGGGACGATGGTTTCCCTGCCGAAGCCCTGCATGGCGCCATGAGTCAGGCCCTGCGCAATCGACGCTTGATGGCCTTGCGACGCGGCAACCTGAAATTTTTGGTGGCCACAGACGTTGCAGCGCGTGGCATTGATGTGCCCACCATCACCCACGTCTTCAACCACGGCCTACCCATGAAGAGCGAGGACTACGTGCACCGCATTGGCCGCACCGGACGCGCAGGCCGTCAAGGTTTGGCTGTAACGATTGCCTTGCATCGCGAATTCCGCAAGATCAGGGACATCGAGTATTACCAAGGCTCACCCTTGCCAGAATCGGTGGTGGAGGGGATGGAGCCCGTGCGCAAGCCCATGGGCAACAAGCCCAAACGAGGCGCGCCCTCCCGTCCGGGTTCACGCCGCGATGGCGGCGGCGGCGGTAAAGCTCGCAGCTGGTCATCCAAGCCCACGGGTGATCGATTCCACAAAGAGGCCCAAGGCGCCTCTGGTACCCCCAAACGGGGTGAGCATGGTGCATCGGCCAAGCCTCGGTCAAAACCTGCTGGTCACGGCACGAACGCCCCATCTCGGGGCAAAAAACCCTTTGCACACGGTGACCGAAAAGCCAAAGTGTCGTAAAAACATCGCACATGGGGCTTTTGCCCTTTGTGCAACAAGTGCCGGCAAAAATGCCCGAGAAAATAATTGGGTAGTCCCTAAATATGCTTTTGTCGATTGTTTGTAATGATTGAGGTTCGATATTCAAGTTGATTCTCCCCGTTTCGATTCCAGAGTGGTTCGTGAGAAGAAACATCAATGAAATCAATACGTTCGGAAATCAACTTGAGTCAATCTCGTTTGTTAACATCGCCGCAAGGAGCGTGACTCATCATGTCGAACCAATCAGATTCTTTGGACAGCATCGTCATTGGCGATGGCGTGACCGTTAAAGGAACATTCACTGTCCCATCCAAGGCCATCATCAATGGCGTGATTGAGGGCGACCTCACCGCCGACGAACTCTTGATTGGCCCAACCGGGAAAATCACGGGTCGCATCAAAGCCAAAGTGATCGATGTGCGTGGTGAATTGCACAACGACATCATCAGTGAGAAGAGCCTGATCGTGCGCAGCAGCGGCAAATTGGCTGGCAAAGTTCACTATTCCGAAATCGAGATTGAAAAGGGCGGCGAAATCGAAGGCGTCTTGAATCAAGGCCTCGACAACATTCCCCCGCGCGCTCAAGCGGCAGCTCCTGCCACTGCACCCAACTTGGTGACGCCATCGGTGCCGGGACAAAACAAGCCTCCAGAAGGCGATAAGGCATAAGGCACGGCTTTCGATGCGCAAGCTTGGGTTTTCATGGTTGTTGATCAAACAGCTCCCCACTTGGATGGTGAGGGGTTGGAATCATCCGTACCAAGACACGCGCATCATTCTGGAGCAGCAAGGTAACCTGCAGTACCTGAGCTTCCCTGCTTATTTGCAAAAGTGGCTGGCACGTTCAGCCATCGTCACCGTCACTTCCATTTCCTTGTTGCTGGTCGGGTTGATGATTTTCAACATCGATTTGATGATCAGTCGCATGAAGCTCGAGCGCTCACATGAGGCGGTTTACCGGGCCCTGCTGTCAAGCAACGAGCAAGACTTGTCTGGTCAAAGCATCGACGAATCGCAAATGCTGACGCTGGCTCAAGCCATTCGCGACCGTGACATGAGCATTCGCCGCTTTGTGGACATGTCCATGGTGGTGGTTTCCAAAGAAAACGAGACCATCAAGAACCAGCTTCAAACGGCGGGCTTGACGGAAAAAATCGTCCGCATCATTCAAGAAAACTCAGCCAAGGGCGGTTTCACGGTCAGCGACGACTTGAAGTCCAACCCCTTGCTGCGAGGCAAAGTGGCCGAAGACCTGGAGACCAATCGGTCTTTGCGCGATGTCTTGTATGCCTTGCCCAGCCACATGCCCATTCAAGCCCCGGAGATCACTTCAGGCTTTGGGATTCGCAAGCACCCGCTCACGGGCAAGGCGCACTTTCACAGTGGCATTGACCTCATCACCGACACCAACGACGACCGTGTGTTGCCGGTCAAAGGCGGTGTGGTGGTGGCTGCCAAAGCGCATCCTAATTACGGCAATTTGGTGATGATTCGCCACTCCAATGGTGTGGAGTCCATTTACGCGCATTTGGCGAAAATCCTGGTCAAAGAAGGCCAGACTGTTGGAACGGATACAGTCTTGGGCTACATTGGCAATACCGGTGTTTCCACAGGCAAGCACCTTCATTTGGAAATCCTCATTGGTGGATATCCTGTTAACCCTCAAAACGTGATTCGAACGGCTCAATATGTTCAACAAATCAAAACCGCCCGTTAATCCCATCGCCGGTCAAGCTGGTGCCATGGAAGTGTCCGTTGAGGGTTCTCGCGAAGCTGATGCCTTGCCGGTCAATGTGCCTGCGCCAGCCAAATCCAACATGATGGAAGCCCTTTCTTCGGGCGCGGCCAAGCCCTCCATCCTGAGCGAAGGCTTTTCGTTCCGTGGCGAGATCGCAGCCAAAGGCGCCATTCACGTGGAAGGCTCTTTGAACGGTCAAATTCAAGTCGATGAACTCACCATTGGTGCCAAAGGCCAAGTGGAAGGCGTGGTCACTTGTTCCAGCCTGCACATCAAGGGCAAGTTTTCTGGAACGGCCACTTGCCAAGAACTCATCGTGACCGCATCGGCATCGGTGGATGGACACGTGGTCTATCAAACCCTGTCCGTGCAAAAAGGTGCATCCATCAAGGGTGAATTGTTGCTGGTGAAGTGATGGCTCGGGGAGTTGCTCAATGACTGCTGAAACTCCCCAACGCATCAAAGCCCAACGGGAATCCCAAGGGCTCACTTTGCAAGCGCTGGCTGCTTTGAGTTGCCTGTCGGTGCGGCAGGTGCAACAAATCGAAGAGGGCGGACTCTCCGCCTTCTACAACGAAGACATCAAGCGCAAAGCCACCGAAAAAGTCATGGCGGTTTTGGGTGTGGAGGACCAACCCAGTTCCCACTCCAGCGTTGACACCCCGGCCCATGCGTCAGAGTCCCTGAGGGCCGGCATCATTCGGGCCGAAGCTCACCACCCCCTTGCAGTCCCCCCAGACTTCCCAGAAGCGTCCCCTGAGGCCGATGCAGCCACAGGCGACGAAGTTACCTCCGAGGCGCCTGTGGCCGCATCCGTCGAGGTGGAGTCATCTCAACAAGACCTCAAGCCTGAAACATCCAGCCAATGGCTGTTGTGGTTGGTGAGCTTGGGTCTCGTTGGTGCGGTGCTCTACGGCTTGGGTCTGTTCCCCGCTTAAACCCGCGCCGCGTGGCGTTAGTCTTTGGCGCCCATGGACAAGGCCAGGTCGCGCTGGTGCTGGCACTCCGCCACCAGGCTGGGATCGGGTGTTTGAATCGGCCACCCTTGCATGTGCGAGTGGGCGATGTCGGCCAAAGCGCTGATCCAGAGCGGGTCTTGGTTGAGGCATCCCACATAGCCAAAGTCTTGACCGCCGGACTCCAAAAAGGCATCACGCACTTCCATGGCAATTTCTTCAAGCGTTTCCAAGCAATCGGTCACAAAGCCGGGGCACACCACATCCACGCGCGCGTTCCCAGCCTGCGCCAAGGCACGAACGGTGGGCTCGGTGTAAGGCTCCAACCACTTGGCTTTGCCAAAGCGGGATTGAAAAGTCACGGTGTAGTCCTCGGCTTTCAAGCCCAGGGCTTGAGCCAGCAAGCGGCCCGTTTTGTGGCATTCGCAGTGATACGGGTCGCCCAACTCCAACGTGCGTTGAGGCACGGCGTGAAAGCTCATCACCAGGTGAGCTTGACGGCCCATTCGCTGCCAGTGCGCGCGAACTTGCTGGGCTAGGGCTTGGATGTAGCCCGGGTGGTCGTGATAGTTGCGAACCAGGCGAATCTCGGGCAGGTTGCGATGCCGGGTCATCCAGGCGCCCAAGGCATCCCACACTGAAGCGGTTGTGGTGGCAGAGTATTGCGGATAGGCACTGAGCAGCAACACCCGCGTGACCCCTTGAGCCTGCAATTCATCCAACACTTGAGGCAGCGCGGGCTGGCCATAGCGCATGGCAACGCGAACCAGCACCTGTTCGGCGTTGAAGTGCGACTGCAAGGCCTGGGCTTGCATTTGAGAGCCGTGCATCAGTGGCGAGCCGTTGGCTGTCCAGATGCTGGCGTATTTGGCCGCAGATTTGGCCGGGCGGATGCGCAAAATGATGCCGTGCAAGATCAGCATCCAAATCCAACGAGGGATTTCAACAACGCGGGGATCGGATAGAAATTCACCCAAATACCTGCGCAGTGCGGAGGCCGTGGGCGCAGCAGGGGTGCCGAGGTTGCACCAGATCACGCCAACTTTGGCCGCTTGGCCATGGCGATAGGCAGGTTCTCGGGCAAATCGTGATGACATCTTGGAATCCTTTGACGCATTCTCGGTGGGATCATTGACCTTGGGTTGACATGGGGATGGCGCTCAGCCGTCGGCGAGCACGGCTTGGATGCACGCTTGGCCCGATGCAATAGCCCCTTCAAGGGTGGAGGGGAAGTCGCCATCCACGGCATCGCCGCAAGCCCACAAACCGGGTGCCACGGCGAATCCAGGGCGGTGTGTATCGGGGGTGCAATTGACGGTGGCTCGTTTTTCCATCAAGGTGCCCAGCACGCGCGGCTGTTTGGCCCATTGGTGTTGGGCTTGAGCCAAGACACCCTGAGTGATGACCTCGCGAGAGCCTTGCGCATGGCTCACCACCCAGGCCCAGCAACCCGTCGCATGGTGCGTGTGGCCAATGGCGCCCAAATCGATGATGACTTGAGCGGGTTGATCGTGATGGGGCGGCAAAAAAACCAAAGGGTCACTCAAGCGCGGGGGGGTGTCGTCCCACTGGGTGTAGACCGTGGCAATCGCACTGTGACTCAGGGCATGCATGGCGTCTGCCCACACGGGTGCGTGGGGTGCGGCCAGTCTGGCCGACTCAGCCGCCGAGGCCGCAAGCACCACTGGGCCTGCAGCAAGCAACCCGCCCAGTTCGGCCACGCGGTGGTGCAGGTGAACAACCGCTCCGTGGCGTTCCAGCCAAGCATAAGCCGCTTGCGGCAACAACTGGCTCAGCCCCACGCGAGGCACCAGCACGTCGCTGCCGCCGGGTTGCCCCAAGGCCGATTGCAACACCTTTAAAAACAGACCGGCGCTGGCCAAATGGGGCGGCAAATTCATCACGCACACGCACAGCACACCCAGCCAGTGGTGCACGCTGCCAGTGGCGAATCGCCCCAGCCAGTCTTCGACGCTTTGGTGGGCCCAGCGATGCGATTGGCTCCAGCGCAAGGCGGCCAGGGTGCGTGACCATTGCCAGCGCTCAGTCCAGCTCCAGTCCGGGTCGGTGATCAGTCCCCACAGCTGGCGGATGGGATGGCTGTGGGCCATCCAATTGGCCTGGGGACCGGCGGGAACAGCCAGTCGCAATGGGATTCGGGCCAACAGGTCGTTTGGTTCTAGGCCAAGGGTTTGCATCAAGGCCAAGGTTTGCTGACAGGCGCCCACCAACACATGTTGTCCGTTGTCCAAGCTTTGGCCCTGATGCACCACACTGCGGGCCCGCCCACCCAGTTGGGGTGCCATGTCATACAGGTGCACCGCTAGCCCTGCCTGAACGGCGCGAACGGCAGCGGCAATGCCGGACCATCCACCGCCCACGATGTGAATGCGGTTCACCACAAACCCAAGGCTTGAACCTTCCAAGCCAGCCAGAGTTTGCGCATCGGCGTCAAGGCCACACGCTGATGAAGCACGGGAAACTCGGCGCGGACAATTTCATCGAGCAGGGTCCGATAGATGCTGGCCATCATCAGACCTGGCTTTTGGCTCGTGCGATCGGCCAGCGGCAATTGGGCAAAGGCTTCGCGATACAAATTGAACGCTCGCTGGGCTTGCGTTTGCATCAAGGATTGAAAGCCTGGCCCTGCCTTCAGTTGAAGCAAGTCCTGCACCCCAACGCCGTGGGCTTTGAGTTCGTCGAGTGGTAGGTAAATGCGCCCTCGGCGCGCATCTTCACCCACATCGCGAATGATGTTGGTGAGTTGAAAGGCCAGTCCCAACGTGTGTGCGTAGGCGGTGGTGTCTGCTTGCGTTTGGCCAAAAATACGTGCTGACACCTCGCCCACCACGCCAGCAACCAAATGGCAATACTGCTGAAGCCCAGCGAAATCCAAGTAGCGGTTTTGCGTCAAATCCATTCGACAACCCGCAATGATGTCGAGCAGGTGTCGGGCCTCGATGTCAAAAGGCGCTGTCCAAGGCATCAGCGCCTTCATGACGGGATGTTCGGCTTGGCCTTGGTAGCCCAACTGGACTTGCTGCTGCCACCAGGCCAGTTTGGCACTGGCGACATCCAACTCCTTGACCTCATCGACGACGTCATCGACTTCGCGACAAAACGCATAAAAAGCGGTGATGGCCTGACGCTTGGGCCGGGGCAGGAATAAAAAAGCGTAATAAAAACTGCTGCCCGAGGCAGCAGCCTTGTGTTGAACGTATTGCTCTGGCGTCATGGGGGGATTGTGTCAAACCTTGGGCGGAAACGGCGACAGCGAGCGCGTGGCGATGACCACCCAGTCCCAGCGTGACAGTTGGGGGCGATGCTGCGTCACATCGAGTTCAGCCATCAACTCCAACACCCTTAAACCACCATGCACCACAGCCCGCAACTCCAGACCCATGCGCCCGGACAACTGCCAGGCCAAGGGTGCGCCTTGAATCATCAGGTCGCGGGTCATGGCCATGGCAGGTGCTAGGCCCATGTTGGGTGGTAAATAGTGCCGTCCGCGGGAGCGGTCGATGCTGAGGTCTTGCCAAAAATTGATCAATT
>Ga0172373_10007320_pt1 | contig 14373 bp, 18 predicted proteins | sample Lak10m_2_FD_114546 | JGI IMG/M metagenome (GOLD analysis project Ga0172373, IMG submission 114546) | Freshwater microbial communities from Kabuno Bay, South-Kivu, Congo - kab_092012_10m | ecosystem: Environmental > Aquatic > Freshwater > Lake | place: Democratic Republic of the Congo... | reverse complement strand
GTTTGTAGCAATAAATTGAGCAACATAATCTGTATTGCCGTAGACACTCAATCCACCAACATCTTTGTATTGGTCTATAAATTGCCTACAATCAAAAATAGATCCTGGCTGCATAGGCTCTACGCCAACACCATCAAGAGTTTTCCACTCTGATGGCTTATTGCTCTTTAGATAAATTGTAGGCTGAAAATTAGGATCTGCATACTGCACACGCTGCTTGCGTCCTCCGTTATTCTTGTAGCCACGGAAAAGAATTCGATTTCCTCGAATGCTGATATTGGTATAAAGATCCACTCTAATCCTTTCATTCTTCCACAACAACAGCAATCCATGATTCGTGGATGATATGCATACCGTCCACTTCGTTACCCGTAAACTTCTTTGAATCCCAATAGACAATATCTCCCTCTGATATACGCTCTTCTACACCAGGACCAACCATTTCAACAATGCTTTTCACATATTGTCCTGTTGAATCCCTTTCTGTGTAGATAATTCCAGATTCAGTAGTCTTTTCTTTCTTGGATTTATCTGTACTCACAGCAACCCAACGACCAAGCGGTGTAAATTCGCTCTTCTTTTTCTTCATTGCATCATCTCCTGTAGGCTCATAGGAATACTCTCTTGAATTCTCTTCTTTGACAATAGTACATAGTCTGGATTTAGTTCAAGACCAATATAATGACGACCATGCTTTAGTGCCACGACACCTGTGGTAGCAGAACCATTGAAAGGATCAAGTACCTTACAAGGAACAGATTTTACTCCATCGGTCTTCAAAGAGCAAGTACAAGTTGGTTGCCAACCAACAGATTGCTGCTTTACTCCCCAATGTAGCAGGGTATACCCCTTACGCTTTAGTTCTCCACGCCGACCATTGGAAATAGGAACATCTTCCCAATTCTCGGTGTGTTTCTCTCCTGCAACCGAGATACGATAGTCTCCACCATTCTCTTCAAGCCAAAGCACAAGCGCAGAGTCTTCTGGAGACAACACGATACCCTTGCGTTCAATTGCTTCAACAGGTTTTAGTCCCTCTGTTGGATCAATCATCTGTCTTTCAAAGGGAGCACCACAATGGGAACAGCATCCCCCTTCACTGGTGCCCGCAAGAATACAGGGACGAACAAGATCTTCAGGATACACTGCAAAATGCGCACCCTTGTATCCCTTGGTGTTCACAGTCCAAACAGACCGCTTGTTCTTCAGCGGATTGTCTTCCCACTCCTTGCCCTTCAGCCCGTGGTGCTTTAGTTTGGGATCAGTTGTTCCGTCCCGCATCTCGGAGCGGTCACGGGTTCCCCAATTACGGGCGGGTTCCTTGACTGCCTCATGGTCGTAGTAGTAATGAGGCTTCTTCGTGAGCATGAAGATGTATTCGTGTGCACGGGTGCAACGGTCCTCCACACTTTCAGGCATGGGATTAGGCTTGTGCCATACAACATCCTGACGCAGCCACCAACCATCTGCCTGTAGAGCAAAGGCTACACGCCAAGGAATGCCGATCAAATCCTTGTGCTTCAAGCCTTTCTGTTCTTTACGATTGCTTGGAACAAAATCGCTAGGCATTCCACGCTGACCCCCAATGGTCTGTGGAGGAGGTGCAACATTCTTTTGAGCCATGTACGAATCACCAAGATTCAGCCAAAGAGTACCGTCAGGACGGAGAACACGGCGCACCTCACGGAAAACCTCGACCATCTTTTCCACATAGCCTTCAACAGTTTCCTCTTGACCAATCTCGTCTTCGCCGCCGTTGTAATTGCGAAGCCCAAAATAAGGAGGAGATGTCACACAGCAATGAACGCTGTCCGCAGGAAGTGCCTTGAGAGACTTGATGCAGTCTCCCTGAATGATTTGATATCGTTCGTCTTTCATAGCCAAAGTATAACTCCTTGTTTTCGGAAGTCAAGAGGGTTGCAAACACTTTGCTTCAAACAAAAGATGGTCTAGTCTTTCCTTTGAAATCTTCTCTTCGTACTGAAAATAATTAGTGATCTCTGAAATATCCATACCTAATTCTAGAAATCCGATATAATAGTTCCTTATTTTATCGTCTAGACAAACTTTATAGGGGACTCCGTTTGGACGACGAAAACGATGTGACCAACGCAAAAAAGGAAGACAAAGGGTGCGTGAACCATTGTTTCTAAACTTCTGATGAATATACCACTCTTCTCCTCCAAATCCACGAAATCCACTATTAAATCCAACCCAAGCATCTTTTCTACAAGAGAATAATCCCATGCCTTGCATTGGAATATCAAATGGGGCTTCATTTGAATTTTCTCCTCTTTTATCTGTAGACCAAACTCCAAACATCTGACTTCGCCATCTTGGTTCAAAATGAGTCCATACATCTTTCTTTCTAGGATCTTCTGATACTAGCGGTCCCTGTAACAGATCACTCGTATTTTCGTTGCACTGATAATACAAAAGCAATTTTAGCAATGCTCCTGCTTCAATAAGCACATGAGAATCAACACAAATCACATATGGATTTCTCGCTTGTTCAAACAGGATTCCTTTAACCGTTGTTGCCGCATAATCCGCAAAGGGAATATAGGTTGCTCCTATCTGTGCTGCATATTCTTTTGTTTCTTGACCTTGTTTAGTGTGTGGACTGTTATCAATAATGATGATTTCTGCATATGGCATCACTTCTTTATGATACAAAAGCAATGATTGTGTTGTAAAGTAAACCCCATCAAAATCATCATAAGTAGCCATGCCTATAGTAAGAAGCCCTTTTTTGTCAAAAGGGCTACACTGCTTTTTACATCCAGGCTTTCCACCGCAGCAGTTCACTTCTTCATTTTACCTTTTGTATAAGCAGAAAATAAAACACAGTAATTGATGATATCAACTATCGCATCTTCGTAACTTTCGTTATCAACAGTCAATTTTCCTGCATTAGTAAATGTAGAGAGTCTTGACAACTTGTCAGTCAAACGAACAAGAAATCCTGCTTCAGTTGTACATATACCCATAGCCTCACAACGCTCAAAATTAGCAAATGGAGTTTCTCCGCTATTTCCAGCATAATCATGGTTCTTCTTTTTCATTAGTTCCAATGCTTTGCTGCATATTTCTGTGTGATGCTTTAGTAGTTCTTCACGATTCATTGCGAAACTCCTGTTGATCCAAATCCACCAGCACGATCACTTTTTTGTGCTGGTCTTTCATGTATGTATTCGAAATGGGCTTGCTTTGCAAAGACTAATTCACCTTGAGCAATTCTATCACCATGATTTATCGTGAGTTCTTCTTCAGAGTTGTTTATAATAGGAACAAACACCTCTTCAACATAATCACAATCAATAACACCAACTCCATTAGCAAGAGCCAAGCCTTTCTTCAAAGAAAGACCAGATCTTGGATAGATTTTGACACAATGATCACTTGGAATATTGAAAATCATTCCTGTTGGAATTAGTACTCTAGCACGGGGAGGAATGCGTATCCATGTTCCTTTTTCATCTGTGATGCAAAAGAATATCACAGATTCATTGTTTTTGTAAAATCCCTTTACAGACGGTCTATCCGCAAGACAGGCAGAAAGATCAAAGCAAGCAGAATTTTCGGTTCCATAGGATATCTGTGGAACTTTTTCGTTCATTTTATAGATTTCAAGATTCATTTTTATTCCTATTAAAGGCCGTTACACGGAACTATAACAATACGCTTTGCAGTTGCTCTAGGTCTAATAGCAGAGGGTTTCCAACCATAATTTCTGTATATTCTCAAGGTCTTATGCTCCATTTGAACTAGAGCAGGAGGATTGAACATTGTGATCTTAACACGCTTGTAGGTAGTATTGTTATTCATTTGATTACTCCTGAATTAACATCTATTCTTCCTCGAATGAGTTTAGTTGTGGTTGTTGAATCCTTTAGTTCAAATTCATAGAAATGTCTACCACCAGGTACATATCTTGTAGTGACTGCTGGAACCCGTATGTAGATTCCACCCGTCAATCCTGTAATACCTTCTTCGTTTTTGTTCAAAAGAAAGTAACCAGAACTACCAATACCACTACCACTAATAAATTCACCAGTCAATCCACCAGTTGTTGCTCCACTAATTCCTACATCTAGTAGAATATAAGGAGTCGTGTCGGATCTACGAATCTGAAACCTACTAAAGGTAAATCCAGATACATTTATTGGATTTGATCCTGTTGCGCTGTTTTCGCTGTCGAGATATTGTAGATGAAGAGTGTAATCTTCACCCTGATCCATTACCAAATCGTAATATCCTGCTGGCATCCTATCTCCTTAGCCTTTGGCTCTCTCCTTAAACTTCTTCTTATATTTAGGTTCGCCAATAGTCAAAGTTGTCTGATTTGGTTTGAAAGGTAGAGGCTCTTTTGCTTTTGTAATAGTGGCAACACTATTCAGTTGATCTTGTGAACCAACAGAAGCCGTTGCCATCCTCTTTTGATGTTCAGCCATATGTGTCTCTGATGCCTTTACCTCTGCAAGTCTCTTTTCGTACTCTGCAACATTTGTCTGTATGCGCTGAATTTCGGATGGGGGAACCTTTCCTTCACGAAGCAGTTTCATAGAAGCAGCATAACCTTCTTCAAACGCATGAACATAGTACGCTGTAGACGCAACTTCATCCCATAATTGCCAATCGTAGATATCTTGTGATATGAAAAGAATATCATACTTTGGAAGAGGAATCGTCAATCCCATCTTTGCATAGAGATATCCTATTCTGGGATAACCATTCATTCGATAGATACGGGCAATATGGTATAGAGGCTCTGCTCGGCAAGGACGGAAGTTGTATGCACCAAGGAAAAGATTCATAACTTGTTCCCAAGGCTTCTGCAACATCATTGCACAAATTGACATACGGAATAAGGAATAATAAACTTCTTCTTCCCAACCACCCATCTTTGCCCGCTTCTCATAAGCCTCAAACGACTTCTCCCACTGCTGTGAGTCAAAGTACGACTGTGCCAGATAAAACTGATAGCGGGAGTTTAGAGGCTCCTTTTCTAGTGCTTTCTCAAGAACGATAGCGTCCTTTGCGTACTTCTCTGTTGGTGTAATACCCTTGTTACGGGCACCTCCTTCAGTACGGGCTTCAACATGGTAGCCAGGAATATCGAGTTTTGCAATAGTTAGGTCTGACTTGTTTGGGCAATGGGCATATTCGTGCAACACCCCTTCGTACACCCATCCTATTCCGGTCTTGAAGATTTGGTTGCGCCACCACTCAAAGTTTCCTCGCTTGATGCGAACAGAATAGCCATCAAAATTCAAAGCGTGTGGAAAATTCATCTCTCCGACAAGATAATCATCCGCATCAATCATCCAGGCGTAGTCACCCTTGCCATCGCACAGTTTCAGAGCGGCTGTGCGATTCGTGGCAAAATCCTGCCATTCGTGTTGATGGAGTTCACCGGGAATACCCTTTTCTTTGAAGTATTCGGTGATGAGTTCCTGAGTTCCATCGGTGGAACCTGTATCACAGATCACCCAATAGTCGATAAACTTGTAGAGCGAATCAAAACACTCCTTGATAATGTGTGTTTCGTTCTTCACAATCATTGAGAGGACAATTTTTTTCTTTTCGCTCATGGTATAGGTTCCTTCATGTGCTTTTTATTGGCGTTTAGTTTATATATGCGGATTCCAAAGAGTGCCTTGGACTCCACCCTAACTTCTTCTGAATCTTTGAGATGTCTGCAAGAGTTATCCGAGCCTCTCCCTGCCTTTTGGGTAGGTGTACAGTTTCCCCACCAAACATGGCGGCGATTTGGTTTACAGAATGATTCTTACCACTTCCGAGATTATAAATCTCTCCCATTTGTGGCTCTGTGGCCTCTGCTCCCGCTATAAGCCCACGGCACACATCTTCTACATGGATAAAGTCTCGACGCTGTGCTCCATCACCAACAACCGTCAGGGGAACTCCTTCGGCTTTCTGTCTTGAAAAGACTCCCATGACAGGTGCATACGAGCCTCGTTTGGGCTGTCGATTGCCCCAAATGTTGAAGCCTCGGAAACACACGGTGTCTACACCATAGTCCCGTGAGTACATCTGGCACAACTCTTCTCCAAATTTCTTTGAAAGGGAATAGGGATTAAGGCAATCGGTTTGGTCTGTTTCCCTTTGACCAACATATCCTACACCAAAAAAACAATCTTTAGCCATGCCATATACGGCAGAAGTGCTCATAAACACCATGCGGTTTACCCCATGCTTTTTGCACAAGAAAAGCATTGTTTGCGTTCCCATGACATTTGTATTCATGCAACGACCAGGATCTTCGATACAGTTCTGTATACGGGCTTCAGCAGCAAGGTGGATAACCACATCAGGTCTGTGCTGTTCAAAAACTTCACTACACATAACATAATCACTCACATCATGGTGGTAGTATGTTGCATTGGGGTTGAAGTAGAACTGGTCGTGAGCATCAGATGAAAGGTTGTCAATACCTATGACTTTATGCCCTTGGTTAAGAAGCATATCCACAAGGTTGGAACCGATGAATCCACAAGAACCTGTTACTAGGTATTTCATATATTAGTCCAAATATTTGTCACTAGGTATTGACGGAGTTTTGACACAGAGTACCAATGAATTCTCTAAAAACTCTTGTTCGGTAGACTCACCTGGCTCTATAATATAGATATCATTTTTACCCAAAATAATATCTCCAATTTTTAGTTTACCCTCAACTAATACATTATATTCAGTTGCAATTTTATGATGATGTTTTGCATGAATCCCCATAGGACATTTAATAAGAGCAACTTCAAATAGATTGGTTTTTAGTAATGAAGAGTCAAAATCTCCGATAAACCAACCACGATTATGATTAGATAAATTTGAAAATTTCATTTATATCAATTTTGTAAAAGTTCTATTAAACACTACCAATCTCATCTCTTATAATAGATCCAACACGGACCCTGAACTTCAAATGGATACAATGATTCAGTCACAGCATTGATGACACCAACCCAACTATTGTTGAAGTCATGTCCTGCTAGTATACCACCAGACTTCACCTTTGGCAACCAACTCTTTATGTCAATAAGAACAGAATCATAGTCATGTGCTGCGTCGAGAAAAACGATATCAACACTTTCGTCTTCATACAGAGAAGACGCATCGGGGGAATTCATCCTTATTGGCTTAACCATGTGATTTACAGGCTTGATGTTATCTAAAAATATTTGATATAGAGTGTCGTTCTTCACACAATCAAACCCAGCGTGTTCCGCAGATCCTTTCCAAGTATCAACAGCATCAATAGAGATAGTCTTTCCCGAATTTATTGCTTCCACGGCAAAATAGCAGACGCTCTTCCCCTTCCAACACCCAACCTCCACCAGTTTTCCATTGTCTGGAATTTCTGCTACAAACCTGCTGTATACAGCAGCATAGTCAAACCAATTCTCACCAAAATTACTTTCCTCATATAGGTGCTTCATTGCATTGTCTCCAATAGAATTTTATTGTCTGCTTAAGTCCCTCTTCCAATGATGTGATATCATAGTCTCGGATATTAATGATCTCCGATGTAGCAACCTTTCTTCTATGTCCAGGAGTGGGTCTGCCATCAAAGATTATCTCTTTTTTGTGTCCCATCAAATCTGCTATGAGATGTGAAAGTTCCTTTATTGTAATTTGCTCTGGTGATGCTATCACGACGGGCATTCCCCTCATGTCTCTACTTGCTATATCCAGTAGGATACTTTTGAGATCACTTGCGAACAAGAATGTTCTCACATCCAACCCATCACCAGTAAGAAATACATCCTTATTTTCTCTGATTGCCACAGAGATATCATAAATCAATTTATGAACTATAGTTCCGTTGGTAGAAAATCTACCATAGACTCCATAGCAATTTCCCAATACAACTGGAATCGCATTCAATCCCGAATCAAGGTATGCACATCGGCATAGGTCTAGTGTATTTCGTTTACTTGCTGCATACCCATATATTCCTGTAATGAGCGAGCCATGGTGTAGTGAACTTTCACTAAAGACATCCACAGAATGTTCTGGGAAACAGGTAACTGATGATAGCATGATAGCCGTAGGAATCTTCCTCTTCATACAGAGAGTAAGGCAATTGCTATCAATGGAAAAATTCTTCTGAAGGTATTCATAATGGTTTGTTTTCATTTCCATCACCGATCCATGTTTGCCAGCACAATTTATCAATAAAGTGTTGCTAGGATTGATATTGGATGAATCAAATTCTTGTAGCAAAGATTCTAGGCAACAAAGATCCACATCTATATGGTGATCTCCACCTATGTTTCTACCTATAAATCCACGATTACCTAAAACTAAAGATTTCATGTATACACCTTGATATATCTAGGCTCATCATCAACAAAGACATCGGGTCCATCTCTACTAGGGATCAAATCACCAATCCACGGATAGAATATCCTAGTAGCGTTACTCAAATAAGCACCCCACCAACTAAATGTGCTAGGAGAAATTACTATGTTTGTTGAGTTCATTAGCAAGCAAAACTGCTCTTCCTTGCTCTTGTCATAAAACACAATATTGTGATGTTTCTTAAGAGGATTGAAATAATCGTCATCGAAAGAGTCGGTACACAAATACACCTTGTCGAAGGAGAATGACTCTAATAGGTTTAAGTAAAACTCAATAGGAGGACACATTGAAATGGGATACCCATTCCAACCTCGTCTAATCGTCATCACTAGATCATCTACAGAGGGAGTAAGTTCGATGTTATTAACGGGAGCAAACCATCTTTGTATTTTAGACTTCTGACCCTTCAGGTAAGAGTATCGTTGAAAGTGGCCATCAAATAATACATCTCCAGAACATACACCAAAATCAAAGATGTGTCCAGTATGAGTATTGGAATTTCCCACTACACCACAACCATCAACACACTCCAAGGTGTTAGGAAACATCTCTATGCTATTAGCACAGAGAGAGTGTCCATGATTCTCCGCATAAAGCCTAGCGACAGCATACTGCCACATATTGTTGCCCAAAGTTCCATTGTATTTTACTCGAATCATAATAAACCCTTATAGCATCTTATGAGGAGTTCCCCATATATCGTATTGGAGTATGTCCAGTTTAGAGTAATCAAAATTTCTAACTCTATGATTTGTCCAATCTCCGAAATATGGTCTGTTATGATCTATTATTCCTGCAAGAGCATCTATCGAACTACCAACATCAAGAAAAACAGCATTTCTATATTTCTTCAGTCGATGGAGAAGGGCAGATTTAACATGACCGATTCCAACCAAAAATATGCTAGCAGAAGATTTTTCCAACTGTTCTGCAATCATCCGCTCGGTAGCATCTATATCATCACAAGCATATTTCTGTGGTATTTTTAAATAATCTGTGAACTCATTCAGTTGAAGATACTCTTGATATTCTTTGTGTTTCATCAAAGCACGAATCAATTCTATCTTTTGATCTGCGCCTATCAATCCTATTCTTCCGGAAAACTGCTTGAGTAACCATTTATTTGAAACTAAGCCATATGAAAATTCGGAAGGGAAATTAATAGGCTTGTTTGGATATAGAGATCGAAAATATTGCCTATTTTCTGGATAGATTTCACAAGTGATATAATCATTTTCGCAAACACCTCTGACGAATTCTTCATGCTTAATACTATCATAGTTTTTTGACAAGGCTCTTTTTCCTGGGCTGGCACTACCAACAGCAATCTTGTTCAAGAAGAAATAGTCCCCATCCCCAAACTTATAAAAAGTTTTGGATTCTCCACTATCTACTAGATTTATAAGTAGATTTTTTAAATCTACTATTTGTTCTTGGAAAGAAGGATAAGTGTCTTCCCTTCTAAAACACGAATTTGAGTCTAAATTGGTTGTTCCTTCTATTTTATAGATAGAGTTCATAATCATTTTTCCTCGAAAAACTTTTTAACCCAATAAATCACATAATCAATATCATCATCTGTCATAGCAGGATGAACAGGTAGAGATATCAACTTGAGCCATTCTGTATCAGCAACAGGGTATTCCCTGTTTTGTTTTGTAACTTTATATTTGTGCAGAGGCTTGAAATGAACTGATGTGTGAATTTTCTTACTTGCAAGATATTCAATCAACTCTCCTCGAATTGCAGAATCTACTCTTGCACAATAATATTGTACAGTATCTGACCATGTTGGTGGTTCAATATAAGCCGCCAACTCGGCGTTATATCTACTCTGAATGTATCTGCGTCTTTCAAGATGCTTTGACAACTTTTTCATCTGTGTAAGTGCTATAGCAGCATTGATGTCAATCATATAAGATTTTGTTCCCATCAGATCAACTTCATAATCCCACGAATATCCTGGCTTTCCAGTCAATCCATCCTTTACTCGGGAGTGTGTACTACTGATTCCTAGCCATGTCATGGGAACCAACTTTTCATACAATGCTTTGTCGTTAGTTGTAATCATTCCACCATCTCCACATGGCATTGTCTTCACTGCTTGAAAAGACCAAACAGCAACATCTCCTTTTGTTCCTGCACCTGGGGTATAACAACTATGAGCACAGTCTTCAATGATAACACCATCATAAAAACTTCGAATCTCGTCTATTGGAGCAGGAACCCCTGCCATATTCACTGCTATGATTGCTTTGGTATTTGGCTTGAGACTCTTCTTTACATCATCAGGACAGATATTGAGATTCTTTCTATCAACATCGACTATATTGGTCGTGGAGTTATTCCACAGAGGAACAACTGCCGTGGTCAGAAAAGATATTGTTGGATTAATAATATCAGCATTGCCAAGATCCATTGCTTTGATAACAAGATCCTGACCGTGCGTTGCACTAGTTACTGCAACTGCATATTTTGCCCCAACCATCTTCGCAAACTCTTGCTCAAATTGAGCAACCTTTGCTCCCTTTCCCCACCAACCACTCTCAATCACCTCACGAACGGCTTGTACTTCTTCTTCACCTCCGAATGGACGAAGGCAGGCTAGAGTATTCTCTCGTATATTCATCGTATATCCTTTTTATATCACTTGGAAGTTTTCAACTCTTCTAGAGTATATAGACCTATTAACCATCTCCCAATCATTTCTGATAAAACCAAGGTGTTTTATTTCTTCAAACTCATAGTTATGTTTTTTAATAAACGAATACAGTATTTGTTCAGATCCTATATCTAATGGAGTTTCTCTTTTGAGAATATTCTCAACATATTTACAATACTCTATTATTTTTTGTGAGGACATAGAAAAGAACATATCACCAAACATATTAACACCAGATGGGTATTCCATACCACTAAAAGGATTGATTATCGGTTGATTGCCAACAATAATTTCTCTATCCATCAATCTATCTGTTCTTTCAAAGACATAAGGACAAGTAATAAACCTTCTGCCAGTTAAATAAACAACATTCTTGTACGGTGTGAAGTCTGTTTTCTTTTGAGCAGTTACCATCATTTGTAGTTCACCTAGTCCTTTATTTCCCAATCCTATATTAAAATCATAGAACAAACAAGGAGTGTCTCCCAACGATTTGACCAATCTACTATTCTCTATATCTGCAATATGAGATGTGGTATTATCTACAAACATCAAATCAAAATTTTTTGGTATTACTCTTTTTAATTGTTCGTAACAGATTGCATACTCTTCCATTCGCAATCTAAATGGATCTCTTGGTATCACAAAAGAACTGAAACACAACACCAAGTGCCTATTATCATTTAATATCATTATAATATCTCATCTTAATTAATATTTTTTAGTTCGACTGCTAACATACCCCAATCCATATGATTAGAATATTGTTTAATACCGACGAAATCCTTTGCGTGTGGTTTCGCATGATCTAGATGAAGAACACTTCCATTTAAACAAACAGGGATTACACCAGCGGCGTAAAGATTCAAGAGAATAGAGCCATCCAAACTTGTCTGTTGTTTGTTCCCATCTGTGGTAAAACTTTCATCGAATCCTTGTCCATACTCAACTATTACTTGTTTTGTAGACATCAAAAAATCACCAGCAGCAGGAGTCCCAATTACCTCATCAACAAATATGCCATTTTTGGGGAAAGACAATCCTTCTGCAAGAAGATTTAGACCATTGTCAATATCTTTTCTTGAATATTGGCGATAGTATTCTTTTTTTGAATCTCCTTCTTGATTTAGTACCTTTGCTATAGAATCGCATAATTCTTCTGAAAATAAATCATCCGGATTCGTAATGATAACATATTCGCCATCTGCGTTTCTTATTCCCACATTCTTTGCATAGTACTCGTAAAAATTTTTAGGATTCCATCCTTTTCTTTTTACTTCTTCTCCATGAACCACTATATGTTTGATTTTATCACCAAATGTTTCGAGTAGTTGTTTGATATAGGTATCTTGATCTAGTGTCCTATTTTCCAAAGGACACCAATCTACTATGACATATTGAATGTCTACACCCCTTTTAGAAAGCAAATTGATATTGTGTTCAACTGTTCTCTTCATTCTAAAACAATATGTATCAGGTGTATACGAATTATATGGAGTTAAGAAATTATCACCATAACCATCATTTCTTCCTGCTACTATTACAGATAAGTTCTTCATTTTATATTCACCTTTATCCAAGAATAAGTTTTGTACAATCCGTCTTCTAATTTTGTAGAAGGTTTCCATGCTATCATTTTTTCAATAAATGTATTGTCTGATTTTCTGCCTCTAACACCTTGTGGTCCTTCTATATGTTTCTTTACTACTGTTTTATTTGCTATACTACTTACTATATCGACCAAGGCGTTTATACTAACCATTTCATCGGAGCCTATATTCACTGGCTGAACACAATCACTTTCCATAAGTCTTCGAACACCTTCAAGGCACTCGTCAATATACAGGAACGATCTTGTCTGTTTTCCATCTCCCCATATCTCAACCTCTCCACCATCCGATGCTTCTGCCACCTTTCGACAAATAGCCGCTGGTGCTTTTTCCTTGCCGTTGTTCCACGATCCATATGGTCCAAAGATGTTATGGAATCTGGCAATTCTTACTGGAAGACCGTAGTTTCTGTGGTACGAAAGGTAAAGCCGCTCGCTAAAGAGTTTTTCCCAACCGTATTCAGAGTCAGGATTTGCAGGATAAGCAGACTCCTCTTTGCAGTTTGGGTTGTCTGTATCCATTTGGTTGTGCTTTGGGTACATACAGGCAGAGGAAGAATAGAAAATCTTTGGCAACACGGACAACTCTGTTGCTACTTTTGCAACATTGAGATTTATCATTGCAGAGTTGTGCATAACATCTGCGTCGTGATCGCCAGTGAAGATGTATCCGGCACCACCCATATCGGCTGCCAGTTGATACACCTCATCGAAACCACCAGACATTGCCTCTCTGACATTCCTTTCGCTGCGAAGATCAAGCACTAAAAATTCATCAGCATCGCTCTTCCTGTATTCATGTTCTTTGATGTCTACTCCTCTTACCCAATAACCTTCGGATTTAAGTCGGGAGACAAGATGACCTCCGATAAATCCTCCTGCACCACACACCAATGCTCTTTTCATTTTATATACTCCTTATAGTAATCACAAATTTTTCGTATACCTTCGCTCAAAGAAGTTTTTGGATTCCAGAACTGTAGTATGTAGGGGTCTGGTTTATTTCTCTTTCCCTTTTGTACATCATCTTTGTTCTGCGATGGAACAATGTTTGCAGGAAAATGTTTCACGACTTCTTCTGCCACCTCCAGGATGCTGTTCCAATTATGATTAGTGATATGGAGTTCTCTATCCCTTGAGATGCTACTGTAGTTTTTCATTACAAGATAAAGTGCCCCACAACAATCTTCTGCATATAGAAATTGTCTTTCTTCTGTTCCATCTGTAAGCATATCAATAACACCATTGTTTTTTGCTTTTAAGATGAAGTCAGTTATGACATGGGACTTTTCTAAGTCTTTTTCCACCCCATACACATTCCAAAATTTAACCACAAGCCCATTGAGCAGAGATGTATAGTGCTCTCCTAATCTTTTTTGAGAGCCGTATGGAGAGTAGTCCATGTTTGACATCTGGGAAGAAGCAAACACAAAAGGTTTGTTATGCTTCTTGATAGCATTGAATGTGTTACTCATCAGACGAATATTGTTGTCGGTAAAGTCGTAAGTATGTTGATACTTCTTTAAATATCTAGAACCACCAACATCAAAGGCAAGAAAAAAGACAAAATCAGAATCTGCTATTGCATTTTCTAAACGATGGTTGTTATGGATTCTCAAATCTTCTTCTATAGAGCGAACTATATCGAACTCTAGAACTTCATAGTTGTTTTTACGAAGAAAAGAAACAAGATGATAGCCTATTTGCCCACAAGACC
>Ga0172373_10007319_pt1 | contig 14373 bp, 32 predicted proteins | sample Lak10m_2_FD_114546 | JGI IMG/M metagenome (GOLD analysis project Ga0172373, IMG submission 114546) | Freshwater microbial communities from Kabuno Bay, South-Kivu, Congo - kab_092012_10m | ecosystem: Environmental > Aquatic > Freshwater > Lake | place: Democratic Republic of the Congo... | reverse complement strand
TTTTTAAATTTAACCCCTATAGAATGATAAAAGATTTAGTTGTAGTTCCCCGTAAAGAGTTGACCATCCTAGATAGCCTAGGGTCTAAGGACTTCTTTGGTAAAGGTGTATACCGAGTGATTACCAAGTGTAAGGCTGGGTTTATGGTTTCATCGGAAGTTACCGCAGATTCACCGATCCAAGCCTTTCGCGGATATAAGGCCCGCTTTATTCAGAGTATTGCTTTTGTATCTCCGCTTACAGGTTCGCCCTTAACGGTATATGCGCGAGTAGGTAAGAAGATTTGGGCCATGGATGTCCTGCTTAAGGATCTAACGGTTGGAGATATCAATCAATCTTTATATAATACCGGGTTGTATAGCGACGAGCAATATAAGGCCGTTAATAGTAGTACTTGGGCTAGTAAGGCCTATGTAATGAATAAGTAATTAATAACAACTAGAATATGAATGTAGAGTACACCAGCGCTGAGCGCGTATTATTTAGAATGGCCTATGAATTCGCTATCAATGTAGAGCGTTTATCGGAAGCCGAGGCCCGAGAAAGAGGCCTTAATAAGGTCCTTGCAAAGAGGTCAATGCGTAATAAAGTATCTAGACACTAATATAATAAAAATAGTTGATATGTCAAAGAAAACACCCCAAGAAGTTGCGGCCTATATCCGGGCCATTGTTAAGAACGAAGTAGGTACCATTCGAACCAAGCGTAAGATAAGCGAAGAGTATCATTGGTATGTTGGTAATAGTAGAACCCATTTAACTAGACGCGATGCCTGGCGCTATAAGTACTATAAGCTGAACCTAAATGATTATGGTAAGGCATATGAAGCTTATAAGTTAATTAACGGCATGGCTCCTAAGTTGAAAGAGATGTTTGGTTATACCGTAGTAGCGCAGTTCAGCCGTAGGAAGACCCTTAAGCCAAGTTTTATGTTTCGAGTAACCCCAGCAAATAATAAGTAATAAATAACAAATGAGTAAGTATATTATCAATAGGCGTACGGCCGTAGAAATGCTAGCATGGATAGCAGCAATCATAGGAACAATTGCTTTATTGGATTTGATCATATGAACGGCGCAACAGAGATTGCTAGTTTGAAACCTAGCCAACTAAAGCATTTAAAGGATTATGCATTGGCATGGTGCAATACTTATTTCGGTAAGCGCACTCATGAGTATGCAATAGATGTTAAACATATAAGACCGCGCGCATATAGCCCAGATGCATTCACCCTCGGCTATTATGATGAAGATGAGAACCTTATATATATCAACACAAAGCAAGCGCACCATATACGCGAATACCTTAAGACTCTATTGCATGAGTATACGCATAGCAGGCAACCCATTAAACGCTTATATGCGCGTACCGATACCCGCTTTGGATACGCGCGTAACCCCCTAGAGGTAGCAGCACGTGCCATGGAGCGTTATTGGCGGGATGTGCTGCGTGATTACCTGAAACAACACCCTAACCGATCCATACCCATGTAAACCGAACATACCCGAACATACCTGCTTATACCACCCAAAAACCCCATATATAGCCCTAAAAGCCCCATATATAGGGGGATATACCGGTTTACCTTAACATACCCAGGATAACCGGTGCTTGGGTGGGTGCTTATTCAATTTTTATCGTGAACATAATTTTTTTTGCTATAGCCGCCGGTCTTAAAGGATTTGGGCTGTAGCCCAACCCTCCCAAGAGGGTTTATATATTAATTAACGCCCAAGATGGTAACATGAATGCACGCAGAGGGTAACATGAATGCAAGTAGATGATTATATATTAATAAAACGTAAAACTAGTAAACAATGAACAGATTAACAGCCATTATCGCTTTGGTAACCATGGTATCATGTATACCCCCAGAAACAACCATACCGGTGGAACAATGCCGGTCCACGGATCCTGCAGGGCCATATGATACTAGCCTAGTAGCCGATGATCTAGAACTATTGGATAACTAATCCGGTTAGCATTGCATTACCATATTATCAAACATAACACCAATTGACTTAAAGTCTTATTATGCCTATATACAAAGTAACATTGTCACCAAGACTCCGCAGCATCGATTGGGAATATTCCGCGGGTGAGATCCACATATCCATGGAAAGCGTATTTGGACCTATAGGTCCATGGACCCATTGGAATGATTGGCCAGCTGAAAACTGTATCGAGCTCCGGAACCCAGAAACGGGCAATGCCGTAACATACCATCTGCACGTGCGTGGGGGTCCATGCATGTTTTTTCGTCCCGACCCATCAGGCCCTGTAGTTACGCCTTTAAAGGTATGGAAGTCCCATGCGATCCTACACCTGGTTGATGCTGTTCGCCATCCAACCGCTAAATTCACACCATGAACAATTTACTTGCAATTGCCTTGCTGCCCGAGCCGAACAGTATGTGGATATGGCTTGACGGCACACCTAACACCTTGTTAATAGACATGTCCTTTCGGCCTGAATTTGCAGAAATGCATGAGGTCATATGCATTAACGATCATTCCGAATATTCCATAGACCTGGAACTTACCAATTGGGCCACCGGAGGTACTTTGCGTTGCCAATGGATTGCTACTGCACAATCAGATCCGGTGTTCGGTGTCGTGCATAAATTTTGGTCTGCTGCTTATGGCGGTATACTTGTTGAGTTATGGGAAGATAACACGTATTTGGACGCGGTGCGAAGCTTATCGGAACAATGATTTGCCTGCTTGAAATATTCTTGGTATATTACATACAAGGGCCGGCGGAGCCAGTCCGAGGGCTGCCGAGGACTTATATATTATAAAACTTAACTTAGGCCACAACATAAAAAACAAATAAATTATGAAATCTCAAACATTGATGAGCGTGCTAATTGAGCAACGCAATGGCATGGAAGCCAAACAATTTGGACGTTGGTTTACGTCGAACATGAAACAATTAATTGCGCTGGAGCAAATGGTTATTAGTAACTATGCTATGGGAGCCGTACAAGAGTTCAAGGAGAAGTTGACGAATGCTGCCACTGAGACAGTATCGGAGACGGTGGCTGATGAGCAAGCTGAATAACATAGTAGAAGGCTGGTGGAATGTGTGGTTGTCACGGCGAGGCACGTTGCATGCGGATGTACAGGCCATGGCAGATCAACGCATGGAGATTTGTCGGCAATGTCCCGTACGTGATGGTAGTATATGTAGTGGCAGGATAAAGGCGTGGCGTAGAGACCGATCCGTGTTCTCTGGATGTAATTGTCCGGTAATCGCTAAATGCATGTCGCCTAACGAGTCTTGTCCAGGTGGTTTTTGGTAAAGTGCAATATTTATTATTGTATATTATTCACAAAAGGATATTGTAAATGAAAGCAATTCAATTAAAACAAATCATTCGCGAAGAGATTCGCAAAGTATTGAAAGAAGCTGAGAGTGCCTCGAAATGGTACTACTTTCAATTTAACGGTACAGTGCAACCTATGGGGCCAAGCTCGGAAGATCCAACCGGAAAAGATCGTAGCAATCGTGTAAGTCGTGGGCCATTAGATAGACCAACTGATATCCTTAATGTTAGACGTTTTCCAAAGAATAGTTGGAAAGAGATGTCTATATACAAAACTACAATAAACTCAAAACCAGGATATGTGCTTATATCAGCAGATAACAGAAATAAATGGGCTATCATACAAAACGATGCAAAACTCAATGCATCAATAACAGCGGCTGCGACTGTAGATAATAAGCAGGAAAGAGATGACCGTTATCGTTACGCTTATAAAATGGCGTTTGATGCTGTTACAAGCCAGTATGGAGACAAGAAAGATCCAAAGATTACTCCAGAAAAGTTCCTTTCTTTATAAGGATATAATATGAATTCAATCAAACTTAAAAAAATCATTCGTGGTGAGCTAGGCAGAGCTTCTCTCAAAGAAAACGAAGACCATGAAGTTAAAATGGCTCAACAACAATTGTTAGTAATTGCACGTTCAGCCGTAGAACTTTCACAAAAGATTGGTACCATGGAAAAGAATTTACCAGGTTGGATTCAAGATCATATCTCCCAAGCAGAAAATTATATTAACCAGGCTAATACCGGGTATCATGAATTATAGGATAACATATGAAAGCAATTCAATTAAAACAAATCATTCGTGAAGAGGTTAGAAAAATAGTCAATGAAACTGATTCGAACGAATACACTATTATCAATCTCTGGGACAAAATTGATGGTAAATTTCGTATAGAAACAGTGCCAGCCAGTTCAGCTGACACTGCCTTTCTTTCCTACTTAAAGATGGATAACAAGTATGCTGATTATGGAGCACAGGAGGCAATGGCTTATATTAAGAAGTCAACTAAGCTTGTTGAAGATGGTGATATAATCATGTACCTTGGTAAAGGTACCTTTGACCCAGACTACATTGTTGCTCCAGGACAGATTGATAGAAAAGCAGCCTTACAAATCCTGAAAGATAAAGTATTTAGCAAATAACAAAAAAATGAAAGCATCAGAATTCAGAAAACTAATCCGCGAAGAGATTCAGAAAACTCTTAACGAAGGAGAACTTGAAGTAGGAAAAGCTATAGGAAATATACCACGTGGTGTAGATCGTAATAGAAGTATCGAATTTGATAAAAAGATCTTTTGAAGCGTTAGCAAAAACACTAAAACCGCTTAACGATGTAGAAAAGGCCAAGTATCTAGCTAAGATAGTTGAGAAACTTAATTTAAGTTACAATGCTATAGCTAATTTAAGAAGGCAATTACAAGAGCTATACTAAGGATAAAACAACAAAAAACCACACGCCCCCCAGAATATATTAAAGCCATTCAAATGAGTGGCTTTTTTTATGTCTAAATATTTATACTAAAGTAAGGACCCCCTATGAAAGAATTTTTTAAATCGTTATTGCAAGATGAATCTGGACAGCAATCTACTAAACGTATTTTAGCTATTCTAGGTACATTGTTTTTATGTGTAACTATGATCTTAAATTCATATTCACACGAGTCAATTAAACCAGCTCCGGAACTAGTCTCGGCTATTGAAGTAATTGTTTGTGTATGTATCGGAGCTACTAGTTTAGATAAATTTGCAATAGGCCGTAAAGATAGTAACGAAACAAACTAATAAATGATAAAGCTTAAAAATATCATCAATGAAATCATTTTAATGTCTGGCGATGCTGGTATTGCAAGCGATTCTGCAGCATTGATGGATGATTTTAGCGCCGAGACCCGCGGTTTTGAAAAACTAGTCAAACGGATATACGGGAACGATTCTACATCTACTTTTTGGAACAAGGAAGCTTATTGGCTGAACCGAGCCGATGTTAAAGGTAAACCGTTAGATGCTCGACTAACAGATTATATCAAAGCAAATGCATTTGATAGCCAAGGTAATTACTATATCATACGTACTAAAGTCGATGACAGATTTTGGCATAATCTATTTGATTTGTCACGCCCGGCCGAAGTAGCATATATAGGACGTATCGAAACAAATCCTAGTGTAGGTGAATATAGTATGAAGCGTATATACGGAGTTGACGGACAAGTAGTACACTGGAGTAACATAGCCAAAGAATATAAAGGTGCTGGATTCGGTGCATTCTTATACGATACTCTTTTGTATAAGTACGGAGTGTTAGAAAGTGATACTATATTATATAAAGGTAGTCTAACCATGTGGTCGAGACATCTACCTAAAGTATCTACATTCTTTGGAGGTACAATTGGGGACTACGGCGGAACACAGTCCCGATCTCAAGTAGTAGTGATTCCGTTAACCGGCGAAGATGTACAAGATAAAAAGTTCATATCAGATGTATTAGGATCGTTTGTAGCTTTCCATGACAATGTACCTGCCGGTATAAAACAAATAGCTAGGCTTACTAAAGGATTGAGTTTTCGGACAGGTACTTTAGGTGTTGTACATATTGACTTAAAGATCAATGCCGCACCGCCGAAACATTATGATTGGCGCGGTGTTGAACTTACACCAGATGACGCATCATCTTTTTTAGATCTTTTTGATACTGTTAGTTATGAAGAATTGCTAACTGCAATTGGCGAGGATGTTCATTCGAACATAATTGCACATGACTCATTGGCTCGTGCACAAAAGATCATTATGCTATTTTTAGACGCAACTGTAGTTGTTGAACCGAAAGGCGATGGCATTAAATATGAGTTAATACAATGATAAAACTTAAGCCAATAGCAGAACAAGTATTAAAAGAGGCGGAAGAACAGGTTACCTGGGGAGATGTTGCTGCTGCATTTGATATTATTAAAAATGCGCAAAACAGTCAAGATGCTAAACAAACGTTAATAAAAGGCGGTAAACTACTAGCGTCATTTGCTCCGGGTCTTGAACTTATATCCGGTGCTGTTGATTTAGTTAGCAACGTTAAAGATGTAAAAGATATAGCTAAATCATTATTTTCACTCAGTAAAAAAACTGCAGAAAAGGAATTAAAAAACCCAAAATCTTCAGAGTTTAAAAAACTTACTGGGCCGTTCTGGGATGCAATAAAATTATCACCTGAACTATCAACAATGTTAGATGATAAGATTGAAGCCGCGTTTATTAACACGGTAATATTACCTAAAATACAACAAGGCGGTAATGAAGATGAGCCATTACCAAATATGGATGTAGAATTGGCTAAATGGCTAAATGATTCAGCGCTTAATAAAACAGATGTGAAGATGGAGCCGAATGCTTAAACTCAAAAATATATTAAAAGAATATACTCCCAGTGATCCGACAGCTTTAGCTAAAGCTTTAAAGGAGATTGAAGGCTTAGGACAACGTAATCCAATAAACCCGAGGGAGATTATAATAGATAATTCAGTACTAATTGAAATATCAATATTCGATAAACGTATATGGTTTTCAAGTCTTTATTCAATAGATAAGGGACGTGGTAATGCCGGAAAAGTGATGCAGAAAATAGTTGATATAGCTGACAAGTATGGCGTAACAATAGCATTGGATGCAGTGCCGTACGGTACTTCTAAAGATAAATTAACTAAGGCACAACTTGTAAAGTTCTATAAAAAATACGGCTTTAAATCCGCAGGTTTTGGTGAAATGGAACGGGTTGCTAATAAGATATGATTAAACTTAAAAACATATTGATTGAAGAATGCTGGAAAGGCTATAAGCAGATTGGCATGAAAAAGAAAGGCGACAGACAAGTACCTAACTGCGTTCCAATTGAAGAAGAATCTATCAATGAGATAGGCGAGAATACTGCTAAGCCACTTAAATGGAGAGTAGCATCCGATCCGGTTAGAAAGATTACTATCGCGGCTAAAGATATAATGGGTCGTCATAATATGAAAGAAACTGGATGGATTAGGGTCGAGTATATAGCACAATCAGAAGCCAATCCAAAAGCTTTTTATATCATTAGCCTTGCAACACAATTGGTAAATGCCGGTCATGATCATACTTATACACCGAAACAAAAATCAGCAGCTGGCGTAATATTAGTAAGAACTAATGTATCATTTACAATATCATCAGATACTTCACGTGAAGAACCAGAAACCAATCTTAACGAACAGTATCGTGTAATGTCTACGGTTATAGAATGTTTAACAGATTACATAAACCGTGTAGAAGGTTTAGTTGTTTCGATCGGAGACGATGAATATACATGTTTAATTCAGACAATCTATGTAGCACCTAAATCTGATATTGCTAGTACTACGCAAGAGCCTAATTCTAATATTGATAGTCGCCGAGGCAGGCTGTATCAGATATTTATAAAAAAGAATTTAGGGAAACTGCCAATTGATATGACAGTTGAAACTAAGCCGGACATGTTTGTACTTAATCGTAAAAACGTGTTTAGTAACTTAAAATTTTAAAAGCTGATATGCCATATACATATAGAAAAGTTGATAATAAGTATTGCGTTTATAAAAAAGACGGAGGTAAGAAAGTTGGATGTACTGACGGTACTAAAACTGCACTTAAAAAATACTTAACAGCTTTACGTATGCATGAAGGTATGTTAACAGATCCATTAGAAGAAGATCTACGTAAGTGGGTTAAACAACGTTGGGTTGATATATCACGTACTAAACCAGGTGGAGGTCATCCGGCATGCGGTGCATCAGCTGATAGTAAGTCAAGAGCTGGCGGTAAGCGTGCTTATCCAAAATGTGTACCTGCTTCAAAAGCTGCTAGCATGTCAGATAAAGAAAAAGAATCGGCGGTTCGTAGAAAGCGTGATAAGTATTCTGGTAAAGGTAAACCTAGTAAAAGGGCTATCAATGTGAAAACAAAAGCAAATGAAGCTAAAGGTGAGAAGGATGCTTGTTATTATAAAGTAAAGGCTCGTTATGATGTATGGCCATCGGCATATGGATCATTGGGTTTGAGTGCGTGCCGTAAGGTAGGTGCTGCTAATTGGGGTAACAAGAAAAAGAGCGAAAATTTAGATCCAGATACGTATACAGATACTGGAAAATCATCTCCGTATGGATCTGGATATCAGAAGGTGAAGGATCTTAATGAAGCTCAAGGCAAAACATTGCATGTATATGACTTTGATGATACATTAGTTAAAACAAAATCTTCAGTATTAGTACGTCGTAATGACGGTAGTACTTATGAATTAGATAGCCATACGTTTGCTACTCATAAATTAAAATCAGGTGAGAGTTATGACTTCTCTAACTTTGATAGAGTGATTCAAGATTCTTTACCTATCATGCGTAATATACTTCAAATAAAGAAGTCTTTGGCTAATGCAAATGTAAAAACTACAATACTAACGGCCCGTAGAATTGCATATCCTATCATGAAGCATTTACGTGATAAATATAAAATTAATCCATATGTAGTAGGTACAGGGAGCAGTGATCCAGAACGCAAAGCAGATTGGATAGAAGATCAATTTAATAAAGGTTATGTAAACATAAAATTCATGGATGACAGCGTTAAAAACTTGGAAGCTGTTAAGAATCGGTTACTCGATAAAGGTGTTAATTTAACACTAATAAATGCAACAACTGGTAAACAATATAAATAAAAAGGAGTAACATGAGCTTTACAAAAGAACAAGTTGAAGCTGCCGTAAAGGCAAAAGGGTATGTTTGGTTTGAAGATGCCGACAACAAAGGATATGACGTTAATATCGTAGGAATCCGTAATTCTGCAACCGGTCAAAACGTTACAAACGTGTTTGATGATTGGTTGACACTTTCTTATAAGGAAGGCGGAGTATGGAAATTTCATGCATGGCCTGCAACTACAGATCCGGGAAAGAAAGGAGTTAAAGAATATCATAACGCAGCAGGAGTTGCTCGTTTAGTAGAAGGACAGTATCGCGGATCTCACATCATACGTTTGCATGGAGGTAAGTATGAGGCATTAGGTCAAAATAAACCGGTTAAAGTTTATCGTGATGCTAATCGTGACATGACATATGATGAAAATAAAATACAAGAAGGCGTATTTGGTATTAACATTCATAAAGCTGGAGCAGATTCTACATACGTTGAAAATTGGTCTGAAGGATGTCAAGTGTTTAAGAAGTCTGCAGATTTTGAATCGTTTATGACTATTTGCCGTAAAGCACGTGAAATACACGGTAATAGCTTTACTTATACTTTAATTGAATCAAACGACATTAAGTAAAATGGCAAAGGTTAAAATTAACGCGACTAACACCTATCGCAAGAAACCAAAAAAACGTCGTCCAGGTGTACATGCAAAGACGAAACAATCATCCAATAAAAAAGCACATAACTATAAAAAGCCTTACAAAGGACAAGGATAACTTTCTATAAAAAAGATTTGTTTATTTGAAATTTTATACTTAAATTAAGTATCTTAAAATTAAGTATATGTCAAAGAAGTTAAAAATAAACGATCGCGTTGTAGTTCAATTTCTTGGTGTAAAACATGAGTGTCAGGTCGTAGGAATACGGCCTGATTCGCGTTATGACCTACGTAAAAAAGATGGTATTATTATACCAAACGCGGCATGGCAAAAAGATGCACAAAAAAAGGCGCCATGGTTTATAGTAGCAAAAATATCAGATGGGCAATCAACACCGATCGATCCAGAAATTTTGCCAAAGTCTGAAGAAATTAATAAATCTGAATTAGATGAAAAAATCGAACAGCAAAAACAATTTATCCGGGGTCGTACTAAGAAATGATCCATTTCCATATTGCCATAAATACCGTCTTTTTTTAGTAAATTCTTGGGCGAAGGAATGGATAGAATACGTATTTCATTGTGATTACGCAAATGCTAAAAGTAGTCAATGTATACAAGCATTGAAAAAACGACTGCAGCTTGGTTATAGTAGTTGTAAGGTACAAAACATACGACTAATTCAAGCAAATTATAAATCAAAAAGTTATGAATCATTTGCTAAAAAACGTGACCTTATTGTACAGCAAGCATTGATAAATAAAGCATAGCATATTTATTAAAAATAGGCATAATATGAACAGAGAAGACCGTTTTTATTATATACATGGAGAACTTACTAAATGGGAGTTATGGTCAAAATTTAACGCTCAGTTAGAAAAAATGAAATGGCAAGAAAAACATCGTTTTAAAGATGTTTTAGAACAATGGGAATATGCTTATAATAAAATAACCAAAGAAGAGTAACGTATAATATTTATATCAAATGATTACGCTAGAAAACATAATGACAGGTGATACGTTTATAGGTGAAGAACTTGAATTTTTCATCGATGATGAAACGTTGATAGGAGAAGTATATCTCGATGGAGACTTAATATTTCAAGCCGATGATATGTCAAATGAAGATTTATTAGAAATCGAATTTCATAAGGAATTTCATGTTCGTACTGATGAAGATTACATTTCAGACGAAGATGAATATTAAACAATATATTTATAAAAAAAGGATGTTATGACAACAGCAGAACTATTTACACAATTAAAAACCCTTTGGGCAGAGTTTGAAGACAACCATGCCAAATTTGAAGAAAAAGGTAACAAATCGGCAGCGACTAGAGCACGTAAGTCAATTGGAGATTTGAAGAAGTTAGTTACCGAATACCGTAAGCAATCAGTAACTGAATCTAAAAGATCTTAAAGAACATGCCTAGACAAACTAACACAGAAATCCATAACGAAATTCAATTAATAAAGAAAGACTTAGAATACGTAAAGCAACTGCAAACTACAATGCAGGAAGATGTACGTGATATTAAGAAGAATCTTTTAGATCCAGACTCTGGGGCAATTGCACGTATTAATCGTAATACTACATTCCGCAAATCTGCTTCTAAAGCCATATGGACGGTATGGATTGCTGTGTTAGGTATAATTACTAAATTAATGATGGATAGATAAAATGAACGGACAAGACTTTAAAGATAGATTACATAGATTAATTGAATCGGAAATACGTAATGTATTGTCTGAAGGTACCGGTCGTTATGGATCTATAGCAGATCCAAAAAACTTTGATCCATTAGATCCTGAAGTGCATATTACAGGGTATGGTGTTTTGTTACGATCTCAATTACGTAGTGAAATTGCCAATCGTTTAAAAACAATGACCAAAACAGCGCAAGACGCTTCCGGAAGTGAATTTCCATACAATCAATATAAAGCCTTACTATCACTTATCGGTGAGAAAGGCGTTTTAACTCGTTTTATATTAGCTGAACTAGACGTTGCCGATGAATTAGAGTCTTTGAGAACTAAAGGCGGACGTCGTTCAATACCTATTCCAAAACAAAAGTAAACTTTTCTTACTTTTTTCTAGGAATTTAGAAATATAGTTATTATATTAAGATATCATTAAAAAATAAAAAGTTATGAATTATTATGTGTCTAGAGTAGCAATTGCTACCGATACTCCTAAAGGAGTTAAATGGGTATCTGAAACCTATCTTGTTAATGCCGTATCCGTTACGCATGCTGAAGAATTAATTAACCAAGATTTTAAATCTTCTGGTATTGAGTTTGAAGTTAAATCGATCAGTTCTAGTAAAATTTGCAAAGTTATTGAATCTCAAAATGCATAAGGATGGAGAACACAGAAAACACGGAAAAAGTTAACGTTACATATTATACAGAAAAACAAAGATTAAATCGTGACGGCGGTCCTATGAAAAGATATTTCATAGGAGATAAAGTTGTATTTTGCCATGATGGTGTTAATCAAGTAGCCATGATTACTAATATCCGTACTCATAAAGGTAAGCGAGTAGGATATGATATTCGTTCTGAAAAAGGATCTGGCTTTATTATAGTACCGGTAGATAATGCTAAAGCTAACCCAAACATCGATTCAGTGTTAACTGATATTTGGCTCCAGAATGGAGGTACCAATAACATGTATATTGATCGAAGTATTGGACATACAACTGCCAATTTTAATGAAGATGTCGAATTAGATGACCTTAGACATTTTGAAAAAAATAATGATTTAACATTCCCAGTTGTTGGTCCTAGATCTTATTAATATGACAAAGTTTCAAAAGCAAGTACTAAAAAAATATCCAAATGCTAGATTAGATTATAATTTAGACGGTGAATGTTTTGTCGTTAATGGAGAAGATATTTTAGCGGAAGAATATTTTATGCCGGAAACATCTGATCCGGATAAAGCTTGGGAGTATGCTGCAATATCGTGTAGAACTACTCAAAACTTTAATCGTACACATCCGCTTCGTGTCAATGATAGAGAGGTCGAAGCCCGAGTACAAAGAATTTTAAACCGTAAAAAAAGAAGTAACAATGCTAAACAAACTAAAGAATCTATTTAAAGATAAAAATAGCAAAGCTTGGCAAGAACAAGTACAATTGGCTAAAGGAGAAATAACGTTAGATCAGGCGACAGAGATCAAATCCGTCATCGATGAAGCTATCCGTGAACAATTTCCTGCTAATGTTGAAGGCTCAACAGAATTTAATGAAACTGTTGAAGAAGCAGATCCTACGGAAGTATTTTATGCTTCGGTAGATGAAATGGTACCGTCTAAGTCTGAAAAACAAGAATTGGCAAATGAAGTTAATACTGCATATGCTCCAATCTCAGATGATGAACTACGAGATCTGGTAGTTACTAATTTATCGTCAAATGATTATTTAAAATTTTCGCCAGAACCGTTAGGATATCCAGATACCATGACTCAAATAGATGTGTATCGTATGGTCCAAACTTATACGGGATATGATAGCATATTAGATTATGGATGTGGTCGTGGCGATTTCAAAATGTATATTCTTAATGATACCGGCCGAGAAATTGACTATGTAGGCTTAGAAAAAAGTATTCCATTGTATGAGGCTGGTAAGTTTATTTATCAAGACAACGTTGATATTAGACAGTTGGATTGGACACAGCCGCATGATGTTATCAAAGATTGGTGTATTAATGTTACCGGATTAAATTTACGTTATGATTTTGATACGAAAAAATCTGATATAGAGTTTTTCGAAGAGGCTGTTGATATCATGATGCAACATTGTGAGAAGGGAGTTGTATTAGTATTGGCATCAGACTTCTATCAATTCGATCCAGGTATTATTACATATAATCCGGGAGATCTTATGAACCAAATGCGTAAGAAGTATGGAGCATGTATCGTAGATCATGCTGCTAATGAAGCTTTGTTTACGTTAGTTATATATAAACCTTTAAATTAAAAAAAAATGAGTGTTAACAGTAGATTTGCAATTGATCAAAAAAAAGTAAGAAAATTTGGTCAGTTTTACGGAACAATTGATTTTGATTCAAACGAGAAAGTGTCGGCTGGAGTATTTGCTGATAATCCTAGTAAGCCTGTAATAGGTAATTTTATCATTGGCAATCATCAGTATGGTGTTACTATGGATGAATTAGAATATATTGAGCAGACATGCCGTAATGCACGCGAAACTATCCTGAAACGTTATCGTTTCGGTATGATGGGCAAGGCGTAATAGATATTTATTTATGATAAAGGGCATGAAATGCATGCCTTTTATCCTTAATACTATGAAATTAAATTCTATTAATATAACAGAAGATACTTTTGATTTATTCGTATCATTAGATCCTGCGGATAAAGTAGAATTTTTATACGATACTATAATCAACGGCGTTGATAACTCATTCAGCAAACAGTTAGAACGCTTACATGCTAAGTTTGAAGCTGCACGATTTATTGTAGTACGTACGCAAGACTTGTTAGTAGGGCCATATCGACTATGTATTTCTAACTATGGCGATGTTATAACATTTAATTCCGACAGTATACGTGTTATACGGCATTTTGTTAAGAAAATGACTCATGATGGTACAATGTTATCTTCTTTAAACTATATAAAGAAGAGTGAAATTGATATGTATAAATACTTCAAAGCATATAAGATAGTGGG
>Ga0172373_10007318_pt1 | contig 14373 bp, 13 predicted proteins | sample Lak10m_2_FD_114546 | JGI IMG/M metagenome (GOLD analysis project Ga0172373, IMG submission 114546) | Freshwater microbial communities from Kabuno Bay, South-Kivu, Congo - kab_092012_10m | ecosystem: Environmental > Aquatic > Freshwater > Lake | place: Democratic Republic of the Congo... | reverse complement strand
GGGAGCGGTGGGGCGCGGTAGGGCGCGGCGGCCGCCGCCCCGGGTCGCCGCTGCTGGATGAGGGCGAGGCCAAGGGGGATATTTTCGATCTCAAGGGCGTGATCGATGAACTGCGGGACCGTTTGCGGTTGCCGCGACTGGAGATGGTGGCCGCGCCGGTCGCTCCGCCCTATGCCGAGCCAGGGCTGGCCATGGTCATCAAGGCCGATGGCCAGGTGGTTGGCGAACTGGGCCGTATTAACGGGATGGTGCAAAAGGGGTTCGGCATCAAGCAGGAAATCTTATATCTTGACCTGAGCTGCCGGGCGCTTTTGGCGTTGACCGCCGTGCCGCCGGCCTTTGCGCCGTTGCCTAAATTCCCGGCGGTGCGCTGGGACGCGGCCATTTTGTTGCCGGAGCGAGTGGCGGCCGGTGAGGTGGTGGCGGCGATTACCGGCAGTGGTGCCGAATACCTGGAGCAGGTAGAACTCTTCGACGTCTTCCAGGGCAAGAATATCGGCCCGGGGCTCAAGAGTGTGGCCCTGGCACTGACGTACCGGGCCGCGGATCGCACCCTGGATGATGCAACGGTGGGGAAGGTCCACCAGAAAATTATCGATCTGCTGCTCGCCCGTTTTGAGGGGCAGCTTCGCGAGGCATGAGAGATGAAACGTTCTAATTTGACCCGCAAGGATTTGGCCAAGGCCATCAACGAAAAAATGGGATTTTCCCAGCGCGGTGCCGGTGATCTGGTGGACGCGGTGTTTGATACCCTGAAAAAGGCCTTGTTGGCCGAAGAGGCGGTGAAGCTCGTCCAGTTCGGCACCTTCAATGTGCGGAAAAAGGCCCCCCGCAAGGGGCGCAATCCTCGTACCGGTGCGGCCATGGAGATAACGAAGCGCAGCATGATTTCCTTTCGGCCCAGCAAGATCGTGCGGGAGAAGATAAACCAGAGCTGAACGAGGCCGTGTGACCAGGGAGACGCAGCCGCGCCCCTCGCAAGGGGTGGCGCCGGACCAGATAACCATTCCCGACAAGCTCTACTTCAAAATCGGGGAGGTCTGCGAGCTGACCGGCGTCAAGCAGCATGTGCTACGCTACTGGGAGACCGAGTTCACCATTCTCCACCCGCATCGCGCCGGTTCCCGCCAACGTCTCTACCGTCGGGCCGATGTGGAGAACATCCTGCGGATCAAGCGGCTCCTGAAGGATGAAGGTTTTACCATCAGCGGCGCCAAGAAGCTGTTGGCCAAGGAGTACCGGGGCGAGCAGGAAGAAGGCGAGCCCTCCACCCCATCGCCGGCGGTTTCTGTTGCCGCCCCTTCACTGGCAGCGGCGATGCAGGACATCCGCAACGAATTGCAGGAACTCAAGCGGCTGTTGGATGATTAGCCCTTGCCCGTCGCACTTGACAGGCAGCGGGCAAGGGGGTAAATAGACCTTTCGCCGCAGCGCGGCTCGGTTACCTGAAGATTTCAGTTGTCAGTCGAGGGGAGAACGCGCTGGCCGCCAAGCTAATCAGCCTGAGCGGGAGATTGAAATAGGGTCGGGATGTAGCGCAGCCTGGTAGCGCACTTGAATGGGGTTCAAGGGGCCGGAGGTTCGAATCCTCTCATCCCGACCAGCGAACGAGCAAGGGGTATGGCCTGATGGTCATCCCCCTTTTTTGTGCCTTTTCCCAGACGCCGATGACTGGACCAGGGCCGGCCAGTGGTTTGAAGGCCGCCTTGCTTGCCCCGTACACCTCACTTCCAACCCTCAGGCAATTCCTTGAATCTGATGCCGGCCGGCATACCCTTGCGAGCACCGCGGTCCGGGCCGTGGATATGGCTGCGATTCAGGGTCTGGCATTGCCGCAGCTCTTCTGGTTTGGCCATGCGTGACTTCGCTGGCGCAAATTATGGTTAGCGGGTGCAGCAGCCCTTGCTTTCGGGCACGCCCAGTTTCTTGAGGATGATGCCCAAGGGGCAGAACTTGGTGATGCCGTACTGGAACAGGTTGGCGCCGACAAAGGCGGTGACGAAGTACCAGTAAGGATGCACCCAAGTGCCGAGGGAGAGGCTGATGAGGATGAAGGCGCCGGCGAAGATGTGAATCCAGTTATTGACCGTCATGGGGGTGTTCCTCCGGGGGGGCAAAATTTGCCCTGGTTTGTTCGTTTCGGTAAGTGTAAGTCCGCTCGCGTTACAACGCAAGGCCGGAGGGAAGATGATGGCGGTGGTTTAGTGCCCCGCCTCGCAGAAAAGTTCGCGCATGGTGCGGATCAAGTCGGTGACGCGCCCCTCGGCGATGCGATTGTAGATGAAATTGGCATCCTTGCGGTAGGTGATGATCCCCTGGTTGCGGAGGATGGAGAGGTGTTGGGAAACATTGGCGTTGGTGGTCTGCACCTCCTTGTGGAGGTCGCCCACGGTCAGTTCCCGATCCTGGAGCAGGCAAAGGATCTTGAGCCGGATGGGGTGGGACATGGTCTTGAGCAGTTTGGCAATGTCCGCGATCTGGCTTTCTTCCATGATTTTCCCTTTGGCTGATCGATTAAGAACTTACTTTAATACTGAGCGCCTGCCATTTTGTAAAGAAAATTATTTTCCCGTCAACCCATGGTGGATGGCGATGGCAACTGGCAAGTTATCAGCGGCCATGGGCGCGGAAAATGGCGCCAATGCCGACCACCTCCGCCTGTTCGGTGATCTTCTGCTGGCTGGCGGTCAGGGCGGCCAGGGTGGCCGGGTGGGGATGGCTGATGCCGATTGCCCAGCCTTGTTTAGTCGCCAAGGCCAGGAGGGCGTCGATTTGTTTGGCAATGGCCGCCTGGGTCTGATCGTTGTCGAGGAAGAGGTGGCGCGGCAGGCAGGGTACCCCTTCTTCCTTCGCCACGGCGCAGGCGATACTCTTGGCCGAGGTACGGCTGTCGAGGAAGAAGAGGCCGCGCTGCTTGACCTCCTTGAGCAGGGTCGCCATCGCCGGCCGCTCTTCGGTGAAGCGGGAACCCATGTGGTTGTTGAGGCCGATGGCCATGGGCACCTGGGCGAGATTGTCGGCAAAATGCTTCCGCACTTCTTCCGCGCCCATTGCCACAGTGATGGTGCCGGGGCCGGGATCCACCTTGGCGTCCGTGGCTTCCAGGGGCAGGTGGAGGAGAATGTCCCGCTTCTTGCCTTGGGCCGCGGTGGCCAGTTCCCTGGTTTGCGGGCCGGCGGGCAGGAAGGAGAAGGAGAGGTTGAGCGGCAGGGCAAGCATCTTCTGGCCAACGGCGGGCTGATAGCCCATGTCGTCGATGATGATGGCCACCATGGGCTTCTTGCCCGCCGCTGTCGCTTTCCGCGCGGCGGTTTTGGTGACTGGTGGGCTGACGGCCTGTTTGGATAATTTTGCGGGGGCGACAGCCGGTTCCGGCGGTGGCGTCGGGACCGGCGCGGTCATTGGTGGCGGTGCGGTGGGCGGAATGTTTGCCACGGTGGCTGCCGTTGGCGCTGGTGTCGAGGTTTCGGGCGGCAGCGGTTCGGCAGGGGGCGGCGTAGCCAGCGGCTCTTCCGCTGGCGGTTGGGGCGCGTCCGCCACGTTGGCGGTCGGTGTTGTTCCGGCAGGCTGGGTAAAGAGCGGCGCTTGGAGGAAGACGAAGTAGCCGACGCCAGCCAGGCTGGTGAGCGCCAGCAGGATGAGCAGGTAGCGGCCGTGGGGCCGGGTTTTTGTTTTTTTTTGGCGGTTGCGGGCCTTGGTCGCCATGGTTTTCCTATTTGGTGCGGGTGAGGACGTAGCCAGCCAGTCCGGTCAGAACTTGCCGGGCCTTGTTGTCCGGAAAGAGATTCAGGGTGGCGACCGCCTCGGTGATGAGGGATTCCGCCTTGGTGCGACTGGCCTGCAAGGCCCCGCTCGTGGCGAGGATCTGCTGCGCCTCGCCGAAGGCGGCTCGCCGTGTTTCGGGGCGGGCGGTCAGCCAACCGCGCAGGCGGTCGCGTCCTGCCTCTTCCGCAGTGGCCAGCGCGATGAGGAGCGGCAGGGTCATCTTGCCCTCCTGGAAGTCGTTGCCTACCGCCTTGCCGGTTTCGGCCGGGTCGCCTTCGTAGTCGAGGAGATCGTCGATGATTTGGAAAGCGAGGCCGAGGTTGGTGCCATAGGTGCGCAACGCCTGGCGTTGCGCGGTGGTGCCGCCGGCAATAACGATGCCCACCTCGCAGGCGGCGGCGATCAGGGCCGCGGTCTTGCCATGCAGGATGGCGAAGTAGCTGGCCTCGGAACGATCCTGGGTTTCGGCCACCCGCATCTGGAGGAACTCCCCTTCCACCATTGCCCGGATCGCCTCGCCGACCAGCCGCTGGCATTCGGCCCCGCCGTGGGCGGCGACCAGTCCCATGGCCCGGGCGAGGAGGTAGTCGCCGGCCAGAATGACCGGGGCATTGTTCCAGAGCTGGTTGGCGGTGGCCTTGCCGCGTCGTAGATCGGCGTGATCGACAACATCGTCGTGCAGCAGGCTCGCGGCATGGAGGTATTCGAAGACACTGGCCAGGGTGTTGAGGCACGGCGAAGGCGCGGCGATGAGGCAGGCGCTGAAACGGACGAGTAGGGGGCGGATGCGCTTGCCGCCCAGGAAGATGGCGTGATGGAGCACCTCGCGGAGTAGCGGGCTTTCGACCATTGCCAAGTCGGCCTGCATGGCCGCGTCGATGGCGGCGGCCTCGGGCTTCCGGGTGTCGCGCAGGGTTTGATCCATATCACTTTGGGGTGAAGAAGGCCAGCACGTCGGCCAGGTTGCGGGTGACGGGGCTGGGCGGCAGGCTCTGGCGGAAGAGGCGGCCGTACTGTTTGGTGAAGAGGCGGACATCGAGAATTGCCAGCAGCCCCCGGTCGGTGGCGGTGCGCATCAGCCGGCCCACCCCCTGGCGCAGCGTGAGGATGGCCCGCGGGGTCTGGAATTCGACAAATGGATTTGCCCCCTCCTCCTTTATCTTCTCCACTCGCGCCATGATAACAGGATCGCTGGGAACTTCAAAGGGGAGTTTGTCGATGATCACCGCGCTCAAGGACTCGCCCGGCACATCGACCCCCTCCCAGAAACTCGCCACCGCCAGGAGCACCGAGTGGGTTTCGTTGATGAAATGTTCGAGCAATCTTGGTCTCGGCGCCTCGCCCTGCACGAGCAGAGGGTAGGGCAGTGTGGCCCGCAATGCCCCGGCGGCCCGCTGCATGGCGCTGATACTGGTGAAGAGCAGCAGGGCCCGGCCATTGCTTAGTTGCACCAACTCGGCCAGGGTGCGGTCGGTGGCGGCGGCGAAGTCTGGCTGGTTGGGCTCGGGAAAACCGTTGGACGGCACGTAAAGCAGGGTGCGCCCTTGGTAGTCGAAGGGGGTGTCAACCACCATGGTTTCGGCACTGTCTGGCAGGCCTAGTCGGCTGGCGAAGTAGGTGAAGGTGCCGGCGGTGGTAAGGGTGGCGGAGGTGAAGACCGCGCTTTTTACCTCGGGGTAGAGGGATTCCCGCAGCTCGGCTGCCACCTCGATGGGCGAGGCTGACAGCGCCACGGTCTTGTCACGCCGCTCGTACCAATACACATGGCGGGAGTCGTGGTCGCTGGTTATGGTTTCGAGGGTTCGCAGCAGTTCCTCGCCGCGCCGCATCATGCCGCCCCAAGCTTCGGAGATCGGCAGCAGCGTCTCCGCCTGTTCGGTAAGGGAAAGCAGGGCCGCGGTCAGCGCCTCCTTTTCCGCTGGCCATTCCCGGCACGACTCGATGAAGGGATGGAGGGCAAAGCGCCCCCGTTCCTTGGGGAAGACGGCGAGGAATTGTTCGGCCTGTACCGCGAGCGCCCGGGCGAGTTGCAGGGTCTTCTGGCGGTCGTGGCCGGTAAGGTCGGCTTCGGCCAGCGTTTCCATGTCCGCCGCGAGGTCGGCGAGCTGGTAGTGGCTGATGGTGGCGCCGAAGTAGCGGGTGGCGACATTTTCCAGGTGATGCGCCTCGTCGAAGATGACCGATTCGTAGCGCGGCAGCACCTCGGCGTGGCCGAAACGGCGCAGGGCAAGGTCGGAGAAGAAGAGGTGGTGGTTGACCACCAGCAATTGCGCCTTGGCCGCCTTCTTGCGTAGCAAGTTGAGGAAGCAGTTGCCGCTCTCCGGGCATTGGCTGCCGAGGCACTGGCTGGTGGTGGCGGTGATCCGGTGCCAGAGCGGGTAATCGTCGGGAAGCCAAGCCAGTTCGGCGCGGTCGCCGGTGGTGGTGGCCGTGAGCCAGTCGGCAATGGCGGCCAGTTCCTCGCTCTGGGCAAAGAGACGACCACGGGGAGCGGCGTAGAGCTGGTGCCAGCGGTAGAGGCAGAGGTAGTTCTGGCGCCCTTTGACGCAGAGCGCCGAGAGGGTGGGGATCAGATGCTCGCTGAGGAAAGGGATCTCCTTGGCGAGGATTTGTTCCTGAAGGTTGATGGTATTGGTGGAGATGATGATCTTCTGGCCGCTCATGGCGGCGGGGATCAGATAGGCCAGGGTCTTGCCGGTGCCGGTACCTGCCTCCACCGCCAGCAGATTGCTCCGGCTCTCCGGATCGGGTTCCAAGGCCCGCGCCACGGCGGCGGCCATGCGGGCCTGGCCTTCCCGCGCTTCGAAGTGCGGCAACCGTTGGGCCAGCAAGCCATCCGGGCCGAAAATTTCTTCTATCTTACCGATCAGTGGACGCATGGGCGGGGTGACGGGAGCATGATGCCGGGCGGCATGGTGTTTTTTATCCGGCTGGGAATAGGCGCTAATTTTTGGTCGCCTTGACAGGGAGCGCCGGGAATTGCTACAAAAAAAGAGAGGCCTGCACAGTGCATGGCCCCAATCTATACCACAAAGGAGGGGGTATGAACGAGATCAAAAAAATTCTGGTCCCCGTCGATTTTTCCGAGAACTCCCGGAAGATCCTCCAGTCCGCCGTCATGTTGGCCGGCAAGTTCCAGGCGCACCTGAGCGTGGTCTTCGTGGTGCAGAGCTTTGACGATTATTCCGGTTTCTTCGTGCCGCACATCCCCATCGCCCAGTTCGAGGAGGAGATGGTGCAGGCGGCCCAGCAGAAGATGGCGGCCTTTGTGGCGGAGAATCTGGATCCCGCCGTGACCCACGACGCCATGGTGCTGCGCGGCGATGTGGCCAACGAGATCCTGCGTTACGCCGAAGATGGGGGAGTGGACCTCATCGTCATGGGCACCCACGGCTACAAGGGGCTGGAAAAGGTGCTCTTCGGCAGCGTGGCCGAGAAGGTGGTGAAACTCGCCCCCTGCCCGGTGCTGACCATCAACCCTTACCGCTAGGCGGGCACCGCCCAACACGCAAGGAGGCCATGGGGGAACGCCCCGTGGCCTTTTTTGTTGCCTCTGGCCAGGCGGGCAAGGAGGCTCGCCAACGGAACGCTGGGCAGGGCGGTGATGGTGAGGAGGCGCTGGGGCTGGCCAACGAAGTGGCGCTGCACGGCCTGTTCCCACTGTTGGCTTACGGCCGCCCACGCTGCCGGCTCGGCCACTCCCTCGCGGGCGAAGGTGAAAAGCAGGCCGTGGAGCTTGGCTAGAAGATCGGCCTCGCTGGCCTGCCAGTGCCGGCGGGTATCGGCAAAATCGGCTTTGGGTGGTTCCGGCACCGGCAGGGTACCGAGGGCGATAGGCCGGGCGTCGCTCAAGGCGGCGGCGAGGTCGAGCAGCAGCAGGGCCGAGCCGGGATGGGGCACGGCCAGCAGCGGAAATTCCTGGTTATCCCGCAGAAAGAGCTGGCCCCAGGCCCTGGTCAGCCGCTCCTGATTCACGCCGGCTGTTGTCTGCTCCTCGGCCTGGATGGCCGCCAGTTGCGCGGCAAACTCCGCGTCGCCTTTCAGTTCTTCGAAAAGCGTCGCCTGCCTGTGTTCGACTGCCGCTAGTTCGGCGGCGATCTCCCGTTCCCCGGCTTGGTATTGTTCGGCCAGTTTCAGCAGCAGTAGCGCATTCCAGATGGTTTCCAGTTCCTGTTCCGTCTCCGTGTTTCTCCTGCCCTGCTGGCGCAGGTTGGTCACCAGCGACCAGACCGCGGCCTCGTCCGGAAGGGGCTGCCCTGCCCTGGCCAAGATGCCGCCGTAAAATTCGGTGCCGGCGCGGCCGAGTTCCTGAAGCAGTTGCCGGAAGCGGGGCAGGTGGTCGCCCAGCGCGACCGGGGTGCGCCCCTGGCAAAGGCCGATTGCTGCCAGCGGTTGCAGTTCCGCTGGTATCGGGTCATCGGCCAGGGCACGATAATACGTCATGAAATCGGCGAGCAGGAGCAAGGCGCGGCAGTCGGTGGCCGAGGGCTGGGTGTCGGGGCAGAGCAGCAGGGGAAAATCACTCATGGCTGCCGGCCGGGGAGGAGTGGGGTTGCATCCATCATCGTTGCATTTCGTGACAAATCGACTAGAGTAGGGCGCCTGTGTTCCATACAATGGATGATGCCATGGACAACGTACGCCGGATTGTTGGTTTCGTTCTGCTCCTCGCCCTCTACCTGCTGGCGAGTTTCCGCTATTTCCCCGGCCGGTCGCTGGATTCGCTTACGGCCACGGGGCTTCATCTGCTTCGCTCCGTGCCGTTCACCGTCGGGTTGACCCTGGTCGCCGTTTCGACGGTGCAGCGTATGGCCAAGGAGCCGCTGCCCTGGTCGCGCCGGATCCGTTTCTTTCTCACCATCAGCCTCTGTTACGAATTCCTTTTCGCCCTCTACCACTACCTCGGCGGTGCCCAGGCCGGGATTTAGCGCAGCAGCGTCCGGTCCGGGTGATAGCCCGAGGGCGCGGTGGTGTTGGGCATCAGCGCGCATTTTTTCCCCAGCAGCGTGCCGGGGTTGGTCACCGAGTTGCAGCCGGTCTGGCAGTGGTCGCCAAAGATGCATCCCAGCTTCTTGAGGCCGGTGGGGATGCGGCCGCCTTCGCTCTTCACCACCACCTCGCCGCTCTGGAAGCGCAGATTGGCGAGCTTGGTGCCGGCCCCGAGGTTGACGTGGTTGCCGAGGATGCTGTCGCCGAGATAGGCGAAGTGGCCGGCCTTGGCGTCGTCGAGCATGATGGAGTGCTTTACCTCGGTGGTGTGGCCAACCACGCACCGTTTGCCCACCAGGCAATAACCCCGCAGATAGGCACCTTGGCGCACCTCGGTCTGGTCGCCGATGATGGCCGGCGCCTTGAGAAAGGCGCCGGCTTCCACCAGCATTCCCTGGCCGAAGCGAAAGCGGCTGCCGACCAGCACCACGCCGGCCATGATGACACTGGCGCCTTCGAGAAGGTTACCGCCGCGGCTGACCATGAGTTTACCCTTGGTGGCATCGCCGAATTCGATGGCGCATTCGGTAGCGTCGAAGAGGGCGTCATGGTGCAGGACCATGGTTTGGCCCAGCGGGCCGCTGGGTGCCAGGGTGGCGAAGCACTTCTGGTAGTTCTGGGTGTCCATATATGCTTTGAGGCCGGCCAGTGCTTGCCAGGCCGGCTTGTTTTCGTCAAAAAGCGGCTGGTGTCCCCAGTCGGCCAGGTCGAAAAAGAGCGAGGGGTTCAGGAGCACGGCGACCACCTCAAGGTCGTTGAGTTTTGGCAACTGCCATGGCATGATTAGGCTGGCATGGCCAACCGACTTATTGGCCCCAATATGGTGCAAAGTGCCTGGTTGCGCAAGGGAATTTACGGGCCTGGCCGGTGGTCCGTGGGCCACTGGCCGGCCTCGGAGTACGGCCGAGAAAGCAGGTTGACTTCGTCGGGTGAAGTGCTTAGTGTTGCCACTCCGGAAAGGCTGGGTGTCGATCTGGCTATCGGTTGCCCCGCCGCAAGGTGGCGGCTTTTTATAATGTGTAAGGAGGAAGTTGTGGATATTGACGATTCCATGAATCCCATAGTCAACGACGACGAGCCGAGCGAGCGCGATATCCCGGAGCAGTTGCCGGTGATGGCGGTGCGTGACGTGGTGGTCTTTAATTACATGATCCTGCCGCTTTTTGTCGGCCGGACCGCTTCGGTCAGCGCCGTTACCGACGCCATGGCCAAGGACAAGCTGCTGATGCTGGTGACCCAGCGCGATGCCTCCCAGGACGAGCCGGGCATCAACGACGTTTACGACGTGGGCATGGTCTGCATGGTGATGCGCACCCTGAAATTGCCCGATGGCCGCCTCAAGGTGTTGGTGCAGGCGTTGAGCAAGGCGCGGGTGGTGGCCTATACCCAGGAGACCCCGCACCTCATCGCCAAGATCGTTGTGGTCAAGGATGAGGAGGATGCCGAGATCACCGTCGAGGTCGAGGCATTGATGCGCAACGTCCGCGAGCAGACCGAAAAGATTTTGGCGCTCAAGGGCATCATGTCCTCCGACCTGATGGTCATCCTTAACAACGTCGAGGAGCCGGGGCGGCTTGCCGATCTGGTGGTCTCGAACCTCCAGCTCAAGGTGGCGGAATCTCAGTCGGTGCTGGAGACCTTCGAGCCGGTCTCCCGGCTTCGCAAGGTGGCCGAGTTCCTGCAAAAGGAACTGGAAGTCTCCACCATGCAGGCCAAGATCCAGTCCGAGGCCAAGGAGGAGATGAGCCGCTCCCAGCGTGAATACTACCTGCGCGAGCAGCTCCACGCCCTGAAGAAGGAATTGGGCGACATCGACGAACGCTCCCAGGAGATCGAGGAGCTGCGCGAGAAGTTCACCAAGACCAGGATGCCGGGCGAGGTGAAGAAGGAGGGGCTCAAGCAGTTGAAGCGGCTGGAGATGATGCACCCCGACGCCTCGGAGGCCGCCCTCATCCGCACCTACCTCGATTGGCTCCTCGATGTGCCGTGGCGTAAATCCACCAAGGACCGGCTGGACCTCAAGGTGGCGAAAGAGGTGCTCGACGCCGATCACTATGGCCTCGACAAGGTCAAGGAACGCATCCTCGAATATTTGGCGGTGCGCAAGCTCAATAAATCGACCAAGGGGCCGATCCTCTGCTTCGTCGGCCCGCCCGGCGTGGGCAAGACCTCGCTGGGCCAGTCCATCGCCCGGGCCATGGGCCGCAAGTTCCATCGGCTTTCCCTGGGCGGCATGCGCGACGAGGCCGAGATCCGTGGCCATCGCCGCACCTACATCGGTGCCATGCCGGGGCGCATCATCCAGGGCCTCAAGACCGTGGCCTCCAACAACCCGGTCTTCATGATGGACGAGATCGACAAGGTGGGCGCCGATTACCGTGGCGACCCATCCTCGGCGCTCCTTGAGGTGCTCGACCCGGCCCAGAACTCCGATTTCTCGGATCATTACCTCAATCTGCCCTGCGACCTCTCCAAGGTCATGTTCATCACCACCGCCAACATGACCGACACCATTCCGGCGCCGTTGCTGGACCGCATGGAGGTGATCCGCCTGGCCGGCTATACCCAGGAGGAGAAGATCGAGATCGCCAAGCGCTATCTGGTGCCCCGGCAGCTCAAGGAAAACGGCATCTCCGCGAGGCAGTTGCAGATGGACGACGACATCATCGCCCGCATCATTACCCACCACACGCGGGAGGCGGGGTTGCGGAATCTTGAACGCGAGATCGGTTCGGTTTGCCGCAAGGTGGCGCGCAAGGTGGCCGAGGGCGGCAAAGGGCCTTATGTGGTCTCAATTCGCACCTTGAGCCAGTATTTGGGGCCGCCCAAGTTCTTGCCCGAGGCGGAAACCGAGGCCATCGACCAACCCGGCATGGCCACGGGGCTTGCGTGGACCGAGGTGGGTGGCGAAATCCTCTATATCGAGATCTCCATCGTCAAGGGCCGCGGCAACCTCACCATGACCGGTCAGTTGGGCGACGTGATGAAGGAGTCCGCCCAGGCGGCGGCCAGCTTCTGCCGTTCGCGGCTCGGCAAGTTGAAACTCAAGGACAATTACTTCGATGAAGTGGACATCCACGTCCATGTGCCGGCCGGCGCCATCCCCAAGGACGGCCCCTCGGCCGGGGTGACCATCGCCACCGCCCTTTATTCCGCCCTGGCCAAGAAGACGGTGCGCCAGGATGTGGCCATGACCGGCGAGATCACCTTGCGTGGGCGGGTGTTGCCCATCGGCGGCCTGAAGGAAAAGGCGCTCGCCGCCTTACGGGCCGGCATCACCACGGTGATCATCCCGGACCAGAACCAGAAGGACCTGGTGGAAATTCCCAAGGATCTGCGCGACAAGATCAGGTTCGTGCCGGTCAAGAACATGGACCAGATTCTGGCGCAGGTCTTCCGCAAGAAGTAGCCCTGGCCTTCGGGTCGCAACCTGGTGAGGCACCATGGATTTTGATGCCCGTCTGAAGCGCCGCAAGCAACAAAAAACCGGCAGCCCCATTTGGTGGCTGGCCGGTTTTTTGTTGCTGCTGGTGGTGGCCAGTGGCCTTCTCCTGCTGCTCTACGGTCATACCCCAGGCCCTTTGCAGGGCGGTGATGTGGTGGTGTTGATCCCGCCGCGCTCCTCCCTGGCCGCGATCGAGGGGCATCTCCAGGCCGCCCAAGTCATTCCGCCGGATGGCCGTTTCCAGTGGTATGCGCGGTTGCGCGGCGTGGCCACCAAGCTCAAGGCCGGCGAATACGCCTTCCGTCCCGGGCAGACACCGGAGGAGGTTTTGCAGATTCTCGTGGCGGGCAAGGGCATTCGCCACAAGATCACCATCCCCGAAGGGTTTAACATTGTGCAGATTGACGGCTTGGTGGCGGCGGCACTTCTGGCCAAGCCAGGGCAGTTCAGCGCCATGGCCAAGGATCGGCGGACCGCCGAGCGGTTGGGGATTGAGGCGGAGACGCTGGAGGGGTATCTTTATCCTGATACCTATTATTTTACTCGGAATCAGGAACTGGCGGAGATTGTCGCGGCCATGGCGGAACGGGGGCTTAAGGTGCTTAACGAGCTTATGGCCGCAGCCCCGGCCGGTCAGAAGCTCACGCCGCATCAGGTGCTGACCCTGGCCTCGATTGTCGAGAAAGAAACCGGCCAGCCCCAAGAGCGGCCGCTCATCGCCAGTGTTTTTTTGAATCGCCTCCAGCAGGGTATCCGGCTCCAGGCCGACCCCACCGTGATTTACGGCATCGCCGACTTCAATGGCAATATCACCAAGGCGGATCTGAAGGCCGACACCCCTTACAATACATACGTGAACACTGGACTGCCACCGGGCCCCATCGCCAGCCCCGGCCGGGAGGCGATTGCCGCGGTGCTCAATCCGGCGCCGGATAAGTACCTTTATTTTGTCTCCCGCAACGACGGGTCGCACTATTTTTCCGCCACCCTGGCCGAGCACAATCGGGCAGTGGCGAGTTTCCAGCCCAAAAAGCAACCGGCGCCCAAGAGCGCCAAACGCTGAAACGAGTAGGGATAAGGTGCGCTGGTCGGCTTGCTTGGCTTGCGTTAGACGCCGAGGCCGTCCATCTTGCCCAGCAGGGACCAGGCATTGGAGAACCCGGGATTCTGTTTGAGGATGCGGTCCAGCGCCTTGCGTGCCGCAGGGTATTCCTTTATTTCCACCAGCAGCACCGCATAATTGTAGTTGACCGAATCGTTGCTGGGCGAAATTTTCAGCGCCCGTTCGTAATACGCCTTGGCCCGGGCATATTCCTTCCGGTGGCGGCAGACGATCCCCATGTGGTTGAGGGTAACGATCTCCTCGGTTTCGGCGCCGAGGTTTTTGTGCATGATCTCCTCGGCCTCGGCGTCAAGGCCGCAGTTGAGGCACGCCTCGATGAATTTCTGCGGCAGCCGTGGTTCCTTCTTGGCCAGTTTTAGCCCTGCCGTGAGCGCGGTCTTGGCCGCCTCGCCCTTGCCCATCCGGTGCTGTTCCAGCGAGAGGTCCACATAGCGTTCAGGGTTGTTCGGCGAGAGTTCGATCCCTTTCAGCAGCGCCGTCACGGCGCCGCCGTGGTCTTGTTGTCTGATGCATATCCGGGCCAGGCCGTCGAGTGACTTCACCCAGAGGTCGTTGCTGCAATCCTTGCAGCGCTGGTAGTTGGCCGCGGCCTCGTCGAGTTTCCCCTCTTTCTCAAGCAGATGGCCCAGGTAATAGTAGGTGGCGGATTGGCCTGGTTGGAGGTCCTTGGCTTTGGTGAGCGCCTGCAACGCCTCGTCGTACCGATGTTCATAGAGATGGCGTTTGCCGGCATAGAGAGCCTTGTGGTACGGATCAGGGGAGTAGACTTTCTTGAGGGCGGTCTCGATTTTCTGTCGCAGGGCGTCCGGGGTCACGGGCTTGACCAGATAGCCGTCGATATGTTCCTCGGTGACCGACATGATTCGGTCCAGGTCGTCCACCACGGTGATCATGATGAAGGGGATGTGCCAGTGGCTTTCCGATTTGCGGATGCGTTGGAGCAGTTGCAGGCCGTCCATCTTTGGCATCAGCAGATCGGAGAGTACGATGTCAAAGGGTGGATGGGTGAGTTGGACCTTTTCCCACGCCTCCTTGCCATTCTTGGCCACGG
>Ga0172373_10007312_pt1 | contig 14383 bp, 10 predicted proteins | sample Lak10m_2_FD_114546 | JGI IMG/M metagenome (GOLD analysis project Ga0172373, IMG submission 114546) | Freshwater microbial communities from Kabuno Bay, South-Kivu, Congo - kab_092012_10m | ecosystem: Environmental > Aquatic > Freshwater > Lake | place: Democratic Republic of the Congo... | reverse complement strand
TTGTCAGTAAGCCAGATCCCCGCCAGATCGATCTCTATCCCGATGCGGTTTCCGCGGGGGGCTGGAAACTGGAATGCAAGTACTGTTTTGCCCCCGGGAAACCGGAGGATGGCATAACGCTGAAAGTTCCGGTGCAGTCGGTTCCCTCTGTGCCGGCCGCGACTCTTGACTGGGAGGTTCCTGGCCTTTTGCAGGAAAAGATCATCGCCCTGCTGCGCGCTCTCCCGAAAGAATATCGCAAGAAACTCATGCCTCTGACGGCGACGGCAGACATTGTCTTTCAGGAGATGCCCCGCAAGGGGGGGCTGCTTTCAGCTCTTGGCCGCTTTCTTTATGACCGCTTCGGGGTCGATATACCTGCTGCCTGCTGGCAGCTTTCCAATGTCGAGGCGCGGCTCAACCTGCGTTTTTCCGTTATCGATGCCGGGGGGCGGGAACTTGCGGCAGGCAGGGATATCTCTCTGCTGGAAAGGGAATTCCCGGATGCCGCAGTGGAAGAGGCCTTAACGAAGGCGCGTGCCAAATGGGAAAAAAACGGCCTGTTGTCATGGTCTTTTGGCGATATCCCCAAAAATGTCGTGGTCGGCGAGCCGGGCGTCAAACAGTTTGTCTTCTACCCTGCCCTGGAAGCTTGCGGCGACTCTATTTCGCTGCGCCTCTTCAAGAGTTCTCGGCAAGCTGAGATTGCACACCCGCTGGGAGTGAAGGCCCTTTTTGTTGTCCACCTTCAAAACGAGTTCCGCGCCCTGCGCAAATCGCTTTCGCCCGGCGGAGAGCTGAAACTGTTTGCCGCCGCCTTCGGGGGAACAAAAGCGCTGGAAAATGCCCTTTGCGAAAAGGTTGCAAATGATCTTTTTACCATTGACATCCGCACCGAAGGAGATTTTTTGTCTCACGCTGAAAAGACGCGCCCCCTTATTCTGCCCGCGGGACAGGAAATACGGAAAATTGCCTCTCCCGTCCTGAAGGCGCTTTACGAGGCTGCTGAAAAATTTCGCAAGCTGGAATCCGGCAATTCCTCTAATCGTCCCTTTCTCGCTTTTCTTGCCGATTTGCGCAAGGAGATGGCTCAGCTTGTGCCGACTGATTTTCTCGTTAAGCACGATGAAGAGCGGCTTTTGCAGATCGTCCGCTATCTTCGCGCGCTTGCCGTTCGAGCGGAAAAAGGCGCCCTGCATCTGGAAAAAGCCATCAGCCGGGGAAGAGAAATCCGAGAATTGGAGACTATTTATCAGAAACTTTCCCCGACATTGTCACCGGCCTCCGCAGAAAAACTTTTAGCCCTCGAAGAACTTCACTGGATGATTGAAGAATACAAAATATCTGTTTTTGCTCAGGAATTAAAAACATCCTTTCCCATCTCGCGCAAACGCCTGGATTTGAAGATCGAAGAAATAACGAGAATGGTTTGACATCCGCCGGTTTTGCATCTAAAGAATCATTCGAAGGACAGGAGATCAGCTTATGAAAAACGCAATGCCTTTTTCCGGAAAACTGATGACGTCAGGAATGGGGATTCTCCCCCATAAAGCCCTCGACGAAGCAATGGACCTTGCGATGAGCCTCGATATCCCTTTCTGGCCGCAACTCCCCAAGATTAATTATTACGAAGACATGTATGTCCAGGCTACCGAAAAATTCCCCGGCATCATCGTGGAGCCGGAGGCTGGGAAGATTCACTTCAATACGGAAAAGTTTTATCTGGAACTGGAAAATGTGCTGAACAATTTTGAAAATGAAGCCTTCTTCCGCATTACCCCGCAATACTCGGCGACTTACCACCATTTTCTCTCATTGGATCTGACTTCGTACAAGGCAATCCGCGGCCAGCTCGAAGGACCGGTAAGCGTCGGCCTGGCAATTCTCGATGAAAATAAAACTCCGATAATTTACAATGACGAGGTGCGCTCCCTTCTTTTCGATTTCATGGCACGCAAGGCCAACTGTCAACTTCACGAACTCAAGAAAAAGAATCCCAATGCCTTTCTTTTTATCGACGAACCGGGGCTTCAATATATCTTCAGTGCAATGTCCGGCTACTCTAATGAGCATGCCCGAGAGGACATGAGTGGTTTTTTTGCGCAGATCGAGCACCCCCGCGGCATTCATCTCTGCGGCAATCCCGATTGGGATTTTCTGCTTAACCTCGATATCGACATCCTTTCCTTCAACGCCTACAATTTAGGCGAGATATTTGTCAAATACCGGCCGTCAATAAAAAGATTCCTCGCTTCCGGAAAAATGCTTGGCTGGGGCATTGTCCCTGCAAACCAGGAAGAATTTGCCATCGAGACTCAGGAGGCTCTATTCCTGAGGATTGAAAAACTCTGGGGTGAGCTTGAGAAGGCGGAGTTTGACCGGGAACAGATTTTTTCCCAGAGCATACTGATGCCGGCGACTTGCTCCCTTATTAATCCCGATGGTTCAAAGACAGTTGAAAAGACTTACAGCTCCCTAAAAAAAATTTCCGCGCTTCTCCGTGAAAAATATTTCGGAGAATAGAAACTGCATGATCTGACAAAAAACGGCGCCGGGATGAATTGCAATAGCAAGGATGACATTGACGAGAGGCTAAATGTTTAAAGAACCAATGACTTCCTGAATGTCCTTGAAGTTATGGTTGATCATATAATCCTTGATGCCCTCCAATATCTCGACGGTGGCAACGGGATTTATAAAATTGGCTGTGCCTACCTGAATTGCCGAAGCTCCCGCGATCAGAAATTCCAGGGCGTCTGCTGCGGAAACGATCCCGCCGATTCCGATAACCGGAATCTTGACGGCGCGGGCAACCTGCCAGACCATCCGCAGGGCCACCGGTTTCAGGGCAGGCCCGGACAGACCGCCGGTTATGTTCGCCAGACGAGGGCATCTCGATTCAATATCCACCGACATCCCTGTAAGGGTGTTGATCAGGGATACCGCGTTCGCGCCTGCATCTTCAACGGCGAGGGCAATCTGCGTTATATCGGTCACATTCGGCGTCAATTTGACGATAACGGGAAGGTCTGTTTCCGCAGAGACGCCTTTTGTTACGGCAGCGGCAACAGTGGGGTCGGTCCCAAAAACAACCCCTCCCCTTTTGACGTTCGGACAAGAAATGTTGACCTCGATCGCATGCACCCCCTCAGTCCGGGTAAGAACTGCCGAGAGTTTTCGGTATTCTTCAATGGTTTCGCCAAAAATATTGACAACCACCTTCACGTCGAATTGTCGCAGAAAAGGGAGTTTTTCAGCGATAAACGCCTCGATTCCGACGTTCTGCAAGCCGACTGCATTGAGCATACCGGCGGGAGTTTCAATTATCCGGGGAGGCGGATTCCCCATCCTTGGCAGCAGGGAAAGCCCCTTTACAACAATCGCCCCCAGGCGGCCAAGATCAAAAAACGGTGAATATTCCTCGCCATATCCGAAGGTTCCCGACGCCGTCATAACCGGATTCTTCAGAAGGAGCCCGCCGACACCCACACCCAGTTTTACCGGTCTGCGATTTATTTTTTCTTCATTCATCGGTAAATTCCTGCAACCTTTTCTCCCTTAAAGGGGAGGCTTCCAGACAAGCTCAGCGATATCGAAAACGGGTCCTTCCTTACAGACCCTTTTGTAAACAGTCTCCCCTTGATCGTTCTTCGTTGCGACGACACATCCCAGGCAGGCGCCGACACCGCAGGCCATCCTCTCCTCCAGGGAAACCTGGCAGCGGACCGGTTTACCGTCAAGGACACGGGCAAGCGCCCTTGTCATCGGCGTCGGCCCACATGCAAGAATTTGCGTGCCTTCGCAATTGCCGCCATTTCGCAATTCTTCTGCAAGAATATCCGTTACAGCCCCGTGATATCCAATAGTTCCGTCATCGGAAGCCAGGTGTAACTTGCACAATCCGGCAAAACCGGACTGCAGTGCGGTCACAATCACTGCTGTCCTTGCGCCCAGAAAGACAGTCACCGGGGAAACAGGGGCGGCCTTAACGTACTTCTGGAGGAAAAAGGAAAGCGGCGCAGCGCCGACTCCCCCGGCAAGAAGAAAAATTTCTTTGACGGCAGGGGCAACTGTAAAGCCCCGTCCCAGAGGCCCCATCACCTCGACTCTTGCACCCGGGGCAAGAAGGGACAAAAGCTTTGTACCCCGGCCGGCAATACGGCATAAAAGCTCAAGAATTGCCGAATCGCCATTCTTCCGGAATCCATAGACGCTGAAAGGCCGCGACAGCAGGGGTTCGGCTCTGTCAAGGGTGCGCAGCATGACAAACTGCCCGGGAGATGGCGCCGGGAAAGATCCGGGCAGTTCAATGACCAGCAGAAAATGGCCGGGGGCAAGGTCACTGTTGGTGATTATGTGACCGGTATTTATCCTGATATTATTAATCTTCTCATTCATTGTCGATTAAATCTCAAATCACTCGGACAACAGGCAGTCATTGAAATCATTCCACATTATCAACGCATCTTCCATTGTGTCATCATAATAGCGAGGGCGGACGCCCTTGACAGAAAAACCTAACTTTTCATATAACTTAAGGGCCGGGATGTTCGAGACACGCACCTCCAGCGTCGCCTTCTGCGTCTTATTTATCGATGAAGATTTTATCGCCTCCCGCAATAAAAGGGAAGCAATCCCCTGCCGACGCATATCCCTGCGGATAGCGATCTTCTGAAGATGCAGTTCATCGGCGACCAGCCAGTAAACAATATAACCGGCGATTCTTTTTGCGTCTTCGGAAACGACTCTGGCGACAAGAATTCGGGAGACGGGGTTCGCCATCTCCTCAAGAAAAAGACGTTCCGGCCAGAAACCGGAAAATGAATCCCTTTCGATCGCCGCTATTTCGGCAATATCTCCCATCCGACAATCGCTTATTTCAATCGATCCCTTTGCCATCCTCAACTGATTCCCTTGATATAGTAAAACAGCGCGCCGGCAAAGAGGAAAACTCCGCAAAAAACAGGAAAAAATCCTCGGACATGGGTGGCGTTGAGGGCGACCGCGGTGCCGATCAGCGGAAGCAGCGGATAGAGAATCTCCAAACCCCGGCCTGTCCATCCGGGCAAAACTGGGTACAAGAACGTAAGCAGCGGGATTCCCAACCCCAGTGCAACCATTATGAACCCGGCGGAAAACGCCCATGTCTTGAGAAGAGGGAAAAAATGCTTTCGGGAAAGTGAATTATCATCAATTTTCATTACATCCCGCAGGGCCTCGTCGGCAAGTTTCTCATTACCCTTGACTATCAAGAAATCCATTTTTTGGGCAAAATGGCCGAACGGCACAAAAACAAGAACGGCCAGGGTAAACATCCCCCGGGACATAAAACCGAGAAGATGACCAGCTTCGATTGAAGATGCGGTAATCAGGATCGCCGTTATTGTGCTATTGGGGGGAATATATATGCCCATAGGCAGGCGGTCTATCCAGAAAAGCTCCGTGAAGGCGCCGGCAACAAGTCCCGTATATGGATCTCCCAGGAGATAACCGATCAGAGGCGCAGCGACTATCGGGCGCGATATCATGAGCAACAGAAAAACTCTGTCCAGACAGAGAAAACCGCCCACTACCGATGTAATGATAACATTCGCAATCATGGAAATCGCTTCATCAATTAAAAAACCGGGCTGTCAGTCCTCAAAATACCTATCCCGCGATCAGATTGTGACGCTGCGGACGATTTCAAAAAAATCGAGCGGCTTTTCCCTGGGAACGCGTCGCAGCTCTATTCGGACGCCGGAGTCACGAAGAAACATTGCATCCTGAATATCACTCTCGCTCAGGAGCACCGAAGGGGTGCAACAGATAACACATGAATCGTTGTATATATTTCCGATGTTGAGTTTACCGAACCTGAAGCCCAGCTCGAAGGCCCGGCGGGCGGAGGCTATTGCGCCAAACAGAACAATGGTTCTGTGGCCATTGCCTGCCTGGAAGGGAGTTGTTTTCGCGAATTCTTCCACGTCGGATATTATTACGGTCACTTCCCTGGGAACCGCCATTCTGATGACCGTTTCCCGGAACATATCGGAGGCGGTCAAGTCGTCAACCACAACAATACAGTCCGCCTTGATAAAGGGAATCCAGGCCTCCAGTATCTGACCATGCACCAGACGATTGTCCACCCTGACCAGGGCTATATCCAAGGAATCAGGCAATTTATCTATCCGGAAAACTTTTTACCGAGAATCTCACTGGCCAGTGAAATATTCTTGATTCCGTACTCCTTGAGGGAATGGGCAAATTCCTCAAGCGACTTTCCCTCCTGGACTTCGTTCAATTTAAGGAGCATCGGCAGATTTACGCCGGTTACCACTTCTACCTTGCCCGCCTTCAGAAAGGATAGTGAGAGATTGGAAGGTGTGCCGCCGAACAGATCGGTCAGGATCAAAACCCCTTTTCCCTGATCAAGCTTCTTGATCCCGGCGCTGATTTCCTTCTTTATATCTTCGACGCCTTTATCCTGATCGACGGCGACATGGGCAACCAATTTCATGCTGCCGTGAATCATTTCCGCTGCCTTGATAAGTTCGCTTCCCAAATTTCCATGAGTTGCGATCAGCACACCGATCATCTCATCCTCCTTTGAGGGTTTTGAATTTCCGCATATCTTTAGTCATCGCGAGCGGTTCAGAAATTGGCAATCGCAACCTGCAACGACAGACGGCGAACTTTTCAAAGCCCCTCCTGTCTTGGTAATGTGCCGAGGCTAATGGATTAGTCACTAATTGTCAAGGTGAATTGATGATCTACGATAATACCGGTTCGCTCAAAACGCTGCCCCAAAAACACCGTTCACAAACCTTCCGCAGAGGGGACAAAAAGCATGTCCCGCAGACCGGAAGAGCGCAGCAGGGTACGTCCCACTGCCCTCAAGAAAATAGCCTCATCTCCGCAGATAACAACCGTTTTTCGCGATCTTGTTACCGCCGTATAGAGCAGTTCGCGGGTGAGCAGAGGCGTGTCCTGAGAGGGCAAAATCAGCAGCGTCTTGTCAAATTCCGATCCCTGGCTTTTGTGAACCGTCATCGCATAAGCCGTTTCGTGCAGCGGCAGGCGAAGGGGGGAAAAGCTGCGCAGAACACCGTTATAACTGCGAAAAAACACCTTAAATTCCCCGTTTCCTGCCAAAGCGGGCAGGAAAAAGCCGATGTCGCCATTGAAGAGTTTCAGCCCGTAATCGTTTTTCGTAACCATCACCGGCCGTCCCGGATAAAAAATTCCCTGGCCGGGGCTGCTCCTTTCCGGGGCAAACATCTCTTCGCAGAGACGATTTACCTCCAGCGCCCCATACGGGCCATGACGAAGGGCGCAGAGAATCCGAAAACGATCAAAAACATCAAAAATCTTGCTGTATTCGCCTTTATTATCGACATATTCGAAGTATTCTTTAAAGTAATTAATCGTCTCATTAATCATTTGGGGCATTCCTGCCGGAGAGGGAATTGGCAACCAGCGGCAGGCAGGGTCGCCTTTATCTTTCAGGATGTCCAGTGCGGCAGGTCCATCTCCGTTTTTTATGGCCCGGCTGAGGGCGCCAATTCCGCTGTCGCTGGAAAAACGGTAGTTCTTCTTGAGTTCAATCAGTGAATCACGAAGTGGCGACGGGGGATTCGGCGACGCAGAGGGGGATTCGGCAAGGGCAGCACCCGCCAAGAGGGAGATGCTATACTTAAATTCATTGGAAAAATCGTTTAACTCCCGATCCCCGCAGATGTCCCCGAGAACGGCCCCGGCCTCGACAGAGGCAAGCTGCTCGCGATCGCCGAGCAGAATCAGCCGGGCATTGTCCGGCAAGGCGCGAATCAGTCGGGCGAAAAGAGGAAGATCGATGAGCGAGGCTTCATCAATCACCACAACATCGAAGGGCAAGGGGTTTTCCCTGTTCCATAAAAAATCTGATGAATAGGGTGTGCCACCGATCAGTCTGTGGATCGTCAGCGCCCGTTTCGGCAATGCCTCCATATTTCGACTGCCGCTGCCCACGGCATCAGCCGAAATTTGCAGGATTGTCTCCTGCAAACGCGCTGCGGCCTTTCCGGTGGGAGCGGCAACGGCGATTCTCGGCAATTTCCCCGGTGAAAATTCAAGCAGCAGGATAAGAGCCCGGGCAATGGTCGCCGTCTTGCCTGTTCCCGGTCCGCCCGTTATGATTGTCAGATTGTTCAGAAGTACGCAGACAGCGGCAACCTTCTGCCAATCGACAGTAGTTTCGGGCCATTCATCAGCAGTGGCAGAAGATGGCGCAGCCGGAAAAAGGGCGTCCAGTCTTTCCTGAAGCCTTTTCCTTTCCTGCTCGCTTTGACCGATACATGTTTGAAAAAATGATTTTTCACTCCCCTTCTTTTTTAGAAATGAGGCAACCTCCTGCTCGTAATTCCAGTAGCGATAGAGGTAAAGCCGCGAAGACTCGTCCAGAATAAGGGGCTTTAGTTCGCCTGGTCTCCCGACAACAGACGATTTTCTCAGCTCGTCCTGCCAGGTTTTCAAGGTGATTCTTTCCGGTAAAAGCGCAATGATATCCCGCGGCGCAACGGCCTGAGGCGTCGCTCTCATGTCGAGGCAGACATTGCCTTCCCTGACGCTACGGATCGCCAGAGATGCGGCCACGGCGAGCAACGGGTTCCTTCTTCCGTCGATTTTTTCAAGAAAACGGCTGAAACTGATGTCAATGGCGGAGAAAAATTCCGGTGCCTCCGCCTGATCCGCAGGATAAGAAAACGAGGCATCCGGGGAAACCCGCCTGAAGTCGCCGGGGAGTTTATCTCCTCGCTTTTTTTCGTAATTGCCCTCATCGGCAACGAAATTTACAATAATGTCTGAATCTTCTGGCACTTTATACTTTATTTTTCAGGGCTGCCCTGATAAAATCCCGAAAAAGCGGATGAGGATTTGTCGGGCGTGATTTGAACTCGGGATGAAATTGGCAACCGAGAAACCAGGGATGTTCCGGAATCTCGACAATCTCGGCCAGCCTGCCATCGGGAGAAGCGCCGGTAATGGCAAGCCCTTTTGACAACAGCTCCTCTTTAAAGGCGGCGTTAAACTCATAACGATGGCGGTGGCGCTCGCTGATCTGCCTTGTTCCGTAAGACGTCCACGCGGCTGATTTTTCAGAAACAACGCAAGGATATGCTCCCAGGCGCATCGATGCCCCTTTTTCCGTTATCTTTTTTTGCTCCGGTAAAAGATCGATTACCGGGTACGCGGTTGCCGGGTCAAATTCTGCGCTGTTGGCGCCTGCCAGGCCGCAAACATTCCTGGCGTATTCTACAACCGCCATCTGCATACCAAGGCAGATGCCGAAAAAAGGGATCATTTTTTTGCGTGCGTGCTCTACCGCCAGAATCATCCCCTCGATTCCCCGGTTTCCGAAACCACCGGGAACGAGTATCCCGTCCAAACCATCGAAGAGCTCCCCGGCTCCTTCATTTTCGATCTTTTCCGAATCGACAAAACAAAGATTTACCCGGCAGTCGTTGGCGATGCCGCCATGGGCCAGGGCCTCGTTGAGACTCTTGTAGGAATCGGTCAGGTTGACATATTTGCCGACAATGCCAATTTTTACCGACCACTGGGGATGAAGAAAACGGGCTACCACGTTCTGCCATTCATCAAGACGAGGCTGTCCGGCCCAGATATTCAGCAGATCGGTAATCTTGCGATCCAACCCCTCTCGATGAAAAATCAACGGGCATTCGTAGATGCACCCCACATCCTTGGCGGTGAATACCGCCGCAACCTCGACATTGCAGAAGAGGGCTATCTTGGCCTTGATATCGTCGGAGAGAAAATCTTCCGTCCGACACAACAGAATATCAGGCTGGATCCCGATCTCGCGGAGGGCTTTTACGCTATGCTGGGTCGGTTTAGTCTTTACCTCCCCGGCGGTCTTGATGAACGGCACCCAGGTAAGGTGGATAAAAATCGCATTTTCCTTGCCGACTTCATTGCGAAACTGGCGAATCGCCTCGAGAAAGGGAAGGCTTTCGATATCGCCGACTGTGCCGCCGATCTCGACGATCGCCACATCATGCCCTTCGGCGGTTTTCTTGATAAAGTCCTTTATTTCATTGGTTATATGGGGAATTACCTGCACTGTTTTTCCAAGATAGTCTCCCCGTCGTTCCTTGGTGATGACGGAAAAATAAACCTGCCCCGTCGTCAGATTGTTCGCTTTTCCCATCGTAGTGCCGGTAAATCTTTCATAATGGCCCAGATCCAAATCCGTTTCGGCGCCATCGTCGGTCACGAACACCTCGCCATGCTGGAACGGGCTCATGGTGCCGGGATCTACATTTATGTAGGGATCGAGTTTCTGATTGGTGACCTTCAATCCCCGGCACTCGAGAATAGCCGCGATGGATGCCGCTGCCAAACCCTTACCGAGGGAAGAGAGAACGCCCCCGGTAACAAAAATAAATTTAGTTTTCATCAATTCCCCTTCCCTGCAATCTAACGTTTATTTTTTTCTGATCCTCTCCACTACTGACTCCGCAGACTCGCCAAGGAGCACCCCTATCGGAATATCGGCAATAAGATTGTCATTCCAGGAAAGATTGCACTCTTGAATCAAATCCCTCAACTTATTGACCCTTTTCCCGATGAGCTTCAGCCGCTCTTTTACGGAAAGGCTCTCGTTGAAGATTACGTGGAGCAGCAGCAGATTTTCAATTCGTTCATTATGGCCAAGCAGCGGGACAATTACAAGCGGAGCGCCGTCTGCCCGGCCCATTCCCGCATAGATACGCTGCAGAGCCACGATTCCCTTCTTTGTTCCTACCAGGGCGGTGGTTTTCTCGGCTCGCGACGGCATCTGCAGCGACACCCCTCCCCGCTTCGTAATCATGATTGTCGTCTCATCCCCTGGCTTTCCGGCATCGTCCAATTTGTTAATGGCGTAGAGCGTATAGCCTGTTACCTGAGAAATCGCCCTTTGTACCCTTTCCAGTTGCAGGACATTCGTGCTCAGGAGCGATTGAACGCCGAAGGAAAGCTGGTGCAGCAGATCCGCAATGGGGCCTTCGGGCAGCGTTTCTTTTCTGCTTGTTCCGACGGTCACCGTTTTCGCCTGATGGCGTATTGCATCGATCGGACGGGAAAGTTCATCGACGGCATGCCCCAGGGTCGCATCGAGCAAATCTACCGGAGATGAAAGGGCACACTCGGAAAAATCGTGACGAAAATCATCGAGGGGCAACTTCCCCCCTGCATATTTCAAAAGCAGAGACAGATCGGAGACTGTCCGCACCCCGCCCTGGGAAAAACGCCCCAGTTGTTTTCTCTTTAGAAATTCATCAGTAAAATTATTGACAAGGCCCCGCAAAGTTTCGTCGGCCAATCCCTCATAGGCAGAGAGTTTCCTTTTTGCCTGCTCGACCATGACAATATTGAGACGGCTCTTGAAGGCACGCAGAAAAAGGGCGTCCTCGTCGATGCTGCACGCAGCGTAGTAACCAAAGAGGTGCCCGGCAAGCGTATTGAGAATCACCGGCAGCGGCAGAGGCGAGTGGGGAAGCGGAATCACCGCATCGGCAATGGTGTCGAAGCGTTCTTCACCCTCTTCTACAAAGACAACGACGGACGACTTGTGGGCCTTGAAAATCGCTACATCCTTGACGATATCTCCTACAACGCTCTCGGGATTTCCCGCAGCGCAGACGATGATAAGCGGTTCGGCAGACAGATCGATATGCTTCTTGTTTTCAACGACATCGGAGGAAATCGTCAGATAACAGAGCTCGCTCAACTTGATCCTTATTTCATCGGCGGCGGCCTTGTTCGGACCGCTGCCGACAATCGCCCAGTATCTTCTGTGATTTATCGTTTTTTCTACGGCTTTGCGTATTTTTTCCTGCTCTCCCAACACATTGCCCATTAATCCCGGTGCCGTCTCCAGAATGCGGAGTTCCGCTGCCGCCTGGGTTGCGGAAATAGCGGAAACCAGGGTGGCAATGGCCAGGGCGAGAATGTTTCCGGCAATGATCTGCGAATAGAAAGCCTTCGTTGAGGCGACGGCCATCTCGATATCCCGGCCGTCGGAGGTATAAAGGACACCGTCCGCCTTCATTGTGATGTCGGACTGCCGGCGATTGACGATCGCCACTGTTCGAGCGCCACGCTCCCGCGCCATTGCCACGGCACGGTTGGTATCGGTCGTCGTTCCCGACTGGGTGATCGGAATAACCAGGGTATCGTGGAGATCGCGTTCGAGGCTGAAACCGCTGAGCTCGGAGGCAAGCATCGACTGTACGGAAATTCCGCTACCCAGCAGATGCCTTTCCAGCGCATCGGCTACGGCGCTTCCGGCCACAGCAGCCGTCCCGTGACCGATCACGCATATCTTTTTGATCATGCCGGAGCGCAGCCCCTCTCTTATTTCCCGGGGGATGACATCCTCGCCCAAACTGAAAACGGCTGTCTCTCCCTGCGGCCCCTTTTCGAACCGGTACTTGCCCCGCAGGGTTTTGCGGACGGACATGGCGGATTCGCCAATCTCCTTCAAAAAATAATGCGGATGGGCGCCACGATCGATATCCCGGGTTGTGATCTCGGCCCGCCGAATTGCCTCTCCATCGAGAATAATGGGGGTTTTGTCATAGAAAAAGGCTCCTATCCCTTCCGCTCCGCCGGGGACATCCTGATCGAGAACGAATATCTGCCCCTTTCCGTTTAAATTGCCGCCGGGGGGCGCTTTTTCACCGTCCATTTTTATGAAGAAAGGGGTTTCCTCGACAAGACCGTACAATTCTGAAGAAAACAGATAGCGATCGGGGGCGATGCCGACATAAATCGATTGACCACTCCCCTGAAGCGCCAGAAAAACCTTGCCCGGTTCCATGCTGCTGACCATAGCGATTGCATGTGAACCTTCGAAATCCCTGACCGACAGACGGAAAGCCTCCGTCAGATCGTGCCCTTCAAGCAGATACTGCTCGATTCGCAGCGGAATGATTTTGGTATCCGTGGTCAATTCCGGGGCGATTTCCCTGCCCTGCGCGCAGAATGATTCCCTTAGCTGCAGATAATTATCGATGTCCCCGTTTAGGACAACGTCGATAGTCCAGGCTCCTCTGCCGTATGCGGGGAAATTCTTTTCCGGGAATTCAGCCGCGTGATTCTCCGGAAAGGTGAAATTTCCTATGGGATGGCAATTCTCCTCGGTTATGGAGCCTACAGAAGCCCAGCGGGTGTGGGTAAAGGCAGTTTCAAAGGCCGCCGGGATACCGGCAAAGAGATGAAAAAGGTAATCGCCGGTAATCTTCTTCCTTAGCTCCCGGACATTTCTTCCCAGTTCGCCGATGACTTCCGCCGTCTTGTAGGTAAAGGAAATGGCGCCCGCTTTTCCTTCACCGGTTCGAGGGATAAAGGCAATCGAGCCATCGACTGCGTCCCCGGCGGCAGTACGTCTTTGCCATTCCGCGGATAATCCACTGGCGCAGATCAGATCCATAATCTCATCCAGATCGGCGCGATTTTCAGGAACAAACGATATCTGCACCCCCGCCGAATCCCGCCCGCGGACTTCGAGGCGATCCAGACTGTTAAGCAGAAAATTGAGTTTCCGGTATTTGTGCAAGGCCGGAGGCGGCAGCAATGAGGGATTTTCAACCCCGGCTATGGCACAAATTTTTTCAATGTTGCAAATGACGTCATTTTCCAATCCCCAAATCATGTCCCGAAGCATGTTTAGCCCCAGGTTGATCTCCTCCAGGTCGGCGGTGGAAAGCCGGCCGGCTTGCTCTTCGAGTGTTTTCTCCTCGCCGGTGAGAAAGGTCTTCATCGTCATGCAAAGATTCCGGAGCATCCCTGCCGCGGCCAAATCATAAAAAACAGCTTGCCGGGCATCCTCTTCCTTCAAACGGAACAACTCCGCCTCCATTTGCGTCTGGGCATTTCTGCCGCCCAGATAGGATGAGGGGGAAATGGCACCGGAAAAAACGGCATTTAGATCGTTTGCCTGCAGGCGGCCAAACATGTCAATAAGTTTTTTGCCTTTATGAAAATCAGCATGGGCGGCAGCTTCGTTAGAGACAGGAGCTGTGCGGTGCAGGGTCAGCAGACCCGCAAAACCGCAGCACAAGGTGTTGGGAAGCAGTGGAAAGATGATCAAGGCGGGGCTTTGAACAACGACCGGATTCCTGCCTACCATAATCCGGCATTCTTTGAGGAAAAAAAGGCTTTTTCTTAAAAAACTCCTTACCGCCTGCGACACGTCAATTTCCTTTCGACAATTTGAATAGTAGCGACAAGCGCTGAACCCCTCGCCGTCAATCACGAAAAGAGGGAAGCGCGGAAAGGGCCTTGCCGGTGATTTCATCGACAACTGCCTGCAGCCAGGCACTGCCGCGCACGGAAACTTTCCTGTCGAGAGAGGTCAGCAAGTTGAGATAGTCCGTTG
>Ga0172373_10007311_pt1 | contig 14384 bp, 12 predicted proteins | sample Lak10m_2_FD_114546 | JGI IMG/M metagenome (GOLD analysis project Ga0172373, IMG submission 114546) | Freshwater microbial communities from Kabuno Bay, South-Kivu, Congo - kab_092012_10m | ecosystem: Environmental > Aquatic > Freshwater > Lake | place: Democratic Republic of the Congo... | reverse complement strand
GCTCACCGCGCAAACGCCCGAGGCCGCCGCATGGGTCTCGCAACTCGGCGCCCTCCGCACCGCCAACGACCAGGTCGCTGCCGCCGAGGCACGCCCGGCGCATGAGCAATGGTGGAAGGATTTCTGGAGCCGCAGTTGGATTTTCCCGGAGGGCACAGATGACGCCAAGGCCGTGGGCCGCGCCTATGCGCTGCAACGCTGGATTCAAGCCAGTGCCGCGCGCGGAGCCTATCCGATCAAGTTCAACGGCTCACTTTTCACGGTGGACGGCTTCATGGACAAAAAAGGCGAACTCCAGGAATTTGGCCCCGACTGGCGCCGGTGGGGCGGCTGCTATTGGTTCCAGAACACGCGCGAGCCGTATTGGGCCATGCTCTACTCTGGGGATTACGACCAGATGGAGCCGCTCTGGAAAATGTATCGCGACGCCGTGCCGCTGCTCAAGGAGCGCACGAAAACCTACTTCAAGCACGACGGGATTTTTTGTTCCGAAACCATTCACCCTTGGGGCCTGAACAAGCAGGGCGACTTCGGTTACAACAACAAGGAATTCTATCCAAAAAACGGATTCATCCGTTTGTATTGGGATAGCGGCATCGAGCTTTCCCAAATGATGCTCGATCGCTATGCGCATGCGCCGAGCGAGGAGTTCGCCAAAACCACGATGGTTCCGATTGCTGATGGGGTGGTGACTTTTTACGAACAGCACTACCCGAAGCCCGAACCCGGCAAGCCCCGCTTCACTCCGGCCATGAGCTTGGAAACATGGCATGTCGCAGAGGATCCGGTGACTGTGATTGTCGGCCTGCGCACGGTGCTCACCCGGTTGCTGGAATTACCCGAATCGCTCAGCACGCCGGAGCAGCGCGCGAAATGGACCCGCTTCCTCGCGGAGTTGCCGGAAACTCCGATGGCGGAAGAGAACGGAAAAAAATGGATTCTGCCCGCCCGAACTTTTTCCAATAAAAGAAATTCGGAGAACCCGGAGCTTTACCCCGTCTTTCCCTACCGCGCCTACGGCCTCGGCAAGCCCGACCTGGAAGCTGCCCTCGAAACTTGGAACCGGCGCTTGGTTAAAGCCACCGGCGGTTGGCGTCAGGATTCCATTCAAGCCGCGCTGCTCGGCCTCACCAACGAGGCCAAGGGCTATGTCGTGAAGAACGCAACCGAACCGACATTGATCGGACCATTGCCGCACAAACCCTCGCGGTTCCCGGCGTTCTGGGGGCCGAACTTCGACGGCACACCGGACCAATGCCAAGGCTCGGTGACGCTGATCGCCCTGCAGCGAATGCTCATGCAGTGCGACGGCGACACGATCCGCTTGGCTCCTGCCTGGCCAAAAGACTGGAACGCCAGCTTCAAACTCCACGCCCCGAAAAACACCACCGTCGAAGGCCGTGTGGAGAATGGCAAACTGATCGACCTCAAAGTGACTCCCGAATCCCGCCGCAAGGATATGGTTGTCGGAGCCGATTCAATGCCCTCAACCCGATAGTTGCAAAAACCCCAACCCACCCATGACTACCATTGACTGGTCCATTATCGTTATCTACCTCATCGCCGTAGTCGGCCTCGGCTGCTGGGCCGGTTGGAATGCGCGGCGGCAGGGGGTTAAGCACGGCGAGTCGGTCGCAGGCGACTACTTCATGGCCGCGCACACGCTCCGCTGGCCGGTGATCGGCCTCGCGCTTTTCGCGACAAACATTTCCTGCGTTCACCTCATCAGCCTCGCGCAATCGGGATACGACTCGGGCCTGCTAAACGGAAATTTCGAATGGATGGCTGCGTTCACGCTCATCCTGCTCGGGTTTTTCTTTGCTCCATTTTACCTGAAATCGAAAGTCGCCACTCTGCCAGATTTTCTGGAGCGCCGGTATTGCCGCGAGTGCCGTGATTGGCTGGCGGTCATTTCGATCCTGGCGGCGATTATTTTCCACATCGCGTTCCCTTTGGCGGCAGGCTGGCTGATCCTCCACGACATTTTCGGCATCGGAAAATGGGAGTGCATTTTTCTGATGTGCCTCCTCACGGGCATCTACACGGTGACGGGCGGTCTCGCGGCCGTGGCGATCACGGAAACCATCCAGACCATTGTTCTCCTGTTGGGAGCTTTTATTCTAACGGCATTCGCCTGGATGAAAACCGGCGGGTGGGCGGGCATGGTGGCTGCGCTGGAACCCGTAGCCGGTTTGGCTCCCGGATGCACCGACTCGCAAATGATGAGCATGCTGCGGCCGCACGGCGACGCCAGCGGGATGCCTTGGTATGCGATCTTCCTCGGCTACCCGGTGCTTGGCATCTGGTATTGGTGCGCGGACCAGACCATCGTTCAGCGCGTGCTTGGCGCGGAGAGTGAGAACGACGCGCGGGTGGGGGCGATCTTTTGCGGGCTTTTAAAAATCCTTCCCGTTTTCATTTTCATCGTCCCGGGCATCATGCTCTACACGGCCATCAAACAGGGTAACATCGATGGCGTTTACCAGGCCCGCGTCACCCACGCGGTCACCGACGCAAACGGCGATACGCTCCGCACGGTGGCCATCACCGGTGACAACCTCGCCGTCGACGCGATTCCTCCGGTCACCCTGAAAACCGACGAGTCGCTCGACCTGACCAAACTGGCGCTTCCCGCCGGCAAGGCCGAACTCGTGCTCGGGCCCGGAGTAACGGTCCAAAAAGACGCCTCGGGTGCGATTCTCAAGCCGGAGGGAGTTACGGTGCTGCAATCCAAGGAAGTCTACGCCGTGATGATCCGGAAACTCCTCCCCATGGGTGTGCTGGGCATCATCGCCGCCGCGCTTATGGCCGCGCTCATGGGCAACCTCTCTAGCGCCTCGAATTCCATCGCCACCATGGTGAGCTACGATGTGGTCAAACGCTTCCGCCCACAGACCTCGGACAAACAACTCGTCGTCGTGGGTCGTATTGCCACAGTCAGCTCGATCGGGCTCGGCATCGCCCTCGTGCCGCTCCTCGACCGCTACGAGAGCATTTTCAATGGCCTGAACGACATCATCGCCCACATGGCCCCGCCAATCACCTGTGTTTTCCTTCTTGGCATCTTCCTGCCCGCCGCCTCAGCCGCCAGTGCGAAGTGGACGATGTGGCTGGGCTCGGTCATGGGAGCCGTCCTGTTCACCCTCAAAACCCTGAACACCTGGAAACCCGACACCTTCGCTTGGGTTCCATCCTTCGTCACCGAAACGCCATTTATGATGATGGCGTTTTATATGTTCGTCGCGTGTGTCGCCATGCAAGTGGCTCTAACGGCGATTTTCCCCAAGCAAGCGGGCGAGGATGCCCAGCAGCTCTTCTGGCCCAAGCCGCTCGATGCGCTCAAGCACCCGGGATGGCCTGGCCTCGGCAACTACAAGGTCCTCGCCACGATCGTCGTCCTCTCGGTGTTCGGGCTTTATCTCGTGTTTCGTTGACCCTTTCACCATATGAAAAAAACCACGCTACCCCTCATCGCCATCAGCCTTGCCCTCAGCGCCTGCCAAACTATGCAAAAAGTCGAACCTATCCACGGACCCAGTAACCCCACACCCGAAGCCGCCGCCAAGGCGAAAGTAAAATACTACGGCTCCATCATCGAACTCCGCCCCGAGAAGGAGAAGGAATACCGCGACCTCCATGCCAATGTCTGGCCGGAAGTCCGCGCCGCCATCGCGAAGGCGAATATCCGGAACTACAACATCTATGTCACCGAGATCGCGGGAAAACGCCTACTCGTGAGCCATTTTGAATACATCGGGACGAACCCTGAGGCGGATTTTGCCTCCATCGGCAACGATCCCACGACCAAAAACAAATGGTGGCCGCTTACAGACGCCTGCCAGATTCGCTTGCCCGGAACCCCCGAAGGCAGCCAGTGGCTCGGCATGGAGCAGGTCATGCATCTCGACTGATCACTTCAAACCCGAATCCAGAAGAATTAACCACAGAGGACACAGAGAGCACAGAGTGTTAATAAATTGCACCACATCGCGAGGGATTCTTTTGTCCGTGCCAGTGCTTTCAAAAACTGCCCCTGTAAATCTTGTCCTCATACCTAAAAATCCGTTTTCGCATCGAAGACATCCCTGAACCATGTCTGGACTCCTCATCGACAAAACCATCTTCCTCACCGGCGGCTCCGCCGGAATCGGTCTCGAGTGCGCCAAGGCCTACGCCCGCGAGGGGGCGCTAGTGGCCCTTTGTTGTCCGGATTTGAACGAAGCCCAAGAGGCCGCCCGCTCGCTGGGCGATCGCCACATCGGCCTCGCTTGTGATGTTTCGAATGGCGCGCAGGTTCGTGCTGCGATCGATGATATTCTCGCCAAGTTCGGCCGCCTCGATGCGATTCACAACAACGCAGGGATCGCCTCGCCTTCCGCCACCCTGCATGAAACGACCGAGGCCGAGTGGGATCGCCTTTTTGCCATCAATGTGAAGGGCGTTTACTGGACCGTTAAGCACGGCTTCGAGGCCCTCAAAGCCTCGCGCGGATGCATCCTGAACACCAGCAGCCTGGTCGGAGAGATCGGCCAGGAGATCCACGCCGGCTACTCGGCCACCAAAGGCGCTATGAACGCCCTCACAAAATCGATGGCTCTCGACTACGCCGCCTACGGAATTCGGGTGAATGCCGTTTGCCCCGCCGGGGTCTGGACTCCGATGCTTCGCCAGTGGGCTTCCGAGCAGCCCGATCCCGCCAGCATCTCCCGCTACCTTGATGACATTCACCCTCTCGGATTTTGCCCCGAGGGAGATGTCATCGCCGAGGCCTGCGTTTATCTCCTTTCCGAAAAAGCCCGCTTCGTCACCGGACATCTCATGCATGTCACCGGCGGGGCAGAACTCGGCTATCGCCGCTAAAAATCCATGATCAAAAACATCACCACACGCGACGCCCGCTTCGCCATTGGCTCCGGCCACGGCAGCGATGCCATCCACCGCGATCCTGTCTACTCCTACGCTGCCACACACCTCCACGACGACACGGGGCTCGTTGGGACCGGCCTCGCTTTCACCCTCGGTGAGGGGAATGATCTCGTGTGCCGCGCGGCGGAATTTTACGCACGGCAACTTGTGGGCCGCGATATCGAGGAGGTCATGGCTGGCTTCGGCGAATTCCAGCGCAAGCTCTCGGACGAACAGCAATTCCGCTGGCTCGGGCCGCACAAGGGACTGGTCCATTTGGCGCTCGCCTCGGTGACCAACGCCTGCTGGGACCTCTGGGCCCGCAAGCGCGGCGTTCCACTTTGGAAACTCATGCTGGACCTTTCCGCTGACGAAATTCTCGCCACGCTCGATTTCTCGTATGTCACCGATGCGATTACTCTCGAAGAGGCCCGCGCCTTGATCGAAAAGCCCCGCGCCACCCGCGAGGATCGGGAGGGCATTTTGGATGTGGGCTATCCCGGCTACGACACCTCGATCGGTTGGTTCAACTACAGCGACGAGCAAGTGGCTGCGAATGTCGCCAAGTCCGCTGCGGAGGGCTTCACTGCTATGAAACTCAAGGTTGGCTCGCCCGACATCGCCCGGGATGTGCGGCGCGCGCGCCTCGTGCGGCAGGCTGCGGGTGACTCCGTGCGGCTCATGGTCGATGCAAATCAGCAATGGACCATCGCCCAATCCATTACCTTTTCCAAAGCCACGCGCGATTTGAATCTCTTCTGGCTCGAGGAACCCACGCATCCCGATGATGTGCTCGGCCACCGCACCATCGCCGAAGCCATCGCCCCCGTGAATGTCGCCGCCGGCGAGCATGTGCCGAACCGCATTCTTTTCAAAAACTACCTGCAGGCCGGTGCCATGGCGATCTGCCAAGTCGATGCCGTGCGCGTGGCGGGCGTGAGCGAGTTTTTGGTTATCAGCCTCCTGGCAAAAAAATTCGGCATTCCGGTGATCCCGCATGTCGGCGACATGGGCCAAATCCACCAGCACCTTGTGCTCTTCAACCACATCGCCCTCGACCACGAAGCCATCTTCCTCGAGCACATCCCGCATTTGCAGGACCGATTCACCGAGCCAGTGAAAATCGTCGGCGCGCGCTACACCACCCCACGCCTGCCAGGAACCTCGTGCGAGCTGAAACCCTAAGGCCGCATCCAGCCTGATGATCGACACGCATATCCACATCCTCGAGCCGGAGCGCTTCACCTACGAGTGGACGAAAGGTTTTCACTCGCTCAGCGGTCGCTTCGACCTCTCGGACTATCAAAAAGCCTCGGCCGACACGGGGATTCAGGCAGGAGTTTTCATGGAGGTCGATTGCGAGGAATCCGCCGACGAGGCCCGCTATTTTTGTTCCCTTGCCGAGCAACCCGGCGGTCTCATCCAAGCTGTTGTGGCAGCGGCGCGGCCCGAGTCGCCAGATTTCGAGCGGAACCTCGAGGCGATTGCCCATCCGCGCCTCACCGGCATCCGTCGAGTCCTCCACACCCAACCCGACGAACTTTCCCAATCCTCCCTCTTTCGCGAAAATGTCAGCCGCCTCGGAGCGCTCGGCCTCTCCTTCGATCTCTGTGTTCTCCAGCGTCAACTCCCGCTCGCCCTCGACCTCGTGCGCGCCTGTCCGCAAACCATCTTCATCCTCGATCACTGCGGCGTTCCTGTAATATCCGGAAACGACGCCCCGGCCGGTGCGGGATTTCTCGCCTGGCAAAAATCCCTCCGCACCCTGGCTGCCGAGCCGAATGTGAACGGCAAAATCTCCGGCATCACCACCTACGCCCCCGAGCCGCTCCGCAATGCCCCAGGCCTCCGGCCCTACACCGACACGATGCTCGAAGCATTCGGCCCCGCCCGCCTCGTCTGGGGCGGCGACTGGCCGGTGGTGAATCTCGGGGATGGGCTTCTCGCGTGGTCGAACATCACGCGCGAGTTGCTCTCCGAGCTGACTCCCGACGAACGCGCCCTGATCGTCTCCACTAACGCCAAAAAAATTTACCGCATCCCATGACCTCTCCACTGCTCCAAGGCATTTTCGTTCCTCACATCGTTCCCTACGACGCGCACGGCCGCATTGATGAAGACGAACTCCGCCGGATCATCCGCTGGTTGAGTGATAAGGGCGTCACCGGTTTTTACCCGAATGGCAGCATGGGCGAGTTCATCCGCTTGAGCTACGAGGAGCGCAAACGGGTTGTCAAAATCGTCAGCGAAGAAGCGGGCGGGCGGCCGATCCTGGCCGGCGCGGCGGAGCCGAATGTCGATCTCGTTTTGGAAATGTGCGCTTACTGCGCCGACCTCGGATGCCGCGCGGTTTCAATTACCGGCCCGTATTACTACAAGCTCACGCAGGAGAGCATCGAAGCGTATTTCCGCGAGTTGGCAGCGAAATCTCCGATCGACATCGTCGTCTACAACATCCCCGCTTTTTCGAACGAGATCAGCGTGCCGGTGCTCACCCGGTTGGCGCTGGAATGCCCGCGCATTGTGGGAACGAAGGACACCAGTCGCGACATGCCGAGGTTTCAGCAACTCCTCCACGCGATCAAACCGAAACGCCCGGAGTTCTCCTGCCTCATCGGCTGGGACGAACTTCTCTGCCCCGCGTTGTTCATGGGCGGCGATGGCGGCACGCTTTCAAGTGCCGGAGTGGTGCCCGAGGTTTTGATGAAAATCTACCACGAATCGCTCGCGGGAAATTGGGCTGAATCGAAGCGCCTTCAATTCAAACTTCTCGATCTTTTTGCGCTCATGGCCGGGGCGCCGAGTTTGCTGGAGGGGTTCCGCGCCGGCTACGAGGCGCGAGGTTTTCACCCCGGTTCGGCCCGCTTCCCAATGTCCCACGAGGAACAAGTGGCGATGAAATCCGTCCGCGCCCGCGAGGCCTGTGTGTTGGCCGAATGCGGTTTTTCGGGAGCTATCTGCCAATCCCCCGCCTCCCAGGCAACCGACACCAAAATCCGCGACACGGTGGAGTCCATCGTTCGCAATGTCCTGAAGGGCCTCTGAAATGGCAGACTCCGCCCTTGGCTATCTCGAAACCGCTTTTTTGAGCATCACCGCCGTGGCGGCGGATCGTGTCTTGAAAGCCGGTAATGTGACTCTGCTTGGCTTTGAGCCCACGGGAAACGAGATGATTTGCGTCCGGTTTTCCGGAGCCTCCATCGCCGACCTCGAGAGCGCGCTGGCCAGCGGCGAGGCGGAAGCGAAACGCCTCGGCACCACGGCAAAATCCGCCCTGCTCACCCGCCCCCATGCCTCCCTCCACCACCTCAACGACCAACCCAATTTTATCAACCCGCTCTACGGTGGACGCGACGAATTGCGCCCCACCGATTTCCCAGTCAACCGCACCATGAATACGAACCAAGCCATCGGAATCCTCGAAACCCAAGGCCTCACCGCCATCCTTCAAGCCACCGACGCCATGCTCAAAGCCGCCAATGTCGAATTGGTCGGAAAGGAAAAAATCGGAGCGGCCTATGTCACCATCATCATCCGTGGTGATGTCGCCGCCGTGAAAGCCGCGCTCGAAGCCGGTGAACAGGCCGTCGGAAACCTCGGCAAAGTCATCGCCGCCCAAGTCATCGCCCGCCCGCACGAAAGCCTCCTGCGCTTGCTGCCCTCCTGATTTCCTCGCGAGCCAGACCTGAGGCAGCAACCTCGGTGCTGCGACCACCACCAACTGACATGCGAATGCCCGTTCACAAACCCGTCCTGCCCGCCTACCCGCGCCCGATCTGCATCCTCGGCGCTGGAAGTATTGTCCGGGACGCCCACCTGCCGGCCTACAAATTGGCGGGATTTCCAGTCCATAGCATTGCCGATATCAAGTGCGAGGCGGCGGGAAAATTAGCAGCCCACCACGGCATCGCCCACGCTTATGGATCATTCGATGCCATGCTCGCCGAGGCTCCCGCGAATGCGGTTTTCGACCTCGCTGTGCCGCCAAGTCATTTCGCAACCATCCTCCGTCGCCTGCCGGAGGGTTCGCCTGTTCTTTTGCAGAAGCCCATGGGTGAAACCATGGAGCAGGCGCGTGAGATTCTATCCGTCTGCCAGGAGCGCCACCTCGTTGCTGCGGTAAACCTGCAACTGCGTTTTGCTCCATTTGTGATCGCCGCCGCCAGTCTCATCAACCAGGGCGTTATCGGCGATCTGCGAGACATCGAGATCCGTGTGACTGCGCACACCCCGTGGGACCACTTTCCCTTCCTCAAAAACGCTTCCCGCCTCGAATTGCTTTACCACAGCATCCACCACATCGATTGCGTCCGGCATTTTCTCGGCAATCCCTCCCACATCTATGCCAAAACCCTGCGCCATCCGGAGCTCGACATGCCGCCGAGTCGCTCCGCCCTCATCCTTGACTACGGCGACTCCGTGCGGGCGAACATCCAAGTGAACCATTTCCACCGGTTTGGAACCCGCCATCAGGAGAGCTTCATCAAATGGGAGGGCACCCAGGGCGCGGTCTTTGCGAAGATGGGGCTTCTCATGAACTATCCCGACGGCGTTCCCGATGAATTCGAGGTCTGCACTTTTCAAGACGGCAAGCCGGTGTGGGAGACGATCCCGCTTGAGGGAAGCTGGTTCCCCCACGCTTTCATCGGATCGATGGCCCAGGTCATGCGCGCGGCGGATGGTGACCCGCACGGGCTGGTCACGCCCGTTGATGACACGATTCACACCATGGCGTGCTTGGAGGCGGCCTACGAGTCGAGCGACTCGGGAGGCTGCGCCCCCGCAAAATTCATTCACCTATGAAAGAAACCTACTACGAGGAATACCGGGAGGGCCCGGGCAAAACAACCACCGGTCGAACCATCACCGAGGCGGACATCGTTCTCCACGCCGGGCAAACCGGGGATTTCTATCCCCACCACATGGATGCCGAGTGGTGTGCCACCCAGCCTTTCAAGAAACGCATCGCCCACGGGACACTCGTCTTTTCGATGGCTGTGGGAATGACCGCCGCTGATATCAACCCCCGGGCGATGTCCTACGGCTATGACAAGCTCCGCTTCATTAAGCCCGTCTTCATCGGCGATACGATCGTGTCAAAAACGAGCATCACCGAGAAGCGCGAGCACAAGCGACCCACCCACGGGATCGTGGTGGAGAAACTCGAAGTCACCAACCAACACGGCGAGACGGTTCTCGTGTGCGAGCACCTCCTCATCGTTGAACGCAAAACCCCTGTCACATGATCCATCTCAAAGGCATCGCCTGGAACCACACCCGCGGCTTCGTTTCCGTCGTCGCCACCGCCCAACGCTTCGAGGAATTGCACCCGGGCGTTTCCATTTCCTGGGAGAAACGCTCCCTCCAAGCTTTCGCGGACGCCTCGATGGAGGAGTTGGCAAACCGTTTCGATTTGATCGTCATGGACCATCCCCACACGGCCCTGGCCGCCACCGAGAAACTTCTTTTGCCCTACGAAGACTGGCTTCCGCTGGAATTCCTGGATGATCAGGCGGCCAACTCCGTGGGACGCTCCCATGAGAGCTACCGCTTCGAAGGCCAGCAATGGACGCTCGCGACCGATGCCGCCACGCCGATCGCCACCTGGCGCCCAGACCTCTTGCAAAAACACGGGCTCGAACTCCCGAAAACCTGGCCGGATGTTTTGGAGATGGCCAGGGCGGGCTTCGTGACCGTTTCCGCGTTCCCGATCGATATGCTCATGCACTCCTACATGTTCTGCGAGGGTCTCGGGCACACGCCGTTTGGAGCGGATGGAAAAATCGCTCCGGAGGACATTCTCGCCGCCGCCCTCGAGGAATTGCGCCGACTCGTCGCGCTCTGCGATCCCGCTTGTTTGGAGCGAAATCCCATTCGCACGGCTGAGTGGATGTCGTCGGTGGACGATGACCGGCGCGCTGCGTATTGCCCGTTTGCCTACGGGTATTCGAACTACTCGCGTCCCGGCTATGCCCGCCACTTGCTGAAAGCCGGCGGCCTCGTCGAATTTGGAAGCAAACGATTGAGATCGACGCTCGGCGGGGCGGGCATGGCTGTCTCCTCGAAAACCAAGCATCCTCGCGAGGCCATGGATTACGCCCGCTTCACGGCCTCTTCCGAGGTCCAAAGAGGCGTCTATTTTCAATCTGGAGGCCAACCCGGACATCGATCCGCCTGGACCAACCAAGCTGTGAACACCGCGAGCAGTGGATTTTTTGAAAACACGCTCCAGACGCTTAACGATGCCCTGTGCCGGCCAAAAGTGCCCGGCTACATGGCCTTTCAAGACGCAGCCACGCCTGTCGCCCATGATGCGGTGGCGGGGAAAAAATCCGTCGTCGAAGCCGCCCGTGAAATGACCAAACTTTGGGAGGCCCTGAAATGAAGCCACTATCCGACCTCGTTGTTCTCGATTTTTCGCAATTCCTCGCCGGTCCCGCCGCCGCCATGCGGCTCGCCGATCTCGGGGCAAGGGTGATCAAAATCGAACGCCCCCAAGGCGGTGACATCTGCCGCCAACTCTACATATCGAACCTTGGAGTGGAAGGCGACAGCACGCTTTTCCACTCGATCAACCGGAACAAGGAGGGCTTTGCCGCCGATCTCAAGAACCCCGAAGATCTCGTCGCCGTCCGCAAATTGATTGCCGCCGCAGATGTGCTGGTGGAAAACTTCCGCCCCGGCGTGATGGAAAAGCTCGGCCTGAGTTACGAGGCCGTGAAAGCCATCAATCCCCGACTCGTCTATGCCACCGTTACAGGTTACGGCACCAAGGGGCCATGGGCCGGAAAACCCGGACAGGACCTTCTCGCGCAATCCATGTCGGGCCTCACCTGGCTCAGCGGGGATGCGACGGGAAATCCCGTGCCGATGGGTCTCGCCGTAGCGGATCTCACCACCAGCGCCCACCTCGTGCAGGGCATTCTCGCGTGCCTCGTTCGCCGGGGAGTCACTGGTCGCGGCGGACGGGTTGAAGTGAGTCTCATGGAATCCATCCTCGACCTGCAATTCGAGGTCATCACCACCCACCTCAACGATGGTGGCAAGGCTCCGAACCGCAGCGCTGTCAACAATGCCCACGCGTATCTCGGTGCCCCCTATGGCATCTATGCCACCTCGGATGGATACCTCGCGTTGGCGATGGGCCAGGTGCCGCGCCTCGGCGAGCTTTTGGGGTGCCCGGCCTTGCTGGCCTATACCGATCCCAAGACTTGGTTCAGCCACCGCGACGAGATCAAGGCGACACTCCGCGATCATCTCCCCACACAGTCCACTGCCCATTGGCTTTCCATTTTGGAACCTGCCGACATCTGGTGCGCCGAAGTCATGTCGTGGGAAAAACTCCGCACCACTCCCGGCTACACCACCCTCGACATGGAACAGGAAGTCCTTTGCCCCGCTGGCACTCCGCTCAAGACCCTGCGCTGCCCGATTCGCATCGACGGGGAAATCTACAAGTCGCCCGCCGGGGCGCCGTCCATCGGCCAACACAGCGCTCGAATCAAAGACGAGTTCAACCTCTAAACCAACTCAACCAATCCATCATGAAAAATCCCAATCCCGACCCTTCGCAACACAAGGACATCCCCGTATGGAATGCCGAAAACTGGATGTATGAGGACATCGAGATCGGGCGCCGCATCCGCTCGATCCGTCGCACGATCAGCGAGGGCGAGTCGATGCAGTTCAACGCCCTCGTCCTCGATATGCACCCCTACGTCGCCGACGAGATTTTCGCGAAAGAGGAAGGCATTTTCGGCCGACGCCTTATCGCCGGGGCCATGGTCTTCAGCGTGGGCCTCGGACTGGTCGCCACGAATTGCGTGAACGCCTTCAGCTACGGCTACGACAAACTGCGCTTCATCAAACCGGTCTTCATCGGCGACACTATCTACACGATCAAGACCGACCTCGAAAAAACGCCGAAATACCCCGAGATGGGCCTCTACCGCGCCAGCTACGAGGTTTTCAAAAACGAGGGTGAGCTGGTGCTCTATTGCGAACACCTGCAAACGGTCAAATACCGCAACGCCAAACTCCACGATCCGAAAAACACCACCTCAAGTTGACTCCGAAGCCCGCCGCAAGAGTGAGATTCTCGGAGCCAAATGAACTCCGTCTTTAAAAAAATCAACCAACGACCCGACATGACAAAAGCACCAGGTTCCGACCGCAGAAGGAAATCCGCCATCGTCCTCGCATTCCCTGCGATGTTTGTCCTATCCGCCCACGCCCTCGATCTCCATGTAAGTCCGACCGGCAAAGACACGAATACCGGAACCGAAGCCGCGCCCCTCGCCTCGCTGTCGGCCACGCGCGATGCCGCAAGAAAAGTCGCCGGCAAGGAGGCTGTCAATATTCATGTGGGCGACGGGATTTACCATCTGCCGGAAACCCTCGTGTTCACTCCGGCGGATTCCGGCAGCGCGGAGTTTCCTGTCGTTTACCGCGCGGTGAACGAAGGCCGCGCCGTCCTGAGCGGAGGCTCGGAACTCAAACTGGATTGGAAGCCCACCCGCGACGGCATCTTCCAAGCCATGACGCCGCAGGGGCTGGAGATCGACCAGCTTTTCATCAACGGCAGGGCCCAGCGCATGGCCCGCTACCCGAATTTCGATGCCTCGAAAAAAACCGACGCCTACCAAGGCTACGCGGCGGATGCGTTTTCCAAGGAACGCGCCGCGAAGTGGGCGGATCCGATCGGCGGCTTCATTCATGCCATGCACTCCTCGCGCTGGGGCGGCTACCACTACCGCATCACCGGCAAGGATGCGGATGGCAATGTGACCTATGAGGGCGGCTGGCAGAACAACCGCCAGATGGGGATGCACAAGGATTTCCGCATGGTGGAAAATATCTTCGAGGAACTCGACGCCCCCGGCGAGTGGTTCCACGACCGCAAGACCTCCACGCTGTATTTCCTGCCCGAGCAGGGGACCGATCTGGCCAAGGCGAAAGTGGAAGTCGTCCGCCTGCGGCATTTGGTTGAATTCGCCGGCACTCTGGAGAAGCCGGTGAAACACATCACGCTCCAGGGCTTCACCGTTCGGCACGCGGCGCGCACCTTCATGGATTGCAAGGAGCCGCTCCTGCGCTCGGACTGGACGATCTACCGTGGTGGGGCGTTCCTGCTCACCGGCACCGAGGATATCGACATCCTCGATTGCGAGTTCGACCAGGTCGGCGGCAATGCCATTTTCGTAAACAACTACAACCGTCGTGTCCTGATCAAGGGCTGCCACATCCACGACGCCGGAGCCAGCGGCGTGTGCTTCGTGGGCGATCCTGCCGCCGTGCGCGATCCCTTGTTTGAATACAGCGAGTCTCAAGACCTCACCAAAGTCGATCCCGTGCCCGGCCCGAAGAGTGATAATTACCCTGCCGATTCCACCGTGGAAGATTGCCTCATCCACGGCATAGGCCGCGTCGAGCGTCAACCGGCTGGCGTGCAGATTTCGATGTCCAAGGGAATCACCGTG
>Ga0172373_10007310_pt1 | contig 14387 bp, 9 predicted proteins | sample Lak10m_2_FD_114546 | JGI IMG/M metagenome (GOLD analysis project Ga0172373, IMG submission 114546) | Freshwater microbial communities from Kabuno Bay, South-Kivu, Congo - kab_092012_10m | ecosystem: Environmental > Aquatic > Freshwater > Lake | place: Democratic Republic of the Congo: South-Kivu... | reverse complement strand
TTCTCGGCGAAACATTGATTACATATGATTTATTGAAACAATGAGATAAAAATCAAAGATTTTTATCTCATTATTAAGCCGAGAAATAAATCTTCGATTTATTTCTCGGCGAAACATTTCTAACATATAAATTTATTAAATATTGTTTTTAAATACATGATTGGGATAAATCGAAGATTTATCGCAATCTTTAGACAGAAAATCAAAGATTTTCTGTCGTTCTAAATAAAAATTATAAAATGAATACGGTAAAATAGGGATAAAAAATATTTATCGAAGATAAATATTTTTTTATTTTTTATGAAATTTTGGATAATTTTCCTGAAAATGAGTGTATATATACTACATAAATTTTGAATAATGTATTATTACATTCAATTTAATAAATATTTATTTAAATAAATCAAATAAAAATTGAATGTTTATTATATTGTTACTATTTTTTATTATGATACCATAAGTTTTTATTATTGTATATTTTTTTCAATTCAAAATGATGGATGATTTAATTAATAATGATCAAGATTATATTGATTTATATTTAAAAGAATTATCTCTATCATCTCAAGAAGATAGTTTATTATATCTTACATTATATTGTAATTTTTGTAATAAACATGTAAAACAAATACATATGATACCTTCATTTTTCGAAAGACCTAATCGAGGTTTATGTATTAAAGGTGTAAAATATTGTAAAGATTGTATTAATAAAGGAATTCTTTGTAATTTAGGTAATTTATATAATTCTTGTGCTTCACCAGAAGAATTATATTTTAATAAGATTTCCATTATTAAAAGATCAAATGGAAAATATTCATTAACATATATTAATGGTTTCATTCTTGAAGATAATAAATTATTATTATCATGTAAATTTATTCCAGATCTAATGTTTGATGATTTAGATTATGCTAAGAAAGCATTAAATAATGAACTAAATGACATGATATTAAATACTTTTCCATATATACAGAAACATTTTCCTAATAAAAATAATATTAATAATATTATAACATCATTAGATTTTTATATAGATACATTAGGAAATAATTATTTAACATATAAAATATGTGATACAGAACATATATATATATCTAGTATGACTGAATTAGTTAATTCTAAATATTTAAAAATAACTCATCCTTTATTAAGAACATCTATAATTAAGTATTGTAATGATAAAAATATTATCATTCATGAATATTAGTATAATATTTTTTATAATTATTTAATTTAATATTTATTAAATTAGATAAAAATATTATTATTAAATTAAAAAAATTGAATAAAAAATAATATTAAAAAAAAGATTCTTAGTATTAATAATGACATCAGAAAAACAGAAAGAAATTAATAAACTTATAGAATTATATTTTAATCAACCTAAAATATTGTATGAACATCTGTTTGCATCATATCATCAATTTGTTAATGAAATTATACCTTATTCTTTAATTCAAGAACAAAATTATTTCTATGAAAATATAGAAAAGGAATTAATATATCTTCATGGATTTAAATGTTCAGATATAAGAATAAAACCATCGACATTTGAAAATGATAATGAAATAAAATTTCCATCAGATGCTAGAAAAAATCATTTAAATTATTTTGCAACAATTGTTGTAGATATTCAACAATTTGTTGAAAAAATAGATGCAATAAGTGGTGAACGTACAATTAAATATATTAGTGAGATAGAAAAAAATACACCTGTTGCGAATATACCAATTATGGTTAAATCCAAATATTGTTCAACACATATAAAACAAGATTTAAAAGGCGAATGTAAATATGATCCAGGAGGATATTTTATAGTAAATGGTGCAGAAAAAGTAGTTATGTCTATTGAAAAAATGGTAGATAATAAAATTTTGGTTTTTACTAAGAAAGATCCATCTTATGACGAAGGTCTAGTATATATTGCACAAATAAATTCAAAAAAAAATGATTGGTCTGATAATTTACAAATATTAACTTTAAAAAATAAAAAAGATGGTGTATTATCAGTAAGTACATCATCTCAATTAGTTGATATACCTATATTCATACTTTTAAGAGCACTAGGTATAGAATCAGATAAAGATATCATTAGTTATATTGTATATGATTTAAGTGATACTAAAATGTTAAATTTATTAAGACCTTCAGTTATTAATTCATTAGACGAACATAATAATCCTATACGTTCAAAAGAAGAAGCAATGAAATATTTAATAGGTCGTTTAAAAAAAAATAAAAGAATTACACAAACTGATGAAGAAATTGCAAAAATCCAAAAAAAAATGTTATTAGAAAAAATATTTAAGCAAGATCTATTGCCACATTTAGGTGAAGATATACCTAAAAAAATAGTATTTTTAGGTTTGATTGTTAATAGATTACTTAATGTAATGTTAGGAAGACGTGATGTTGATGATCGTGATACATTACATAATAAAAGAATTGAACCACCTGGAATTTTATTGGGTCAATTATTTAGACAAAATTGGAAGAAAATGTTAAATGATGTAGGTAAACATTTTAAAAAGAAAAATCAATCAGATGAAAATCCAATAAATGTTATAAGTCAAATAAAACCTTCAATTATAGAGCAAGGTATAAAAACTGCATTATCTACAGGATTTTGGGGAATGAATAAAACTAAAGTAGGTGTAGCACAATCTTTACAAAGATTAAGTTGGGTACAAAGTATTTCATATTTAAGAAGAATATTATCACCATCTATGGAAGATGCTACAGCTAAAATTACTTCTATTCGACAGGTTAATTCAAATCAAATACATTTATTATGTTGTTTAACCGCTGATACTGAAATACAAATGGGAAATAAAATGGATATAAATTTAATTGACAAAATATCAAATGGCGAATGTGTAAATACTATTAATCCTGAAAATTTAATGCAAAATCCATCAAAAATTTATAATAAATTTTGTAAATATCCAAATAAATTATATCAAATAACTACAATAAGTGGAAGAACAATTAAAGCAACACCAGATCACCCATTTTTAATTAATTATAATGGTAAACCTCAATGGAGATTTTTAGAGGACTTAAAACTTGATGATAAAATAATAATCAAACATTGTGAAAAGTATATTGAAAATAATAATAATACTGATGATATTAGTGATGATATTCTTACTAAATTTAAAATTAAGAATAAATTAAATATTTTAGCTAGATTATATGGACATTTTAATAAAATTAATTATAATGATTATTTATATAGTTCAATAGGTTACACTGATATTTGCGATATTTTAAATGATATACATAATTTAGGATTTAATGATATATATTTTACTAAAAGTAATTCTAATACAAATTATAATTTTAAGATAATGAATACTAATAGTGATTTTATATATTTATTAAATTCATTAGGTTTTATGGAAAATACTATTCCTAGATGGATAATAAATGGATCAAAATTAGTAAAAAGAGAATTTTTATCATCATTACAAGGATATATAGCACAAAGTAATAATTATAAAAATTTTTATAATATCATAAATAATAATGAATTGAAATATGATATTGAATATATTAATTCAATATCACAATTATTTACTGAATTTAATATTCAAAATCAAATAATTAATAATCTATTAATAATAGATGAAAATAATGATAATATAATTAATTATTGTGATTATATTGGATATAGATATAATATGTATAAAACTCGATGTTCTGCTTTTTTAGTTGAATATTGTAAATGCATACAATTAAATAATTATAGTGATTCAATTGATAATTTTATAAAAGAAAATAAAATAAATAATTTAATTTCTGTAAAAATAAAAGAAATCAAAGAAATTAATCCTGAACCTGTTTATGATTTCACAACTGTATCTGATAATCATAGTTTTGTAGCAAATTCTTTCATTTCTTCGAATTGTATTGAAACACCAGAAGGTGCAAAAATTGGAATTGTTAAAAGTTTATCAATGATGGCATCTATAACAGTTCAAAATTTATCACAATTTGATATAATAACTAAAATATTAAAAAATAATAGTTATATTAAACATCCTTATGATATAGATCCGTTAACCATGTTACAATGTATTAAAATATTTGTAAATGGTAATTGGATTGGTGTATGTGAAATTAAACATTCACAATCTATTTATGAAGAATTAAAATTACATAGAAAAAATTTAAATATAGATAGAACTACTACAATAATATTTGATTATGATAATAAAGAAATTAAAATTTATTATGATGGTGGTAGATTATATCGGCCATTATTAATAGTCAATGATAATAAATTAAATATTACCTCAGATGTTATTAATGATATTAATAATGAAATGAGATTAACTGATAAATCTAAATCTTGGAAAAAAATATTATCTAAATATCCAAATTTAATTGAATATGAAGATATTGAATCTTTAAATTATTTATTAGTAGCAGATAGTGAAAGTAAATTAGATGAAATGATAGAAGCATCTAATCGGAAAATAGAATATACAGAAACTACAAAAATAAATCGTTATGGTGATTATCGTTGGATTAAATATACACACTGTGATTTTCATCAATGGGTAATGCTTGGTAGTATTGTATCTAATATTCCATTTTTAAATCATAATTATTCTAATAGAAATATTATTCATTTTTCTCAAGCTAAACAATCAATCGGTATATATTTATCATCTTATAAAGATAGAATGGATATATCACAAGTTTTATATCACCCTCATATTCCATTAGTAACAACTCAAGCAATGAAATATAATGGATGTTTAGATTTACCTTATGGTGAAAATGCTATAGTTGCAATTTGTTCATATACTGGATACAATCAAGAAGACTCTATCATATTTAATCAATCTGCTATTGATAGAGGAATATTTAGAGCAGATACACTTAAAAAATATAATAGTGAAATAATGAAAAATCCATCAACATCGCAAGATGATATATTTACAAAACCAGATAGGAATAAAGTTGCGAGTATGAAACAAGGTAATTATGAAAAATTAAATGAAAAAGGTTATATACCTGAAGAAACTATTATTAATCCAGAAGATATAATTATTGGTAAAATATCACCAATTCAACCAACAGGAAATAATAATAAAGTTTTTAAAGATAATTCAATAATTTTTAAATCAAATGTTCAAGGTGTTATAGATAGAATTCATACAGGTGTATATAATGCTGAAGGATATGAAATGTATAATATGAGAGTAAGAATGGAAAGAAAACCAATACCTGGAGATAAATTTACTAATTTTCATGGTGCTAAAGGTACAATAGGAATTATTTATCCTCAAAACGATATGCCATTTACAGAATCTGGTATTATACCTGATCTAATTTTAAATCCTCATGGTTATCCTTCAAGAATGTCAGTAGCACAATTTGTTGAAACAATTGCATCTAAAGAAGCAGCAGTTTCAGGACATTTTGTAGATGGTACACCATTTAATAATTATGATATTTCCCAAGCATCTGATATACTTAAAAAATTAGGTTATTCACAATATGGAACTGAAACAATGTATTGTGGTTTAACAGGGAGAAAAATGGACGCTCAAATATTTATTGGTCCATTATTTACAATCAGATTAAAACATATGGTTTTAGATAAAGTTCATGGACGTGCAAGAGGTCCTAGACAAGCTTTAACAAGACAACCATTAGAAGGCAGATCAAGGGATGGTGGTTTAAAAATAGGTGAAATGGAAAAAGATGCAATGGTTGCTCATGGTATAGGACAATTTTTAAAAGAAAGATTAATGGAAACCTCTGATATATCAAAAATTCATGTTTGTGATGATTGTGGTATGTTTGCTTCAAAAGTTATTGAAAAAGATTATTATAGATGTAAAGGATGCCATAATACAACAAGAATATCAGCTGTAGTAATTCCATATGCATGTAAATTATTATTTCAAGAACTAACTTCTGTTAATATTTTACCTAGAATTAGAACAGAAAAATCTATTTATGCAGATGAACTTTAATATTATTATATTTTAATTTATATTTCTCATATTTTTCTCTATAAATTTTATCTAAAATATTATCTAATGGTGAAAATATAAATTCATTTATATCTATTTTTATATCTTTAAATTCTGTCATATATTATATATAGAAATATTAAATAAAATTAATTTTATACACTTTTTATTAATAAATTATAATTTATTAATAAAAATTTATTTTTAAATATACTTGGAAAATTAACTATTCGTCATTATTTTGTTTTATTCTATTTTTTGTTCTTTTTAATGTTATTCTTTCTACAAAAGGTCTTGAATTAATTATTTGATCAGTAATAGATGTTGCTTTTATTGAATCACCTACTATATCTGTTAGTGTTTTTTGTATTAATTCTTTTTTAAGTGGTACCTGTGTTTTTGATATATTTCTTTTCAATTTTCCATCTATTACATCTATAGTTTTTTCATCAATCGCTTGTAAATAATTTAATATAAATTCTTCATTTGTTTTTTTGTCAGTATTCATTTTTTTCATTTTTTCTTTTATTTCTCTTAACATATCGTCAATTTCTAAATATTTTTTTACTGCTTGAATAAATTCTGGTGATACTTTTTTTTTTTCTGTTTTCGTCATATATATAAATGATATTTAAATCTTTATAAAAATTTAAATATCATTTAATAATATATTTTAAAAATTTATTTTCGTTTAAATAATAATTTTAAATTCTATAATTATTAAATTTAATAAAATATACTATTGAACTAAAAAATGAATAAATAAGGTTGTTCAACCAAAATCAAAGATTTTGGTTCAAGAACTAAACCCTTCGGGTTTAGTTGTTCACCTTTGTTATATTCAATTTATTTTGTTGTTATTAATTTGTTATATAATTTTTAGGAAAATTATCCAAAATTTCATAAAAAATTTTATTTAGTACGACAGAAAATCAATATTTAATAAATTTATATGTTATAATGATTTATAAAAAAATAGGTATATTTAAATGAGCATAGAAAAAAATACAAGTATTTTTTTCTATGCAAAGATAAATAATTTTTCATTTTTTATGAAATTTTTAATAATTTTCATAAAAATGGATGTATGTTTATCCATTAAATAATAATATATTTTTTGTATTTATATTAATAAAAAAATATAATGAATAACGTTTACTAAAACATTATGTTATTAAAAAATTATAATTTATTTTCCTATAAAAATAATATTTTTTATGAAAATTATAATTTATTTGATAAAAAATATTATTTTTATGAAAATGAATGTATGTAGAAATATTACACAATTAAGTAATTTTGTTAAAAACATATACATATTTTATCTAAATAACATTTTAAATATTCCATTATTATGAGTTGAATAATTGATATTATTTATTAAATATTTTTTCATGAAAATTATCAAAAATTTCATGAAAAATATAAGAATATGTATATTATTTTTTATGCCTATATTATCATATTCATTTTATAAAATTTATTTAGTGTATTTAAAAATAATACACCCATTATCAAAAATTTTATAATTTTGTAAGTAATAATAGTTTATTAAAAATAACTATATTTAATTATATTATTTATGAAATTTTTGATAATTTTCATAAAAATGTGTGTATTTAATAAATTTATATAATTTTTATAAAAATTGATGTATATTCAAGATATTGGTGTTCTATCAAAATTCTTATATTTATTTTTTAATAATTTTTATAAAATATTTAAATATTTTATAAATTAATAATATTATTTAAAGATTATAATTTTATTATTTAAATAATGACATCTGAAATAATTAAACAATTTAATGAAATCTTATCTTCATTTTTAATTCAATTAGGACCAAGGATTGGTTCTTGTTATAATGCTAAATTTGAACAAATAATTAAATACAATTCTATATTACCAATTGAACAATTTTTAGTTTATGCACTTCCATTAAGAGATAAAATTAAGAACAGAGATGAAACATATTTTATCGATAATGATAACCATAAAGAACATATTGCAGATGATGTAAATACATTAAATGAAATTTTAAGATTACAAAATATATATAGTGAATTAAATGAAGAATCAAAAAAAAATGTGTGGGATATACTGCAAGCAATGTTAATATTAGGCGAAGAATATATAATAATTAAAAATAAAAATATTTAATTAAAAAAAAAAATATAAAAATGATTATTATGAATAATAGATTGACTTTAATTAATAATTTAGTTGATGATATTGTAAAAAATGATATAATATATGATATTAAAACCAAATATAATGAAGAATTAGATGAATATGAATATATTGATACAATACAAAAATTTTCATTATTATCATTAAAAGGATCATTAAAATATGTAAATAAATATGATGGTAAACTTAGATATGGTGGATTATTAATAAAAATATATTTTTACAACAATAAATATTATGCTCTAATAAAAAAAAATAATGGTAAAAAATATAAAATATCATTTAACTCAAATTATATATTTTATCTTAAAAATAAAAATGATATTTTAAAAAAATATTTAGAATGTTTTATTTCAGATTATAATAATGGTTTATATGAATTAATATAATTTTTTTATAATCTTATAATATATACATATGGAAAGAATGCAAACTATGTCACCATACAATTTCAATGATGATCTAAATTTATCAGAATCAATAGAACCTACACATTCTAATTTTAATCCATCTTTAAATAATAATTATCAAGTTATGTCTATTGGACTGCATCCACAAGTTCCTACTGAAATGCCAATACCAAATAATAATTATATCGCTATGCCAACTCAAAAACCAACTCAAAAACCAAATAAACAACCTCAATATAATAATGTGTCAAATCTAATGGGTATGCCAATGCAAAAACCAACACAAATGCCAATGCAAATAACAAATATTGATGATAATTCTGATATAGAATCAAATGTAGAAACAAATGCAGAATCTAATTTATCAAAATTAAATACAAATATGTTAGAAAATAATAATTCAATAATAAATTTATTAAATTTTAATGATAAAAATAATAAATCAAGTATTATAAATAAATTTAATGATTTTTATTCATTATTAACAAAAGTGAACACTAATGAACATTTTATGAATAATGATGAACTTAATAATCAAATAAATCAATTTATAAGTACGTATGATGATTATAAAATAAATAAATTACCAAATAATATTCAGAATGAAGAATATTTTTTATATCAATTAACAACAAAATTTAAATTAAATAATGCAGATAATATTAAAAAATATTATAATGTTATAATAAATTTAAATAAATTAGCTAGTGATTTAAATAAAAATGAAATACAAGATAGAAATTATGTATTAGCAAATATTATATATATTATAGATGGTTTACTTTTTATTTATAATAAATTTAAACCAACAAATAATATTATTATGCTTGATCAGTATATATTGCCTATTTATACTGCTATCAAAAATACATTATATTTATATATTTATGATTCAAATAACCCAAAAAATATTCAATATATTTCAACTTATTTTAAACAAAATAATGAAAATAATGTTATAGAAAACAAATTTAATTTATCAAATAATCAAAATTTAGATTCAGTATCTTTAGTATATATTATTATAGGTTGTATAATAGGAATATTAATTACTTTAGGATTTTATAAACTAATAAAAAAGAAATAGTTAAAATAAATACACCCATTTTTATAATAATTATTACTTTAAAAAATTATATAATTTTATTAAATATTATTTTTAAATACATGATTGCGATAAATCTTCTATTTACCGCAATCTTTATATAGAAAATATTTGATTTTCTGTCGTTCTAAATAAATTTTATAAAATGAAATTTTTGATAATTTTCATAAAAATAAGTGTATTTATTAAATATTATTATAGTTTTATAATAATATTTAATAGAAATATATTACATTAATTCTAACCATTTTTCTGCAATCATATTCCAATTTATTAAAGTTTTTGAATTTTTAAAACTATTTCTAATATTCTCAATTAATATTTCATCATTCATTTTATTAATTATATCAAGTGTAATTAAATTACATAATTCATCATTATTTGGGTCCCAATTATAATGTAATCCATCTCTTTCACTAAAAACACCAAAATTTGAAATAATAGGGATACACCCAGTAACTAAACTTTCTTTTATACTAATGCAATCAATCTCAGCTATACAATTATTAATATATAAATGAAATGATGATAAATATTTTTCTCTAGTTATTATTTCTTGAGACTGTCTCCCGTGATCCATTACACCAGGTAATGATAATAACATTTTCATTATTACTTTAAAATTATTATCTGTTATATAATCCATACCATAATAAACATGTAATTCAGCTCTTGGTTCCTTTGAATAAATTAATGGCCATATTTTCGTTAATATAATATCTAAACCTCTATCATAACTACTACAATAACAAAATCTATATGGATTTCTAATAGCATTATATTTATTATCTAAAAATTTATCAATTCTTACACCATTATTTATAATTTTAACTTTATTTGAATAATTATTTTCAATATTTTTTTTCTTAAGAAATTCTATAAAACTTTCATAATGATAATTACTTTTAAGATTTATATAATTAATTTTATCAAAAAATTTTTTTAAATCTGATGGATTTAAATCATCTATTATAAAAAAATTATCATGGAAATCTAAAATAATATTTTTTGCTTTAAAATTATTATTAAATAATAATATCATTCCAGTTTTTCTCCAAACAATTAATGTTTTTAATTTTTTTTCAAATGGAAATTTAGTCCAATGTATATAATCAACATTATTAATATTTTCATTTTGTTTTATAAAATTACCATAAACAACTACAGATTTTCCTAATTTAGCCCAATTTTCAGCTAAATTAATTATTGCTTGCTCTGATCCACCCAAATTATTATCAGATGGATTCCATACTACACCTAAACCACCTGTAAAATATGTAATATCATAATTATGATCATTTTCATTTATGAATATATTTTTATATAAGTCTATATAATTTTCACTATTTTTACTTTCTAATTTTATAATAAAATCAATAAATATATTATCTATTTTATTTATATTATCTGATAATTTAACTGAATCAATTGAATTTAATAGTGTTAAATATTTAGGAAAAAATTTATTTTCATTATGAATTATTTTTATCATTAATTTTTCTGCTGTTAAAATAGATATATTTAAATTATTTGCATTCTTTCGATAAGCATAAATATCTGTAACACCTTCTAATTTACATGCTTTATCTATAATAATATCATAAACATATAATGTATTACATATAGCTTTATAATTATCTGAAAGTTTATCCACGCAATGTTCAATATATGTTGATAAATAAAAATCATCATTATTCATAATTATTATTAAATCAGATATAGAGTTATTAATTCCATAATTAATTAACTTTTCACTATTATTATTTAACATATCATCTATATATTCTTTCACGTATGGTAAATATCTAATAGTAATATTATTGTTAAAACTATTTTCATTTATAAAATTTGTAATATAATCTTTATGAATATCTGCTTCACTTTCTGTTTTAGATCCTTCTATAATTATCCATTCTTTTATACTTTTATATTTTTGATTTTTTATTAAAGTTAATAGAATTTTAAGACAATCAAATCTATGAAGATGACTAATCGTAATAATTGATACATTTTCCATTATTATAGTTATAACATAAAAATATCTTTATAAAGATTATTTTATAATAAAATTAATATGAATGCAAAAATAGATGTATATGTTATTAATTTAAAATCACGTAAAGATAGATATATTTATATTAAAAATTATTTAGAAAAATATGATTTTTTAAATGTTACTTTTTATGAAGGTATAGAACATAATGAAGGATGGAAAGGTTGTACCTTGTCTCATTTATCATTAATAAAATATGCTTGTTTAAATAATTTACCATATATTATTGTAATTGAAGATGATTTTGAATGTTTATTAAATGACAATGAATTTAAAGAATTACTAGAATATGTAATAAATCTAAAAGATGTTTACATATTTAATGGGATTCCAAGTTATACTAATCAATTAAAAAAATATAAATATAATGATGATAATTATTTGTTAATTAAAGGTGCATATTCAAGTGCATTTATGATATACTATCAAAAATCATATGAAATATATAAATCATTAGTAGATTTACATCCTATAGATGTACTCAATCAAATTCTATTTAAACAATTAATTTATAAAAAACAATTAGGAACACAAATACCTAGTATATCATCTGTATCCAATGAATATAGTAATCATCAAATACATTATAAATATGTATATGATGTGCTTAACACAATTGAATATTCTGATTAATTATACACCTATTTTCTGTCTTAATATTGTGATAAATCGTACACTTAATCATAAATATTATTTATTAAATACACTCATTTTCATGAAAATTATCAAATATTAATTAGTACGACAGGAAATTAAAGATTTTCTGTCTAAAAATTATGATAAATCTTCAATTTATTATAATCATGTATTTAATAAATTAATATAATTTTCTGAGTAATAATTATATTAATTTATTAAATAATTTTTAATAAAAATGTGTGTATTATTTTTAAATATACTTTACATATACATATTTTATAAAATGCGTATATGTGTATTATACACCAACTTTTATAAAACTTCATAAAAAATGAAAAATTATTTATCTTTAATAAATAATTTTTTAATAAAATAATTATATACATTTATTAAATTTTATTTTTATATACACTAAAAAATATTTATAAAATGAATACGGTAAATAGTATTCATTTTATTAAATTTTAAGTTTCATAAAAATGAGTGTATTATATAAGAATATTTTTCAATAATTTATAATTAATAATAAAAAATAATTCATAAAATATAAATAAAGTATTTAGTAATATTATTATATATATATATTAATAATGTCTAGAAATATATTAGGAGGTTACAATAATATTATTAATGATTTGAAAATTCAAAATAATGATATTATCAAACAAAGTTCAATAAATAAAAATAATATAACTAGTGTATTAAGTAATTCATTTGAAACAGTAAATATAAATACAAATTGGCAACTTGGAGCTAATTTAAATAAGTTCTTTACTATATCTAAAATAAATGGTGAAAATAATATTTTTTGTATAGATTTAGATGAAAATATCGGAATACATAATAATAAACCTAAATATAATTTAGATATTTACGGTACAACTAATATAAGTGGTAATACAAGTATTGATGGATATGTGAAAATTAATAATGATGCGGAAATAAATGGTAATACAAAAATAGTAGGTTCATTAAATATTTCCGGCAATACTTATATTTTAAATGATTTATATGTTCAAGGTAATGTTGTATTTTATACTTCAGTAACTATGTTACAAACTATTGATTATGATAGTATAATAGTATCTAATTTATTAGAAGTAAGTGGCCAGAGTAAACTACATGGAAATGTAACAATATATAAAAATATTACAATATTCGGACAGATTAGTGCATCAAGTACATTAGTCAATGATACAATAATTAGAAATTCGTTATATGTAAATAATATATTTTGTTATAATACAGAACGATCTATTATAAATATGAATGCTAATATAATTAATTTAAATAATTCTAATTTATATACTAATAAATTAAATATTACTGATAAAATATTAACATTAAATTCAATTAATATAAATTCAGATTATTTAACAAATGATGATGGTAGTAATTGTGGATTTAAAATTGCAGCAAATAATAATACTGAATATGGATATATTATGACTAATAATACTTCAACTGATTATTTAATAAAAGCACCTAAAAATAAAAATAATAATATAATTGCAACATTTGATATTAATTATAATTTATATGTTACAGGGACAGGTACTTTTAATAATAATGTAACAATTAACTCGTTATTAAATGTTTCAGGTTATACTTTATTAAATAATAAAGTATCTATAAATTCTTTATTAAATATTTCCGGTATAAGTATATTTAATAATAATGTATCTATAAATTCTTTATTAAATGTTTCAGGTTATACTTTATTAAATAATAATGTATCTATAAATTCTTTATTAAATGTTTCAGGTTATACTTTATTAAATAATAATGTATCTATAAATTCTTTATTAAATATTTCTGGTTTTAGTATATTTAATAATAATGTATCTATAAATTCTTTATTAAATATTTCAGGTTTTAGTATATTTAATAATAATGTATCTATAAATTCTTTATTAAATATTTCAGGTTTTAGTATATTTAATAATAATGTATCTATAAATTCTTTATTAAATATTTCCGGTTTTAGTATATTT
>Ga0172373_10007309_pt1 | contig 14387 bp, 10 predicted proteins | sample Lak10m_2_FD_114546 | JGI IMG/M metagenome (GOLD analysis project Ga0172373, IMG submission 114546) | Freshwater microbial communities from Kabuno Bay, South-Kivu, Congo - kab_092012_10m | ecosystem: Environmental > Aquatic > Freshwater > Lake | place: Democratic Republic of the Congo... | reverse complement strand
CATGGTTGTGGCGGTGATTGATCCGGTCCGGCCGACGTTATTGGATGCGCGCTCGCGTCATTTAGCGGAGGCGAGGAGGGAGAGCGTGATGGCGAAGCTAGAGAGCGCCCGCGCGCGGCACCGGTTTCAATCCCGCGAGCTGGCGCGCGTGCAAGCCTTGCATCGAGAGAAGACGGTTTCGGTCCAGGAGCTGGAGCGAGCGGAGTGGGGTGAGACAGCAGCGGCGCGGGAGTTGGCGGTGGCGGAGTCTGGGTTGAAAGAGGTGGAGGCGGAGCTCGCTGAGTTTGGGATTTTGGACAGCAAGGAAGTGGAGCGGCCTCCGGTGATGGTCCGGGCTCCATCGGTTGGCCAGGTCTTGAAGGTGTATGAGGAGAGCTCTCGGACGGTTGCGGTGGGGGCTCCCCTGTTGGAAGTCGGGGATTCGGGGGATCTTGAAGTCATCATTGAGGTTTTGTCACGGGATGCGGCGATGATTCAACCTGGGACGGATGTGGAACTGGAGCAATGGGGTGGGAAAGTGCCGTTGAACGCCAAGGTGCGTCTGGTTGAGCCCCGAGCCTTTACGAAAGTATCGGCGCTTGGGGTCGAGGAGCAGAGGGTTTATGTGGTAGCGGATCTTTTGACTCCGACGAGCGAGCGAAAGAACCTCGGGGATCAGTTTCGAGTCGAGGCACGCATCATCACGTGGCAGAGTGCGAAGGTGTTGAAGGCTCCGGCGGGTGCGCTCTTTCGCATGGGGGATCGATGGGCTTGCTATGTGCTGTCGAATGGTCGGTCGGTACTGAGAACGGTGCGCGTAGGACATTCGAGCGGGGTAGAGACGGAGATTCTCGAAGGTTTGAAGGAAGGAGAAGAGGTGATTCTGTATCCGGGCGATCGAGTGAAGGACGGGACCCGGGTGCGGTCGATCAAGGTGTAAGCTGGGCGAGGAACTCGACGAGGTCACGGAGTTCGCGTGGAGAGAGCAAGGCACCTAAGCCTTCGGGCATGGCGGAGAGGCCGCGACGGCGTTCCTGGATTTCGGATTTCTGGAGCGTGACAAGACCTTCATCGGGGGCGTCGAGGGTGATTTGGGATGGAGACTCTGATTTGACCGTGCCGGCGACGGACGAGCCATTTTTGAGGGTGATCGTGGTGCTTTCGAAGCCGTTGGCGATGGAGGCGTTGGGGGTGATGATGGAATCGAGAATTTGTTGACGTGTGGCACGCTTGGGTAGGCCATCGAGAGAAGGACCGACGATCCCGCCACGACCTTTGACGGCGTGACATCGCAGGCATGCGACGTCGGCACGGTCTTCGAATAATTTTCGCCCCCGTGCGGAGTCACCTCCGTGCAGGAGGAAGGAGGAGGCGTTCGGAGCGGTTGGGAGTTTGTGGAAGCGATCGAGAGCCTGTTGCGCGGTGGCATCGGGCTGGGATTCGAGCGCTTGGATCAGATCGAGGTGTAGCTTTTCGTTGAGAGAACCTTGGGTCAATTTTTGGAGTTGGGAGGTGAGGAAGGCGGTTGTGGTGGGGGATGGGACACGTCCGAGAGCGCGCAGGATGGCTTGTTGGGAGGCGGTTGCGGTTTCGTGTGTGAAGAGGTCGATGAGGCGGGGAGCGAGGTTGGGCGAGGGAGAAAGTGCTGCGAGACGGATGGCTTCGGCTCGGAGCGCAGGGGTTGGAACTTGCAGGCCGAGGTTGATGGCGGAATCGAGTTCGGGGCCTTTAAGTTCGGCGAGGGTGAGAAGGGTTTCGAGTCTGGCGTTGGTCGGGTTTTTGGGAGCGGAGAAGTAACTGAGCCAGGAGGATTTTGAAGCGTCGAGCTGAAGTGCGGCGCTGGCTTTGGCTAGGGCGATCACCACGGTTTCGTTGGGTTCGGTATTGGCGGTCAGAGCGAGTGGGAGGGTGGCTTCCTGAGCGGTGGAGAGACTACGTTTTTCGAGCGGCCTCCAGAGACCCATCACACGATCGAGCGGTGGAGGGTTCGGCCACTGTTGTAGGGCGAGGATTGCGTCGGCACGGGCTTTGGGTGGGTTGTTGGTGGAGGAAGCGAACTGGACGAGGGCCCGAGCATTTTGCGGGGCGCCCAATCGGAAGTGAGCGTTGACAGCGCGAGAGAGGAGGTTTTGGGACACTTTGGGTTGGAGGAGTAGCTCTGCGAGCGCGGGCCAGACTTGAGGGATGGGTAGGTCGTTGATGGTGCGAGCCGCTTCATAGACCAGGGAGGGGGATGGGTCGTTGAGAAAGCGAACGATCTCTGGGTTGCGCTGACGACGCCAGGTGAGGAGTGTGGCGCGCCTTACGCTTGGGGATGCGTGATCAGCGAAGGTGACGAGCTCCGAGGGGGAGGCGCATGAGGCGAGCGCCGAGACGGCACCGTGGACGAGGATGGCGTCACTATCGGCGAGTTGTTCGATAAAACGCGTGAGGGGGCGGAGTGATAAGGGGTGGCTGATCTGGGCGAGAGCGAGACAGACTTGGAGTGCGGGGCGAGGGGCGTTGGTGGAGAGAAGCCGGTGTAGCGAGCCGAGCGCCGAGCGTGATCGCATGTTGCCTAGGGTTGCGGCGGCTTGAGCGACGACCTCGTGGTCGGAGGAACTCAGGCAACGAATGAGCGTGGATTCGATACGTGAGATCTCTGGGTGGGGCTGTTGAGAGGATGGGTTTTTGGCGAGCATCTGGTTGAGAGCCCAGATGGCGTGGAGCTGGGGGTGACGGCGATTTTTGTCGTGGAGCAGGTCGAGAAGTTGGCGCACCGGAGGGTGAGGTCGATTGGCGAGGGCGAATTGGGCTTCGCGGCGGATGCGGAGATCGGGGTGGCTGAGCAGGGGGAGCAGGTTGGTATCGGTGCGATGATCCATTCCCTCCTTGAGCATCGTTTGAACCTCTAAGCGTCGTGGTTCGTCTGAGGGGGTGGAGGGTTGGAACGCGTAGATGCGACCTTTTTCAGGCATCTGCCAGCCATCGACCCAATCCAGGACGTAGAGCCGGGAATCGGGGCCGAACTCGACATCGGTGGGCCAGACTTTCCACAGGAATTTTTCGCGTTCACCGGCGATGTAACCTGCACCTTTGGGGGCGACTTTGAACGACCATACGCCGCCGGGAAAATCGCAGATGAAGAAGCTGTTATTGAAGCGATCGGGGAAGCCGGTGCCTGGGTAAAAGGTGAAGCCTGCGGGGCCTTGGGAGACTTCACCTGAGTGGGGTATAGAGCCGTCGATCCCTCCGCGCCAGACGTCTTCGAGCACCCAGGGGCCGAAGCCGACCTGGTGTTGGTAGGAGCAGCGCCAGCCGTATTCACCGCCTGGGACGAGGTAGAGCAGGCGCGATTTGTCGGGGCCTGCGGTGTCGTTGTCGACGGTCCAGAGATTTCCGAGATCATCGAAGGCTAGTTCTTGGGGATTGCGGAGCCCGGAGGCGAACAGTTCGAGGTTGGAACCATCTGGGTTGCAGCGGAAGACTGCGCCAGTGTCGGGAAGGTCGAAGAGCCGTTCTTCTTGGGAGACGACGCGGGCCCCGCGATCGCCCATGCTGAAGTAGATTTTACCATCCATCCCAATGGCGAGGCCGTGGAGGTCGTGGCCGGTGACGCCGATGTGAACCCCGAAGCCGGAGAGCAGCTTTCGGCGATTGTGAGCGATCGGGTTGGTGTGGACTAAGTCAGGAGTCTGCAGCAGCCAGAGGTCGGGGATGTTCCCGAACCAGACATTGCCTTGGCGTGCGAGGACGCCTGCGGCGGTGCCGGTGGGCACGTCGCGGAAGTCATCGGCGAAAACGCTGGAGGTGTCGGCTTTACCGTCGCCATCTCGATCCTCGACGAGTCGTAGAAGTTCGGAGTCGGCGGTGAGAACGGCACGGTTGGTCGCGAACTGACGTTGAAGGAAGGCGGTTCGGTCCTCGACCTTGCGGAAGGAAAGATCGTCGATGAGCCAAGGCAGGTTTTGGGTGATATCGAAGATCGATTTTCCGTAGCGATGGGTTTCGACGATAAAAGCACGGCCCTGTTCATCGAAGCTGAAGGAAACGGCGTTTTTGAAGGCGGGTTCGCTGGCCCAGAGGTGGGTTGTGAAGCCAGGGGCGACTTCAAGTCTTTTGAGGTCGAGTTCTTGGGGAGTAGGTGGAGCGCTGAGGAGCTGGGGTGCTAGAAGCGCAAGAAAAAGGACTGGGAGCAGGGCGAGGGTTGGACTTGGAGAGGTTGGAGTCGGACTTAACACTCCAGCAGTCTGTCGAGGCCGAAGACGTATTTCGACATTTTTGTCATTCGGAATGGCATGTGACTGGCGAGCTGTGCAGCGATGTGGTTGGCTTCGTCAGGGTATTTGACTTCCAGGACAATGAAGGGAGGGGCGCGAAGGTTGACAAGGAACTCGTTCCAGTGGTGGTGGAATTTCACGAAACCCAGGTTGAAGTCGAGGGTGACGCGGACCTTTTTGTCGGCGGAGCGAAAGTATTTCCGGCTGTAATAGTTAATCATCGCGGGTTCCATGCAGTCGAGTTCGTCACGGAACGGGATGGTTTTGTCGGTTGAGCGGAGCAGGTCTCGGGCAGACTGAGCGTTGAAATGTTGGTCGAGGGTGAAGCTTGGGAGTGGGACGCTGTCTTTGGCTCCGAGGAGGCCGTGTTTGCGTTTCAGTTCGAGAACGGGTTTGGAGACTTTGCCGATGGTTTCGCCGTACCAGCGGACGCGGACTTTGGTTCGAGTGGATAGGCCGTCGACGTTTTGTCGGTAGAGCTCACGGGACGGGGAGTCGAAGTAGATATTGTTGATCTTGCGAGGAGCGAACTCTTGGAAGAAGAGCCCTTTGTTGAGCCGCACGACATTTTCTATTTGGGGGAGGGAGGCCCCTTCGATGACGAACTTGCGTTCGTATCGGAGTTCTTCGATCGGACTCGCCATGAAATGGGATGGAGGGTTGGGGTGGGAGGAGGGGGCGATTAGGCGACGAGGCCGTTTTGTTCGAGGAAGCTGACTTTCATACCTGGGGCGAGTGCTCGGAGTTTGGAGGCGCACTGGTTCATCTGGTCTAGGTCTTTGAACCGGGCTTGGAAGGAGGCTTCGAGGACATCTGGGGTTTCGTCGAAGCGTTTGAGAGCCGAGCCGCTGGTGTTTTTGGAGACGACATCAAGGACGGCGGGGAGATTGACCTTGCCGCCGGGGGCGGTGACGGTGACGTAGAGATTGGGGTGGTCATCGGAGGGTTTGAGGTAATGGCGAGTGATGATGATGGCCATGACTCCGACGAATGCGATGACGGTGATTGCGGTTTGTTCGGCACCGAGGCCGAGACCGATGCTGATAGCGAGGAAGAGATAGCTTAGCTCTTCGGGTTCTTTGATGGCGGCGCGGAAGCGGATGATGGAGAGGGCACCGACGAGGCCTAGGGACAAGGCGAGGGAAGATTTGACGATGGTGATGATCAGCATGGTGGTCATGGTGATCAGGAGGAAGTTGCGACCGAAATGCTCGCGGTTGGAGAGAGTGGTGCCGAACTTTCCATAGGCGCGGCCGAGCACGTGAGCGAGGAGCGCGGAGATGAGGAGGTTGATGAGGAAGAGTTTAATGGACACCTGACCGGCGTGAGCGGTGAACAACTCAACGAGGGTTTGCTCTTTATTCATGCAGAAGGTGGAAAATGTCCTTGGTTGGGTGAAATGTCATGAAAAATGTCACGGAACTGAAACGCCAGCGCTGCGAAAATGTTGCGGGGGACGGATTGGGGATCAATGGGTCATGGCGTAGAAGATGATATTAATTCCGAGCGGGTAATTCTTCTTTTCGGAGAAGGTGCTGAAGAACCAGGGATCGGTGCCCTCCTCCTCCCAACCGTCGCCGTTGTCGGTGTTGTGGCAGAGCATGATCATGAGACGGTCTTGCTTGTCGAACACCCCACGGAAATGTTCTTCGCGCGTGTTGCCGCCGGCGTGGTTTTCTTCCCAGGTGATCCCTGTATCCCGGTTGCGAACCGCCCAGCGGACGTTGGTGGTTTGGAGTGGGAGATCATTGGCGAGGTCGAAGACGCAATGGAAGATGGGATGGGAACGGGGGATGTCGACCGGTTCAAGGTCTGGGAACACTTTTTTGATGGCGCGGTAGACACCATCCCATTCGGCCTGGCCCCAGAAGTCATCGACCATAAGAAACCCGCCGTTGGTTAAATAGTTTCGGAGACTTTGCGCTTCGCGATCGCTGAGGGCGATATTTCCGGCACCGCTCATAATGGCCCAGGGGTAATCGGTGAGTTCAGGGTCTGTGAGCTCGACCACCTTTGGTTCTGGGTTGACCTTGATGGAGGTTAGTTCTTGGAGGCGGTAGGAGAGATTGAGGTCGGCGTCGGGCCAATCCGTGAACCAGGCATAGCTGGAGCGCTCGCGGCCGACGGAAGTGTATTTGATGCGTGCGAACGTGAAGCAATCGTTGGTGAAGCGAGGTGGGACGGGCCAGGAGGGGATGTTACCGCGATCGACGGGGCCGACGCCGGGATTGGGTCGTCTGGGGCCACCGAATTGGGCCATGGCGGCGGTGATTGCGCTGAGGAGGAGGAGGAAAAGGAGTGTGCGGCGCAGTGGCGAGTTCACGATGGAAGGAGAGAGGTGCAAAGGCGACGGAGGGAAAAGGCCATCATTGGCGTTGAAAGTCGATCACAAACCGTGATCTGTCCATGGGAAGGGTGAAATTCAGGATTGTGGGTAGACTGCCTTGAGGCTGGAACCTCGCGCACTGGGGCCATGAACCGGGGCTTGGCGATGGGGCGGGGCGCGAGGAGTCCAGGTAGGTAGATGGTGCGCCCTCGTCCGACCGAAGCCATAGGGAAGGCGGATGCACCCTCCCCGGCCGGCCATGGCCGGCCGGAACAGGGCTAGGGGTCACGAGTCGTTGGGCCTTGGGGAAGGCCAGGAGACTCTGGGCTCCGGAGCGTCCGGCTGGCGCCGGACGCGGACGCCCCAGCGGGGCGTCCCTACCTGGCGGTGGCGGACGGTTGCTTGGGGTTTGTGGGTTGGAATGGGAATCGCAGTCGAATTGGAAGGGTCGATGCAGAATTTTTTGTGCAACTCCTGGAGCGGGTTTGGTATTCTCTCATCCATGACACGCACCGGGACATGGATGATGACTGCGCTAGGGTGGCTGTTGGTTACGACCGGCCTGGTTCGAGGTGGGGGGGCGGTTGAGGATTGGCCGCAGTTTCGGGGCGGGAACGGGCAGGGGACGGTGGAGGCGACGGGGTTGCCGCTGACATGGAGCGAGACGAATCACGTGGTGTGGAAGACGCCGATCCATGGGCGGGCGTGGTCGTCTCCGGTGGTTCAGGATGGTCGAGTGTGGGTGACGACGGCGACGGAGGATGGGAGGGAGTTATCGGTGGTGAGTGTGGACTTCAAGACGGGGAAGGTGGGGTTGGATCAGAAGCTATTTGAAGTGGAGAAGCCGCAGTTTGCGCATAAATTCAACACGTATGCCTCGCCCACGCCGGTGGCGGAGAAGGGGCGTTTGTATGTGACATTTGGATCCCCAGGCACGGCGTGTTTGGACTCGAGGACGGGGAAGAAACTTTGGGAACGACGGGACATCGAGTGCAACCATTTTCGGGGGGCGGGGTCGTCGCCGATTCTGTATCGGAACCTGTTGATCATGAATTTTGACGGGAGCGACCGTCAGTTTGTGACCGCGTTGGATAAGCGGACGGGGAAGACGGTTTGGCGGACGGAGCGGTCGATCGACTACAAGGATTTGCAGCCGGATGGCAAGCCGGAAGCGGATGGGGATTGGCGCAAGGCGTATGGGACGCCGCATGTGGCGATGTTTGAGGGGAAGCCACTTTTGATTACGCAGGGAGCGAAGGCGGTATATGGGTATGAGCCCATGACAGGTAAGGAGCAGTGGCGGGTGGAGGAGCGCAGCAGCCATTCGGCTGGGACGCGTCCGGTTGTGACTGCGGATACGATTTATGTGCCTAGCGGATGGTCGCAGGGGCAGCTTTTGGCCATCCGCCCTGGGGGAACGGGAGACGTGACGGAGACGCATGTGCGGTGGCGGATCAAGCGGAGCGTGCCAAAGAAGCCGTCGTTGGTAATGGCGAATGGGCTTCTGTTTCTGGTGGACGACGGCGGGTTGGCGGGGTGTGTGGATCCGGTGACGGGGGAGGAGATTTGGCGGGAGCGGGTGGGTGGGAACTTTTCCGCATCGCCGATTGCCGCGGCGGGCCGGGTGTATTTCTTTAACGAGGAGGGGAAGGCGGTGGTGGTTGCGGCTTCGCGTCAGTTTTCGATTCTGGCGAGGAACGAATTGGCGGATGGATTCATGGCGTCGCCGGCGGTTTCGGGGCGCTCCTTAATCCTTCGAACGAAGACGGCGCTTTACCGGATCGAAGCCCCATCGAAGTAGCCTTTGAGCAGGAACCATTTTTGGCGAGAGAACAACCTAGGGAAAACTTAACATTAGAGATCGAACGAACCAAACCCTGAAACAAGTATGAACGCGATGCACGAGGTGGACTACAAGATATACGGTGATGACATGCAGTTTGTGGAGATCGAGCTCGATCCGATGGAGGCCGTTGTGGCTGAGGCTGGGGGCATGATGTTCATGGAGTCGGGGATCGAGATGGAGACGATCTTCGGGGATGGGTCCCAGCAATCGAGCGGGTTCTTTGGAGCTTTGATGGGGGCGGGGAAGCGGTTGCTGACGGGCGAGTCGCTGTTCATGACGGTGTTTCAGAACCGGGGGATGGGCAAGCAGAAGGTCGCGTTTGGAGCGCCTTATCCGGGCAAAATTATCCCGGTAAAACTGAGCGATGTGGGGGGGCAATTGATTGCGCAGAAAGACGCATTTCTTTGTGCTGCGAAGGGCGTGAGTGTGGATATTGCGTTCCAGAAGAAACTGGGTGCGGGACTGTTTGGTGGTGAGGGGTTCATCATGCAGCGGTTGCAGGGGGATGGATGGGCGTTCTGTCACGCGGGCGGGACGATTTACGAAAAGGATCTCGCGATGGGTGAAGTGGTTCGGGTGGACACGGGCTGCGTCGTTGCCTTTACGCCGAGTGTGGATTTCGACATCCAGTATGTTGGGAAGATTAAGTCGGCGCTGTTTGGCGGGGAGGGCTTGTTCTTTGCGACGTTGCGCGGGCCTGGGCGGATTTGGTTGCAATCCCTGCCGCTGAGCCGGTTGGCGGATCGGATTGTGATGTCGTCGTCGATGGCACGGGGCGGGCGGGGTCGGGAGGAGGGATCGTTGTTGGGCGGGTTAGGAGGGCTGCTTGACGGGGACAACGAGTAGCACCCCTTGCTGCGGAGACGTCGCGTGAGGATCCTTGCCTCCTGAGTTGGAGGCGGGAGCATGGGTTGTGGTTTCGCCTGAGGCGACACGTGGCCGCGCCGTGTGAGGGCACACGGCCTACAGTGGCGGAGCGGAGGGGCGGAGGGGTGGGTTGGGCGAGTTTGGACAGGAGGTCAAGGGGGAGCCGGCAAGGGTGCTGGCGCTTCCAGGGGGACGGATTGCGATGGGCCTCCGGAGGGCCGGCAGGGGTGCCGGCGCTCCCAGGGCGGAGGGGCGGGCTGGGCGAGCTTGGACAGGAGGTCGAGGGGGAGCCGGCAAGGGTGTCGGCGCTGCCAGGGGGACGGATTGCGATGGGCTTCCCGAGGGCCGGCAGGGGTGCCGGCGCTCCCAGGGCGGAGGGGGTGGGTTGGGCGAGCTTGGACAGGAGGTCGAGGGGGAGCCGGCAAGGGTGCTGGTGCTCCTAGGGGACAGATTGCGATGGGCCTCCCGAGGGCCGGCAGGGGTGCGGGCGCTCCCAGGGTGGAGGGGCTTGGTGAGCGATCGAAAATCTTGACGTTAGCGCGCGAAATATCGCAGGGTGCGCCTTTGCGTCTGAGAATCAGGCGTGATGCTTATCAAAACAATTAAATGATCTCATATCTCGTTCCCACTCTCGTTGCTGCCAGCCTTGCCATGGTGGTGTCGGTCGGCGCCCAGGACAAACCCGATCTCAAGGATCCCAAGCTGCGTGCGAGCTATGCGATTGGGACGGACATTGGTTCGAACTTTAAGCGTCAGCAGATTGATGTGGATCCGAAGGCGTTGGCGGCGGGATTGGCGGATGCGATAGCGGGCAAGATGCTTTTGACGGACGCGGAGATCAAGCAGACGTTGGAAGACTTGAGCACGGAATTGCGGTCGAAGGCGGAGACGCGTCAGAAGGCGGCCGGAGAAAAGAACATCAAGGATGGGGAGGCGTTCTTAGCGGCGAACGCGAAGAAGGACGGGGTGAAGACGACGGCGAGTGGTTTGCAGTATAAGTCATTGAAGGCCGGCAGCGGCAAGACGCCGAAATCGACGGACACGGTGAAGGTGCACTATCACGGCACGTTGATTGACGGCACGGTTTTCGACAGTTCAGTGGAGCGCAAGGAGCCTGTGAGCTTTGGAGTGACGCAAGTGATTCCGGGCTGGACCGAGGCGTTGCAGATGATGAAGGAAGGCGACAAGTGGCAGATTGTTTTGCCTTCGAAGATCGCGTATGGACCGCAAGGAGCGGGTGGGAAGATCGGGCCGAACAGTGTTTTGGTGTTTGAAGTGGAGCTGTTGGCGATCGAAGCTGCGAAGTAAGATTTGGCCTGAGATTTCGTGGATTGATTGGGCGCGTTGAGGCGCGGACAGAAGAGCGCAGGGGAGCTCAGCTTCCCTGCGTTTTTTATTTGGCCTGAGGCGGAACAATTCAGAAGAGTTTTTAACGCGAAGGCGCAAAGGGCCAGAGGCGCAGAGGAATTGATTCTATTTCCATGGAGTGTACACCTCACTCGTTGGTGTGTGGAGCCATCCTACAGCGGTTGGAGATTCCCTTGCCCCGACTTGCGTCTTTGCTCCTCTCCGTCTCCGCGTTGAATTCCTACTGCATCGTTAAGGCTGAGGCGGAACGATCTTGCGGAGGAGACGATGAGTGCGGGCGACATCGCCCATGAGCCCTGGGAGGTTGTATTCGGTGGTGGCGAGGAGGATATGTTCTGAGGACTTTTCGGTGTTGCCGAGCGCTTCGAAGTAGAGACCGAGATAGAGATGCGCGTAGAAATGAGACTCTTTGGACCGGGAGCCTGAGCGATCCTTTGCGGCTTGGAGGACGGCTTCGGGTTTTCCGGTGCCGGCAAAGAGCGCTTGGACTTCTTGAAGAGGGACACGGGGGTCGGCAGTGATATTGATCAAGAGTTTGCGGGCCTTTTCGACGCCATCGGTTTTGGCGACGCAGAGGAAGTGCCAGACGGCATTTTCGACATCCTGAGAATTGACGGTTTGATGGATTTCGAATTGGCGTCGGCCCTCTTCGAACTGATTCGCGTAGTAGCAGGCGATGCCGCGTTGCCAATCGTAGGGCTTCTGGGCGGGAACCAGTTCGAGAGCTTTATCGAAATCGGCGACGGCGTTGGTGGGGTGACCGAGGACGAGGTGGAGCCAGCCGCGTTGGTGCCAGGCGCGGGAGTCTTTGGGATCGGAGGTGAGTAAGTCGTCGTAGTCCTGTTTGGCAAGATCGAGGAGGCCTGCGGCTTGGCGGACGCTGGCGCGAGCGGTTCGGAGCTCACGGTTTTTGGGGGAAGCCTCGAGGGCTGTGTCGAGGGTCTTGATAGCTTCGGGGAATTTGCCGAGTTGGGCGAGCGCATTTGCGACGGCGATGGGGTTGGAGGGGACGACGCGGGGTTGATTTTTGGGTTGGGTACCCTGGAGGACTTTGGGTGGTTTTTGAGGAAGGTTTAGCGGTTGGGTGCTGAGCAGACCTTGGGCGTGCGAGGCGGAGGTGGAGCAGAGGATGGCGAGGATAATGGGCGCGCGCATGAGGCGAGTGTAGCCGGTGCGGTTGGATAGTGGAGGATAAAGATGCGGGAGGCGGGCTGGGAGGTGGGCGATGATGGCTTGAAAGTTCGGAGGGGATCGTTCTGAATTGGTGGATGAGCAAGCCACTTCATCAGATGCGTGCAGGCGTGATTGGGACGGGATTCATTGGGCCGGTGCACATTGAGGCATTGAAGCGACTTGGGGTGCAGGTGACGGCCGTGTGTGGATCGACGAAGGGGGCTCGGGCGATGGCGGACAAGTGGGGGATTCCGGAGGTCTATGGGGACTACGACTACGAGGCCATGTATCGATCGCCGAATGTGGACGTGGTCCATATCACCTCTCCGAACAAAGCGCATGTGGCGCAATCGTTGGCGGCGCTGAAGGCGGGGAAGCATGTGGTGTGCGAGAAGCCGTTGGGGATGACGACGAAGGAGACGGCACGGATTGTGAAGGCGGTGGAGAAGGGCGGGCCGGTTTTTGCGGTGAACTACATGTGCCGCTTTTTTCCGGCCGTGTTGCAGATGCGGAAGATGGTGGAGCGCGGTGATCTGGGTCGGATCATTCATGTGCAGGGACACTTCTTTCAGGACTGGCTGTTGAAGGAGAGCGACTACAACTGGCGATTATTGGCGAGTGAAGGAGGGAAGCTCAGAGCGGTGGGGGACATAGGTACGCACTGGATCGACGCGGTTTCGTTTATCCTTGGGGCGAAGGCGGAGAATGTGTTTGCGACGTTGGAGACCTTTCACAAGACGCGTCTTCGACCGAAGGGGGAGGTGCAGACCTTTGCGAGCGTGGACCCGGCGAGCATGGTTTCCTATAAGGTCGACACGGAGGATTTTGGCAGCCTGTTGCTCAGGTTTGGAAAATCGGCGCATGGAAACGCGGACGGTGTGCATGCGAACGCTTCGATTTCGCAGGTGGCGGCGGGATGGAAGTGCAGCCTGTATGTGGGGATTTACGGGACGCGAGGCAGTGTACGTTGGGATTTGCAGCAGCCGAACGAGATTGTGGTGGGTCGGCGGGATGAACCGAACCAGATTTTGCAACGTGCGACGGCGGGCTTTGCTGAGGATGTGGCGGGATTTACGGATTATCCCGGGGGACATCCAGAGGGATTTCCGGACAGCCACAAAATGCACTATCGGGCGGTGTATGAGCACATCGCGAGCGAACGCCAGACGCCGGTGTTGTTTGCGACGGCTGCGGATGGGCATCACGAGGTGAGGCTGTGTGAGGCGATTTTGAAGAGCAGTGGAACCAAGAGGTGGGTGAAGGTTTAGGAGTGTGCGATATGAGATTTGGATTTGTTTCTGCGATCCTCCCTGAGCTGCCGTTATCTGAGGTCCTGGGATTTGCGCGTGCGAACGGTTTTTCGTGTGTTGAGGCGATGTGTTGGCCGGTGGGGAAGGCGGAGCGGAAGTTTGCGGGTGTGACCCATGTGGATGTGACGGACATGACATCAGGGCGTGCGGACGACATCCGTGATATCTGTGAGGGGCAGGGAGTGGCGTTATCTGGGTTGGGTTACTATCCGAACCCGTTGGATCCGGATCCGAAGATTTCGAAGCGAAGTGTGGACCATTTGAAGCGGGTGATCCGTGCGGCTCGGCTGCTCGGATTGGGAGTGGTGAACACGTTTGTGGGCCGGGATTCGAGCCGGAGCGTGGACGCGAACTGGCCGCGGTTTTTGAAGATTTGGAGGCCGTTGATTGCGTTTGCGGAGGATCACGATGTGAAGGTGGGCATTGAGAATTGTCCGATGCTTTTCACGCGGGACGAGTGGCCTGGCGGTAAGAACCTCGCGACGAGCCCGGCGATTTGGCGGCGGATGTTCAGCGACATACCATCGTCTCATTTTGGATTGAACTATGACCCTTCGCATTTTGCGTTGCAGTTCATGGATCCGATCAGCCCCTTGAAAGAGTTCCGTGAGAAGCTGTTTCATTTGCATGCGAAGGACGTGAAGATTCATCGGGATCGGTTGAATCAAGTCGGGGCTTTTGCGCATCCCCTGGAGTGGCATCAACCGCGGATCCCTGGATATGGCGAGATTGATTGGGCTCGCTTCATGGGGGCCTTGATGGAGGTGGGTTACGAGGGATCGATGTGCATCGAGGTGGAGGACGATACCTTTGGGAAGACGCTGGCAGGTCGGCAGCGAGCGATTCGAGTCGCGGGAAATGTTCTCAGGCCATTTGTGGGGACCTGAGCTGAGGGAGATTAGGATTAGATTGCCTCCAAGCTAAAAGCTCGCGCACTGGGGCCGTGAACCGTGGTCTTGACGATGGCGTTTGGGCGAGGAGTCCTGGCAGGTAGGTAGGGACGGTGCGCTGCGCCGTCCCCGTCCCGCGAAAGCGGGACGGGGACGGGGCTTTGCGTCCAGGAGCGTGGTAGCCTCGGAGGGCAGCGAGACATTTGGCCTCGGAGCGTCCGGCTGGCGCCGGACGCGGACGTCCCAGCGGGACGTCCCTCCTATGAAGAACGTCAAGCAGCAGTCGCGGTTTTTTTTGGTTTTTTTTCTTAATTGTTCTCTGTTTCAGCTCACGGGACCGATTGCACTGCGTGAGCTCAGCTTGTTGTG
>Ga0172373_10007305_pt1 | contig 14392 bp, 13 predicted proteins | sample Lak10m_2_FD_114546 | JGI IMG/M metagenome (GOLD analysis project Ga0172373, IMG submission 114546) | Freshwater microbial communities from Kabuno Bay, South-Kivu, Congo - kab_092012_10m | ecosystem: Environmental > Aquatic > Freshwater > Lake | place: Democratic Republic of the Congo... | reverse complement strand
GTTGACGGCGGACGATTGGGAGGGGCCTCAATTTTTGTCGTTGATGATAGCGCCTCGGTCGCGGCTGCCGCCGCTCCCGAGCTGTGACTCCTGATTCATGGGCTTGCCGCCCATGAATCAGCTCAGGGGGTGGGTGCCTCGCAGGGGTTGGGCGCTCGCGCTCCTCGCGCGACCACGGCCCGTTGGCGTGCTGCGATCGATGGTCTGTGTGGGATCGATCGGTTGGTGAAACCGCCAGGCTGTCCGGCTCAGGAGTGGGGCATCGGGCTGCGGTTCGGCTGTTCGTTGGGACGGGGAGGCCTGACGACGGGATCCATCGCCGAGTGACGACGGTGCCTTCCGCCGAGTCGTGTCGAGCGGCGCCGATTTCGTGCTACAGCCCGCCCCATGAGCCTCCTCATGGTGCAGGAGCTGTCGCTCCGCTACGGCCCCAAGATCATCCTCGACGACGAGTCGTTCGCCCTCGCGCCCGACGACCGCGTCGGCCTCGTCGGCCCCAACGGCACCGGCAAGTCGACCCTCCTCAAGATCCTCGCCGGTGCCCAGGCCGCCGACACCGGCGAGCTGCAATGGATGCGCGGCGCCCGCGTCGGCTACCTCGCGCAGGAGCTGGGCGGCCTCCCCGATGGTCCGCTCGTGGAGGCCGTGCTGTCGCAGGTGCCCGGCCGCACCCGGCTCCAGGAGGAGCGGGCAGCGCTGGAGCGGGCGCTCGAATCGACCCACGACGAAGAGGAGCTGCTCGAACTGTCGCAGCGGCTGGTCGACCTCCAGGATGCGCTCGACCACCACGAGGCGCGCTTTGGCCGGCACAAGGCGGAGGAGATCCTCCTCGGGCTCGGGTTTCGAACAGGCGACCTGATGCGCCGCTGCGACACCCTCTCCGGTGGCTGGCGAATGCGCGCCGCGCTCGCCTCGCTCCTGCTCACCGACCCCGACCTGCTCCTGCTCGACGAGCCGACCAACCACCTCGATGTGCCCACGCTGGCGTGGTTCGACGACTTCCTGCGCCGCAGCCGCCGCGCCATCGTCCTCGTCAGCCACGACCGAGAGTTCCTCAACCGGCAGATCCGCCGCGTCATCTCGTTCGAGCCGGAGGGGCTGCGCAGCTATGTCGGCGGCTACGACGACTACAAGCGGCAGCGCGCCGCCGAGAGCGACCAGCTGCGCGGCCGCGCCGAGCGTCAGGCCCGCAAACGCGCCGAGATGGAGGCGTTCATCGAGCGGTTCCGCGCCAAGGCCACCAAGGCCCGGCAGGTCAAGAGCCGCGAGAAGATGCTGGAGCGCGAAGAGCGCGTCGAGCTGTATGAGGAGCGCAAGGTCGTCGCCTTCCAGTTCCCCGAGGCGCCCCGCAGCGGACGCGAGGTGCTGCGGCTCGCCCAGGTGCACAAGCGGTACGGCGATCGGGTGGTGTACGACGGCCTCGAGCGGCAGCTCCTGCGCGGCGACCGCGTCGCGATCGTCGGGGCCAACGGCGCCGGCAAGACGACCCTCCTCAAGATGGCCGCCGGCGAGCTGCTGCCCGACACCGGCGAGGTGGCGCAGGGCCACGGCGTGATCGTCGGCTACTACGCCCAGCACCACACCGAGAGCCTCGACCCCCGCGCCACCATCCTCGAGCAGATCGCCCGCTTGGTGCCCGACAAGCCGCAGAGCTGGGTGCGCTCCGTGCTCGGGTCGTTCCTTTTTTCCGGCACTGATGTCGACAAGCGGATCGCCGTGCTCTCCGGCGGCGAGCGGGCCCGCGTGGCGCTGGCGCGGCTGCTTGTGGCGCCCGGCAACCTCCTCCTGATGGACGAGCCGACCAACCACCTCGACCTGGACTCCGCCGAGGCGCTCGTCGAGGCGCTCAAGGGCTACGCCGGCACCCTGGTGTTCGTCTCCCACAACCGCAGCTTCGTCAACCAGCTGGCCACCAAGGTCTGGGAGGTGGACGGCGGCAACGTGCACGAGTGGCCCGGCAATCTGGACGACTACCTCCACCGCAAGGCCCTGGCGCAGGCGGCTGCCGGCGACGCGGGCGGCGACGCGACCGACCGCACCTCCCCACCCGCCGCGGCGATCAGCGACAAGGAGCGTCGGCGTCTGGAGGCCGAGGCGCGTCAGACCCGCAGCGCCCGCGAAAAGCCGGTGCGGCAGGAGATCGCCCGGCTGGAGAAGGAGATCGAGCGGCTGGAGTCGCTGCGCAGCGCGGCCGAGGCGGCGCTGGCGGACCCGGAGCTCTACGCCGACTTCGACCGCGCCCGCCCCCACATGGAGAGCTTCGAGCGGTCGGGCGCGGAGCTGGAGGCGCTCTATGCCCGCTGGGAGGAGCAGCAGCTGCTGTTGGAGGGCTGATCCGCTCCACCGCGTCGGTCGAGGGGCGTGCGGCTACGGGCGCAGCAGATCGAGCCCCAGGCTCGCGACGATGAGTCCGCGCAGCTGCGCGACGAACGCATCCGAAGGCGGCCTCTGCTCGCCGCGGCAGGCGCTCCGGAACGTCTCCAGCCGCTCCTCCCGCTGCGCGTCGGTCCTCAGCATCAGCATCGCCCAGGCGCCCATGCTGCGCGCCTCGATCGCGTGGTCGTAGAGCGTCACGATCTCCGCACAGCGCGGATCGTGCCGGATGCGCGCCATCAGCGCGTCGATCTCCCCCTCCGGCCCCTCCAGCATCTGCACGAACCGCCCCGCGTCGTAGACCAGCGCCCCCGTGATCCCGTGACGCGGATTGCGCGCGTGCGACACCCGGGCGATCGCCGCCAGGTCTGTCGCGATGTCGTGCCCCGTGTAGCGCGCCGTGTAACCATGCAGCCGCAGCGGTCCGCGTGACAGCACCGGCGACGGCACCGGCAGCTGCTGCGCCACGCCCTGCCGCTCGAGCTCCTTCAACAACCCCACCAAGCCGTCCGCGTCGGTCGGGACGATCCGCTGGTACGCGTCGCGGAACGACTCCGCCGCCAGCGGGTCGGAGCCGGAGCGGTCGTCAATCCGCAGCACCAGCATCCGCCACGCGTCCATCCGCCGCCGCTCTGCCGGCTCGTCGCGGATCACCCGCAGCCGGTCACAGCGCGGGTCGCGGCGGATATTGCCCAACAGGTGCTCGAGCGACTCCGGCGGACCCTCCAGCAGCTGCACGTAGTGGCCGTGGTCGTGCACCAGCATGCCGGTGATGCCGTGCTCGGCGTTGTTGCGCTGGGCCGATTGTCCGATATCCGCCAGATCGCGCACCAGGTCGTGGCCGGTCGAGCGGGCCACGTAGGTCAGGAAGCGGAGCGGCGCGGCTGGCATGAGGCGGGGTCCCGGAGACGGGGGCGGCGACGATCCACCGCCCGGATTTGTGTCGTTGATGAGCCCCGTGCGAAATGGATTCCCGCTTGGAAAACGCTCAAATCGACCCTTGCGCCGCGGCGGGATCGTCGTCACTGTGCGGCGTCATCTTGCGACATCACTGTGGGGCGGTCATGTCGGTCGGAGCGCTCGATCGATCGGCGCCCGCCACGTCTGCGGGGAGCGAGTCATGGACCTGAGCGTCAGCATCCAGGGGGTGCCGGTGCGGGTGGGCGAGCGGGTCGTCTACCCCAACGGCGGCATTTGCCGGGTGCAGGGGGTGGAGTCGCGGCAGATCGCCGGCCGCGATTGGAACATGCTCATCCTGCAGCGCGAGGAGGATCAGGCGCGGGTGATGGTGCCGCAGGAGAAGGTCGAGAGCATCGGCCTGCGCAAGGTGGCGAGCCGCGAGGCGGCCGCCGCGCTCCTCGAGTTTCTCGCCGGCGCCGGTGTCGACCCCGAGCTCGACTGGAAGGTCCGCCACCGGGAGAACTTCGAGAAGATGGCCGCCGGCAGCCTGCTCGACACCGCCCAGGTGCTCAAGGGGCTGCACGCGCTGGCCCGGCTGAGGCCGCTGCCCACCCGCGAACGTGAGATGTACGACTCTGCCCGGCACCAGCTCGTCAGCGAGATGTCCGCCGCCCTGGGACTGCCGCCCGCCGTCGCCGAGAACCAGCTCGATTACGCCCTCACACCGCCGCCCGGATCGGGCCGCGCCGTGGCCGCTCCGCCCACCCTCGACCTCGCCGCGCTGCGCCGCTCGCTGGGCGGCAAGCGGCTGGGTGGTGCCTCGCGCGGGCCTGCCGGGGGTGAGGAGGAGGATGAGTTCGGCGGGCTGGACGCCGTCGACGAGGAAGAGGCCGAGAGCGAGTCGGAGGAGGAGGGCGGTGGCGAGTCCGCCGAGTCCGCCGAGTCCGCGCCCTGCGAGCCCTCGGAGACAGCGGCGGTGAAGAAGCCTGCCGAGAAGAAGGCGCCGGCGAAGAAGCCGTCCTCCGTCAAGAAGCCTGCTGTTGAGAAGCCGGTCGCGAAGGCTGTCGAGAAGGTGGTCGAAAAGAAGGCCGCTGCGAAAAAGCCGGCCGCGAAAAAGGCTGCTGACGACGAGCCTGCGCCTCGGAAGCCCGCCGCAGAGAAGGCCCCGTCAAAGGCCTCTGCGAAGGCCCCGTCGAAGGCGGCAGCGAAGCCGGCTGCGTCCTCCTCCAAGCCCAAGGCCAGCGCTGCGGCCAAGGAGAAGAAGTCTTGATCCGGGTGATCACACTGGCCGAGTTCGACGCCGACACGGTGTCGCTGGTGCTCAAGCGACTGCAGGCGGCCTACGGCGCCGGGGTCGAGCTGGCACGCAAGGAGGACGAGGTGCCCTCGGAGGCGATGCGCAAGGGCGGCCGCGAGGCGGATGCCGTGACGCTCGTCCGCGAGGCCCGCGACGTGCGCACGTTCGGCGACGACAAGATCGTCTACCTCACCGACCTGCCGCTGGTGCTGCCGGAGGGCCCCATGGGCACCGGCCCGGTCGATGGTTTTGCCGACGTGGACGGCGTCAAGGCGGTCGCCACGACGCACGGCCTGGGCGGCAAGGGGCAGTTGGCGATCGCGGACGGCCTCGCCAAGCGGGCGGCGCGCCACGTCGGACAGCTGTTCGGGCTCCACCACTGCTACGAGGCCAAGTGCGCCATGCTGCCCGGCTGGGCCGAGGCGTGGGGGCAGCAGGCCGAGACGACGCTCTGCCCGTACTGCCGTGACAAGAGCGAGAAGCGGATCTTCCGCGCCTGATCGCGTGGAAGATCGCCATACTCAGCCCTCGAGGCTCCGTAATCGACGCTTGGCGATCAGCGCTTGACACCCAGCGTGATGCCGGGCGGCGGCGGCCTGGGCTCGTCCGCCGCGTGCTGCTCCAGCTCGGCCCGCCACGCCGCCGAGAGGCCGCGCTCGACGGCGCCCTCGCGCAGCGCCTGCAGGTAACGCGACGACGCGGGGCCCGGGCCGACGCGGCGATCCTCCTCCGCAACGAAGACGCTCGCCGTCACCGTCCGGCCGTCGACCGTCACCGGCAACAGCAGCTCGCGGTAGAGCCCGGTCGCCACACCCTCCTTGCGCAGCACGGCGAGGCGGGCGTCGTCCTCCAGCTCGAACAGCACCCCCTCCACCTGCCGGGCGGCGTCCGCCTCGAGGTTGGCCACGCGGCCGCTCCAGAACCGGCTCGGGACGTCGAACACCAGCCGGTAGCCGCTCAGCAGGGCCGGTCGCCCCGCCAGGAACGGCTCGACCTCCATCCCGTGCGAGCTGCACCACTCGCGGGCGTGGGCGAGGGAGAGGACCGATCCGTAGGCGAAATAGTTGAACATGCGCGCCTCTCTAGCGGTGGACGGGCCGGTTGTCGATCCCTCTGATCGCGCGGCCCCGATCCGTACCGTGCGTCAGGGCTCCGGTCGGCGGATTTGTCTCCCGGGGTGAGGTCCCGTCCGCCGCCGGCATGGGCGCTCGGGACGGCGCTGCCGGGGGGCGTCGACAAAGTGGCGTCAAAAAGGCCGAGTCCGCGGATCGACGTCGTCCTGGGCGGGCCTCCCGGGGCGCCGCATCGGGGAAAAGCGGGGTCGAAATGCCGAATTTTCGGTAATTGCGGCGCCGCAAATGCCAAAAATCTCGGGGTGGTGATCGGATCCCGCTGCGAATGGCTGCTTTTCGAACCGCCGCGGCGAGCCGTTGCGACACGCCCGTGCCCGGGGGCCGCATCGTCGGTTGACGAAGGGTGAAACTCCGCCGGGGCCCGGTGCCGTCAGGCCGCGCGAGCGCTTCCGGCGATCGGGAGTGGACGACCCCGGCGGCTGCGTGGTATCGCCCCGCTCCCTTTTGAAAGCGACCGCTCGACGCGGCGCAGGTGAGGACACCATGGCCGGCAACCGCTCCAAGAAGAAGATCAAGAACCGCTCCAAGGTGCGCCGCGCCGCGATGAAGCGCCGCACCCGTCGCCACGTGAAGTCCTGCCGCCGCGGGATGCGCGCGCGCTAGGGCGTCCGGCCCGCGGAGGCTGCGATGGCGCTGCGTGACGATCTGTTCCGTCTGGGAGCCGAGGCGGCGAGCCAGCTGCTTGGCCGAGTGCTGGGCGGCGACGCGCCGGCCTCGGACGACGCCGCAGCGCCTCGTGCCGACCTGTTGCAGCGCGGTCGCGATGCGATGGGTGGCCTGCAGCGACAGGCATTTCAGACGCTCGGGCTCGCCACGCAGACCGACCTGCGAGCCACGACGCGCCGGCTGGGCGAGCTGCGGAGGGCCGCGAGGGGGCTCGATGCCCGGCTCGCCGAGCTCGAGGAAAAAATGAAGGCGGGGCGGTAGAATCCCGTTGACGGCGGAGCGACTCGCGAAGATACTCCGCCCGCTTTTGATTCACGGCTTGGGCGCATAACTCAGCGGTAGAGTGCCATCTTCACACGGTGGAAGTCCAAGGTTCAAATCCTTGTGTGCCCACCAAGCCTCGGACCCCGGTGTCGACAACGACGCCGGGGTTCTTTTTTTTCGCCGAGCCGGTGGTGCGACCCGCGGGGCCGGCGACGCATCCCGTGTGTCGACTCTTCACATCACCTGCATCGCCAGCGCAGCCTTCGGGCCGTTGCGGTGCCGTTTCCGTGTGGTCACTTTTCGGGCCGTGATGGCGCGCTGCGCTGCCGGGCAGGGGTTGACGTATCGATCCTCGTCCTGTAGGGGGTCCGCCGCAACCTGCCGGGAGCGACCGCGTGCCTGCTGTTGGCCGCCGACGTCCCGGCTTATTGATCGGCAGGAGTCGACCCGATGACCCGAAACACGCTGACCCGCAAGAAGCTGATTCCGTGGCTGCTCGCAGCGATCTCGTCATCGATGCTGTTCGCTCCCTCCGTGGCGGAGGCCCGTGGTCACGGCGCCTCGCGCAGCCAGAAGTCCTCCTCCCGCAGCCACGGCGGCTCGTCGCGTCACCACGCCTCGCGCGGCCGGTCGCCGCGCAGCATCGTCCGTCACGGTGTCTACATCACGCACCTCTCGGGTCGTCCGGCGGCCGTGGCCGCGTCCGAGGAGAGCTGCTCCGAGGTGCTCCCCGAGGACGGCGCGCGCTTCGTGCTGCCGGGCGGGCGGCCCGGTGAGGCGGACGAGCTGGCGATGGCGCTCGGCTCCAGCGCCGCCGTTCGACACGGTCTGACGTGTGGTACGCCGGTCGCCTGCCGCTCCTCCGAGACGGGACAGCTCACCTCGCTGACGCTGGGCCCCTGCGCCGATGGCTGGCGCGTCGATGTCGAGAAGGGCGTGGCGCGCGCCGTGCCGCTCGATGTCGCCAAGCGGCAGTGGCGGGCGCTCGATATCCCCGTCGAGACGGGGGCCGCGCTCACCGGGCTCGCCCGCATGTTCGACGCGGCCGACCAGCGGCTGCTCCAGACGGTGTGGTCGCGGCTCTCCGCGGGACAGCCCGAGGGGCGCGCGCTCAAGCTCCGGCTGATCCAGGATCCGGGGTCGATGTCGCGTCCGCCGGTGCTGCTCTCGATGCAGGTGTTTGACGGCGACCGCATGGTCGACGCCGCGTACCGGGTGGAGCGCGAGTCGATGGGCGCCACCTACACGCGGGCGGACGGCTCCGTCGTCGGCTCGCCGTTCCTGTCGGCGCCGCTGGAGCGCTACCAGATCAGCCGCGGGCTGCGGGGCGGCTCGGCGACGGTGGTGCGCTCGGGCGGCACGGTGCGCACGCGGGGCCATCAGGGGGTCGACTACGCGGCGCCCCTGGGCACGCCGCTCTACGCCACCGCCGACGGCATCGTCTCGTTCGCCGGCTGGAAGGGCGGCTACGGCAACTGCCTCACCATCGGTCACGGCACCGACTACAGCACGCTCTACGGCCACCTGACGTCGTTCGCGGAGGGGATCTCCGACGGCGTCGCGGTGCGGGCGGGCGAGCTGATCGGCTACCTGGGCTCGACCGGCCACTCCACCGGCCCGCACGTGCATTACGAGCTGCGGCTGCGCGGCAACTACGTCGACCCGCTCTCCCATCGGCCGGCGTCGTTCCGCCAGCTGGGCGAGACGGAGCAGGCGCGGCTGCGGGCGCTGGTGGCGCTGGTCGGAGCGCCGGTGCCGTCGTCGGCTGCGACGGTGGCCGAGCTGGGCGAGCCGTCGTTCTCGCTGCGAGCGGTGCGTACGCTGCGCTGATCGGCGGTACGCACCTCGCGGCCTCCCCCTCTGGTCCGTAGAGACGCTCCTTGGAGCGCCTCTTGCTCGGAGTCTTGGCACCGATCGGCGCCGGGATGGATCGGCGGTACGCGCCAGCCACCTTGGGACATCGGACTCGGGAGATCTCCAGCGATAGGCGTGCTGAAGCGCGCCTCCACGAGGCAGAGGGTTACGCGCTCCGCCGCTTTTTCTGCCTCTTTTCCGCCGTAGAGCCGCTCCTTGGAGCGTCTCTTGCTCGGCGTCTTGGCACCGATCGGCGTCCCGATGTCTCTGCGGTCCGTCCCTCGCGACCTCCTCCGCGGATCCGTGGTTCGGCGGACTTCCGCCCTCCGCGACCGGGAAGGGGAGAGCAGCCCCGCTCGTGAGCCGATGGCTGTGCGTCGTCCCCGTGCATCGGCGCGGCGGCGTGACGCCCCTGGCAGCGGCCCCTTCGCGCCCGGCCGATCGGGTTGCCGGCGCCTCGCGCGCGCGGTAAGGAGCGCCGCCTTCCTGAACCCCGGGCCGCGTGCCGGCCCCCCAAGCTTGGAGCTGTCATGTCCCAGAACGATGTGGTGATCGTCGGAGCGGCCCGTACGCCGATCGGTGCGTTCCAGGGGGCGCTGGCCTCGGTGACGGCGCCGCGTCTGGGCGCGGTGGCGATCAAGGCGGCGCTGGAGCGGGCCGGGGTGCCGGCGGCCGCCGTGGGCGAGGTCTACATGGGCGCCGTGCTGCAGGCCGGGCAGGGCCAGGCGCCGGCGCGTCAGGCGGCGCTCTTCGCGGGGCTGCCGGACGGCGTGCCCTGCACCACCGTCAACAAGGTGTGCGGCAGCGGCCTCAAGGCGGTGATGCTGGGCGCGCAGGCGATCATCACCGGCGACGCCGAGGTGGTGGTGGCCGGCGGCATGGAGAGCATGTCCAACGTGCCCTACTACCTGCCCAAGGCGCGCACCGGCTACCGGATGGGCCATGACCGGATCGTCGACGGCATGATCTCCGACGGCCTGTGGGACGTGTACAACGACTTCCACATGGGCACCGCCGGGGAGATGTGCGCCAAGGGTCAGGAGATCGACCGCGCCGCGCAGGACGCCTTCGCGGTGGAGTCGACCCGCCGGGCGCAGGCGGCGCAGGCGGCGGGGCTGTTCGCCGCCGAGATCGCGCCCGTCGAGGTGCCGGGCAAGGCCGGGCCGACGATCGTCTCCGAGGACGAGGGCCCCCGCAACGCCCGCCCGGACAAGATCCCCGCGCTCAAGCCGGTCTTCGCCAAGGACGGGACGATCACCGCCGCCAACGCCTCGAGCATCAACGATGGCGCCGCGGCGCTCGTGATCACCTCGCGCGCCCGCGCCGAGAAGGAAGGCTGGGCGGTGCTGGGCACCATCACCGGCTGGGCCTCCGCGGCCCGCAAGCCCGAGGAGTTCACGCTGGCGCCGGCCGACGCCATCTCCAAGCTGCTCGGCCAGCAGAAGCTCTCGGCGAGCGATGTCGACCTGTACGAGATCAACGAGGCGTTCGCGGTCGTGGCGATCGCCAACAACCGGTTGCTCGGACTCGACGCGGCCAAGGTCAACGTGCGCGGCGGCGCCGTGTGCCTCGGCCACCCGATCGGCGCCTCCGGTGCCCGCATCCTCGTGACGCTGCTGCACGCGCTCAAGGACGAGGGCAAGAAGCGTGGTGTGGCGTCGCTGTGCATCGGCGGCGGTGAGGGGATCGCGCTCTCCGTGGAGCGCTGATCGGCGCGTCGCGCGACGGCTGCATCGACGAGGCTCCGGTGGCGGCGCGTCCGCTCCGGGGCCTTGTTCGTTCGTGACGTGACATCGCGGCGGCCTACAGCGTCGCGCTTGACTTGCCCTATGGATGCAAGTGCAAATGCGCGCCGCCGTACGGGACGGTCGACGCGAAGGATGGTGCCGGATGTCATTGCTGGTGGTGGGTTCGGTCGCTTTTGACACGGTGGAGACGCCGTTCGGCAAGCGGGAGCGGACGCTGGGAGGCTCCGCCACCTACTTCTCCACGAGCGCCTCGTTCTTCTCGCCTGTCGAGTTGGTGGCGGTGGTGGGCGAGGACTTCGACGCCGAGCACGTGTCGTTCCTCGAGGGGCGCGGCGTCGGGCTCTCCGGGCTGACGCGGGCGCCGGGGCGTACCTTTCACTGGACCGGCAACTACGGCCTGGACCTCAACAACGCGCAGACGCTGGACACGCAGCTCAACGTCTTCGAGACCTTTTCGCCCGACCTCTCGCCCGCGCATCGGCAGGCGCGGGTGGTGTTCCTGGGCAACATCGACCCCGACCTGCAGGTGCGGGTGCTCGACCAGGTGGAGGCGCCCCGCGTCGTCGGCGCCGACACGATGAACTTCTGGATCCACGGCAAGCGGGACGCGCTGCTCAAGGTGCTGCGGCGCGTGGGCGTGCTGTTCGTCAACGACGCCGAGGCGCGGCTGCTGGCGGGCGAGCACAACATCGTCAAGGCGGCGCGGGCGATCATGGCGATGGGGCCGCAGCGGCTGGTGATCAAGCGGGGCGAGTACGGCGCGCTGCTGTTCGACGGCGACCAGGTCTTTTCCGCGCCGGCGCTGCCGCTGGACGAGCTGTTCGACCCGACCGGCGCCGGCGACTCGTTCGCGGGTGGCTTCATGGGCTACGTCTCGCGGACCGGCGAGCTGGACCCGCGCACCTTCCGCGAGGCGGTCATCGTCGGCAGCGTCATGGCGTCGTTCGCGGTGGAGCGGTTCTCCGTGGACCGGTTCCGCTCGCTGACGCCGTCCGAGGTGGCCGAGCGCTACGGCAAGTTCCAGCGCCTGGCGCAGTTCGGCGATATGCGCGCCTAGCGGCGCAGGCTGGGACGGTGCGGCATGAGGACGGCGATCGTCACCGACATACACGCCAACCTGCCGGCGCTGGAGGCGGTGGCGGCCCACGGGGCGGATCACGGGGTCGACCGCTGGGTCTGTCTGGGCGACACCGTCGGCTACGCGTCGGAGCCCGACGCCTGCTGCGACTGGGTGCGCGCGCAGACAGCCTTCTGCCTGCTGGGGAATCACGACGCGGCGACCTGCGGCCGGATGGACCTGGGCTACTACCACGCAGCGGCTCGAGGGGCGCTGGAGTGGACGGCGCGCGCGATGCGGGAGGACAACATCTCCTGGCTCGCGGGGCTGCCCTACAAGGTGCGCGAGGGCGATGTCGAGTACAGCCACGGAGCCCCGCTGCTGCCCGAGGCGTACGACTACATCTTCATGACGTCGCATGCGCAGTCGCTCTGGCCGGTGCGTGATCGGCTCGCGGAGATCACGTTTCTCGGCCATGCGCATCTGCCGCGGGCCTACGCGCTCGAGCCGGACGGGGTGCGCAGCGTGCTGCAGGACGTGGTGCAGCTGACGCCGGGGGCGCAGTATCTCGTGGCCGTGGGCTCCGTCGGCCAGCCGCGCGATGGCGACCCGCGCGCCTGCTACGGCATCTTCGACGACGAGGCGCGCACCTTCGCGTATCACCGCGTGTCCTATGACATCTCGATCACAGCGCAGCGGCTCGTCGCGGCGGGGCTGGAGCCGCACTTCGCGGAGCGGCTCTTCGAGGGGCGCTGATCGGCGCGCGAGCTCCGAAGACTCCGCTCTCTGCCTGTCTGTTGGCTCGCCCGACAGTGCGTCCGACTGGCGAGTCATCGTCGCCGGCTGCTTTCGACGCGCTCGGAAGCGGGGTCGTATCAGGCGCGATCAGGGCTGCGTGCCCCTGCTCACGGCAGGGCCTCTCCGGGCCGCAGCCGCACCACGAACAGCGCCTCCACCAGCGCCGGCAGCAGCGCCTGCTGTGACGGCGTCAGCGCCTCCCACGCGGTCGGCGCCTTGAGCCGGCGCAGCAGCGCGCGGGTCGGGCGATCGAGCGGTGGATTGGGACGCCCCATGCGCGCCGGCACCCACGAGCGCCACGGGCGCCACGCGAGGGGCTGCAGCCGCGGATGCGCGATCAGCCGCGTCCCCGGCCCGAGCGGCGGCGGCTCCGGCGGCGGCGCATCCGAGAGCCACACGACGTAGTGGCTGCGCACCGCGCCGTCGCGCTCGAGCGTCTCCAGCCGCAGCCACTCCTGCGCCGGGTCGAGCCGCGCCCCTGGGTGTGCAAAGCGCCAGACGTAAAGCCCGGTGCTGTCGATCAACCGCCGCAGACTCTCGGTGGTGAAGATGCACGCCAACGGGTGCAGCAGCGCATCGGCCCGCTCCGCCGGGTCGCGCAGCCGCCGCTCCACCAGCTGCCGCAGCCGCGACGTGCGCGGGGCGCGGCGTACCATCGCGTCCAGCTGCGCCAGCGTGCGCACGCCCACCCGTCGCAACGCCCGCCGCGCCGACTCGGTCGTCCGTCGCAGATCCCGTGCGTAGAGCATCACCCGGAGCAGGCCTCCCGGGGCCAGCCGCTCGCGCAGACGTCGCAGCCCCTCGGCCGGGTCGGGGAGGTGGTGCAGCACGCCGAACGCGTCGACGAGGTGAAACGGCCCCGGGCTGGTCGCCGGGTCGAGCAGGTCGCCGCGATGCAGCGCCACGTTGCGTCGCCCGTGCAGCCGCAGGTGCCACGCGGCACGGCTCAGGTTGGCTTGGGAGAGATCCAGCGCGGTGACGTGGCCCTGCGGGTTGGCCAGCGAGAACGGATACGGCAGGAAGCTCCCGCAGCCGGCCACCAGCACGCGGGGCGGCTCCAGCAGGGGCGTACCGTGACGCGCCATCCACAGCGTCGCGGCGTCCAGTCCATAGGTGTGTGACGCCGGCAGCGACGCCCAGAGCGGATACCTCGGATACGGGTGCTCTTCGTAGTGCGCTGCGACCGACGCGACGTTGGCTCGAGGCATGGCAGCGGGCGTGGGCGATCGTGACGACACGTGAGGCGGGCTCCTGCGCGGGGTCCGGGCTTTTGTTCAGCGGAGCACTCTGCTACGCAGCGCCCGTCCTTACGGATCTCACGAACGGCCCATCGGTGCCAGAGGAGCCTGCAGATGCCCAAATCCCCGTTGATCGTTTCCTCCGCAGCGGCCTTGCTGCTTCTCGGCTGCGACCTCGAGGGTCCGGACATGGAGCCTCGCGAGGAATCAACGGAGACGAGCACATCGCAGACGGACGCCACGACGGACGACACGTCGGAGGCGACCGATGCCCAGACCGGCACCAGCACGGCGGTCACGGAGCGGGTCTGCCGCGAGACGACCTTCCGCGCCTGCGGCGGTGATCCGATCGGCGAGTGGTCGTTCGCCGCCTGGTGCGAGGATCTCGTCGGCAGCTCCAAGGCGATGGCGTCCGAGTGCGAGGGGGCGTCCGTCGGCAAGGAGGTCGATCCGTTCGGCACGTTCAACTTCAAGGAGGACGGCACCTACTCGCTCAACATCCGCTGGGACGCTGTCACCACCAAGGTACTGCCCAAGGCGTGCCGCGGCGGCGCCGAGTGCCCGCCCGAGCCGACGCTGGGCAAGCTCAAGAGCAGCGACGACGACACCTGCGTCTATGAGCTCCTCGGCGCCACCTACACCGAGTCGGGCACTTATGACGTGCACGACATGACGATTCACACGAAGAACAGCAAGAAGAACCAGGAGGACCCGCCGTTCGAGTTCTGCCAGGACGGCGACGACATGTCGTTCTTCTTCCCCGGCTACGACCCGAACCTCTACACGCTGACGCGCACCAAGGGCTGATGACTCAAGGCTCCTGCAGTGCCGTCGACGAGCAGCCTCGGCCCGCGCCGTCCGATCCTCCTGCGGTGTCGACTTCACGGCGGTAACGCCAAGACGCCGAGGATCGGCGCGCTGCGGGATCCATTCTTTTCTGACCCTGTCGCGGCGGCCGGAAGGCCGCCGTTCGCTGGTGTCATCTCCAGTCGCGCGGGTACGGTCGAGGCGGGCACCGAGAGAGCCGAAGGATCGGCGGCCGGAAGGCCGCCGCTGTGGTTGCC
>Ga0172373_10007303_pt1 | contig 14396 bp, 15 predicted proteins | sample Lak10m_2_FD_114546 | JGI IMG/M metagenome (GOLD analysis project Ga0172373, IMG submission 114546) | Freshwater microbial communities from Kabuno Bay, South-Kivu, Congo - kab_092012_10m | ecosystem: Environmental > Aquatic > Freshwater > Lake | place: Democratic Republic of the Congo... | reverse complement strand
GATCGATCCTCTGCTCGGCACCGTCGCTACCCAGGCGCACGAATCCGGCATCGCCACGCCGGCGCTCGACACGCTGATCGGCCTCGTCCACGATATCGAGGACGGGCGCCGCGCCCTTTCGATGGACACCTTCAGGATCCTGCAGGCCACATGCGAACGACACTCCCCCCCGATATCCGCTGCGCGGTAACCCTCGGCGTCGACTTCGACGGCACCAGCCACGAGGTCGGGCGCGGCATCGCACCGATCGGCGGCCACTCCTGGGGCCGCTACTCCGCGCGCCGCGGCATTCCGCGCCAGATGGAGGCGCTGAAGCGCCTCGGCGTGCCCTGCACCTTCTTCGTCCCCGGCTACGATGCCGAACGCCACCCGGAACTGGTGCGCGAGATCGACGCCGCGGGCTTCGAGGTGGCGGCGCACGGCTACCTGCACGAGGCGTGGGACGTGCCGAAGGACGAGGAGACCGCGCTCCTGCGCAGGACCGACGACATCCTGAAGGACATCCTCGGCAAGCCCGTGCTCGGCTGGCGCTCGCCCTCGGGCAGGAAGACCGCGAACACCATGCACGTGCTGAAGTCGCTGGGGTACATATACGACTCGAGCGACAAGGACTACGACCTGCCCTACCGCCTGCGCTTCGGCAAGGGCGAGGACGACTGGATCGTCGAGTTGCCGAACAACACCTACAGCCTGGACGACTTCCCGTTCTTCAAGTTCAGCTACACGCCGCCCTCCGAGGTGCTGGCGCAGTGGAAGGAAGAATTCGACGCGATCTATGCGTCGGACCGGTTCTGCGTGCTGGTGGTCCACCCGCGCTCCGGCTGGGGCTCGGGCACGCCGGTGCGCACGCAGATCTTCGCCGAAGCGATCGCGTACATGCAGTCGCACCCCGGCGTGCAGTTCTTCGACTCGGCTGGATTTGCACGCTGGTGCCTGGACCATTCGCAACACCTCGAGGAACTGAACGTCACCGACCGGAGGGCCGCATGATCCGCTATCCGTGGCCCGCCGGCGTCGCGTCGGCCGCATTCGTGTCGGTGCACTTCGACGCCGAGGCCTTCGACCTGAAATCCACCACCGAGGACCGGCTCTTTGGCCGCTTCTCGTACGGCCGCTACGGCGTGCGCGCCGGGCTGCCGCGCCTGCTCGCGCTGCTGGAGCGGCGCGAGATCGCGGCGACGTGGTTCGTCACTGCGTCCGATGCCGAGCGGCACGCCGATGCGCTGCGCATGATCCGCGACGCCGGGCACGAGATCGCCTCGCGCGGCGTCGACCTCGCGCCGCTGCCGACGCTCGGCGACAAGGAACGCGACACCATCCTGCGCGGCCGCGATGTGCTGGCGAAGATCACCGGCACGGCGCCAAAGGGATTTCGCGCGCCCGAGGGCGAACTCAGCTCGCAGACGCTGCGGCACCTGGCGGAAGCCGGTTTCACCTATGACTCGACCTTCCAGGACGACGACGCGCCGTATGTGTTCGCGCCTGCGGCCGGCGCGAAGCTGGTCGAAATCCCGACGGTGCACGCGCTGAACGACGCGCTGCCGCTGTCGGCACGCCACACGCACGCGCGCGTGATGAAGATCTGGCGAGAGGAATTCGACGCGCTGCATCGCGAAGGCTGCCTCGTGCCGCTGACGATCCACCTGCGCGGCGACGTCGGCCTGACGCGCGCCGCGCGCATCGCCGCGCTCGAGAAGGTCCTCGAGCACATGGCCGCGCAGCCTGGCGTGCGCTTCATGACCGGCGAAGCCATCGCCGCGCACGCGCTGGCGGCGAATCTTCCGGTCGAAGGCGATCCAGTCGCGCCGCACCAGCCGACGCTCGCCGTCACGCCCTATCGCGGAGACCTCTCCGTGAAGCCGATCTGAGGACGCCGTGGACCCGAACGCCTTTCCGCTGATCGAACTCTCCGGCGAGCCACACGCGCGCGGCCTCGCGTACGGCAAGGCCGCCGCCGAGCGCGTGCACCGCAGCCTCGCGCTCTACCGCGGCGAACTGGACCGCCGCGGCGTGAAGCCCGAGCAGATCCAGAAGCTCGCGCGTGACTTCACGCCGCACGTCAGCGCCTTCGACCCCGCCTACCTCGAGGAGATGAAGGTCCTCGCCGAGGGCGCGGGCGTGACGGTGGAAGACATCATCTTCATCAACTGCCGCACCGAGATGATGTTCGGCGCGAAGGCGATGATCGAGTCCGGCAAGACCGACGGCTGCACCGCCGCCATCGTGCTGCCCGACGCTTCCGACGACGGGCAACTGATCCACGCGCACAACTGGGACTGGCGCGAGGAATGCGCCGACACGGGCGTGGTGCTGAAGATCCGCCGCAACGCCGGCCCGGACATGCTGATCTTCGTCGAGGCCGGCGGCCTTGCGCGCCACGGCCTCAACGCCGCGGGCGTCAGCGTCACCGGCAACTACCTCGGCTGCGACCGCGACTTCAAGACCGCCGGGCGCACGCCGCTCGCGCTGATCCGGCGCAAGTTCCTGGAGGCCGGGAACCTCGCAGATGCGATGCGCACTGCGTGGAGCCATCCGCGCGCCTGCTCGACGAACGTGATGCTGGCCCACGCAAGCGAGACAACTGCGGGCGAAGCCGTGAACCTCGAGATGGCGCCCGACGAGATCTTCTGGATCACGCCCGAGGACGGCATCCTCGTGCATGCCAACCACTGGATCAGCCCTCCCGCGCGCGCGAAGCTCAGGGACACCGGGCTCTCGATCACCGTGGACTCGATATACCGCCAGCGCCGCGTCGAATCCGCGGTGCGCGGCCTGCAGGGCAAGGTCTCGGTCGCCGCGCTGAAGGAAGCGCTCGGCGACAAGTACGGCTGGCCCGACTCGGTGTTGCGCCCGCCGAAGCCGGCGCCGTTCAGCGCGATCTCCTGCACCGTATGCACGACCGTGATGCGCCCCGCGAGCGGCACGATGGAGATCGCGCGCAAGCCTTGGATCGAGCGGCGCTTCCACCCGTACGGTTTGTCATGAGCAAGCGCCTGCAGGACCGGCGCATTCTCATCACCGGCGGCGCCTCGGGCATCGGCCTCGCCACCGCGCGGCGCTTCGTCGCCGAAGGCGCGCGCGTCGCGCTGCTGGACCGCAATGCCGACGCGCTCGCCAAGGTCGCCGCCGAACTCGGCGCCGCCTCGTGGACCGCGCAGGCGGACGTCACGATCGAAGCCGAAGTAAAGGCTGCGGTCGCCGGCGCCGCGAAGGCGCTCGGCGGGCTCGACGGTCTCGTCAACGGCGCCGGCATCAGCGAGTGGAAGAGCCTCGAGGACCTCGACCTCGCGTCGTGGCGCCGCATGCTGTCGATCAACCTCGACGGCCCGTTCATCGTCACGCACGCGGCGCTCGGCGCGTTGAAGGCCGCCGGCAAGGCGACCATCGTCAACGTCGGCTCCGGCGCCGGCCTCGCGCCGCGGCAGAACTTCAGCGCCTACTGCGCGTCGAAGGGCGGCCTCGTGCTCTTCACCAAGGCGATCGCGATGGACCTCGCACCGGCGAACATCCGCGTCAATGTGGTCTGCCCCGGCATCGTCATGACGCCGCTGGTCGAGAAGAACCTCGCGCTCACGGGCGACCGCGACGCCGCCATCCAGCGCTACCTCGCGAGGAACACCATGCACCGATTCGGCACCGCCGAGGAAGTGGCGGACGCGATCCTGTACCTGACCAGCGACGAATCGTCCTTCGTCACGGGCACTGCCTTGTCGATCGACGGCGGCTCCGTCTTCCACTAGGTACGAGGGGCGCTGCGCCCCCCTCGTGCACCCCTGCAAGAAGAGTCCAAGGCGAAACCATGACACCGAAGATTCAGCTCGCCCTGCTCCCGGGCGACGGCATCGGCCCCGAGATCGTCGCCGCGACGAGAGCGGTACTCGAAGCCCTCGACCGCCGATTCAGCCTCGGGCTGTCGTACGAGACGCACGAGATCGGCCACGCCAGCCTCGCGCGGGATGGCACGACCTTCACCGATGCGGTGTTCGAAGCCTGCCGCGCGAGCGACGGCGTGGTGCTCGGCCCGGTGTCGCATAACGAGTATCCGCCGAAGGCGCAGGGCGGCCTCAATCCCTCCGGCGAGCTGCGCATCCGCCTCGACCTCTACGCCAACATCCGCCCCAGCCGCTCGCGCGAGGGGCTGCCGCACTACGGACGCACCGGCATGGACCTCGTCATCGTGCGCGAGAACACCGAGGGCTTCTACGCCGACCGCAACATGCACCTCGGCCCGGGCGAATTCATGCCGACGCCGGACGTCGCGCTCGCGGTGCGGAAGATCACCGCGCAGGGCTCGCGACGCATCGCGCAGGCCGCGTTCGAACTCGCCCGCGCTCGCCGCAAGCGCGTCACCGCCGTGCACAAGCAGAACGTGCTGCGCGTCACCGAGGGCCTCTTCCTGCGCGAAGTGCGCGACGTGGCGAAGGCCTTCCCCGAGGTCGAACTGGAAGAACAACTCGTCGACTCGATGGCCGCGCTGCTGGTGCGCGACGCGGCGCGCTACGACGTGGTCGTCGCGACCAACATGTACGGCGACATCCTCTCGGACGAGGCCGCCGAACTGTCGGGCAGCCTCGGCCTCGCCGCGTCCATCAACGCGGGCGAGTCGCATGCGATGGCGCAGGCCCAGCACGGCTCCGCGCCCGACCTCGCCGGCAAGGACCTGGCGAACCCCGCCTCGCTCGTGTTGTCGGCAGGGATGCTGCTCGGCTGGCTCGGTCGGCGCCACGGCCGCGCCGCGTTCGCGGACGCGGAACGCGCGGTGGACCTCGCGGTGGATGGACTGCTCAAGGATCCGGCCACGCGCACGCGCGACCTCGGCGGCACGCTCGGCACCCGGGCCTGGACGCAGATCCTCTGCAACGGCCTGGACGGGGGGAGCGGCCGCCGCCCGTGATCCTTTGAACATGAAAATCGAACACGCGATGTTCCTTTTTCATGCTTTCGGCACTACACTGCGGCCATGCTCCCCCGCATCGCGCTCGCATCCGCCGTAGTTGCCGCCTTGGGGCGCTCGCGCGCCGTCGTGCTGGCCGGGCCGAGGCAGACGGGCAAGACGACGCTGGCGCGAGGGCTCCTCGACCGGCGCTCCCCGAACTACTTCGACCTCGAGGACCCGGCAAGCGTGCGGCGCCTGGACGAACCCGTCCATACGCTCGCGCAGCTGACCGGGCTGGTCGTGATCGACGAAGTGCAGCGCCGGCCCGACCTCTTCCCGGCGCTGCGCATGCTGATCGACCGCACCGACGCCCCCGGGCAGTACCTGCTGCTCGGCAGCGCGTCGCCCGCGCTCCTGAGGCAGGCGGGCGAGTCGCTGCTCGGGCGCGCGGAAACGATCGAGGTCGGAGGCTTCGACATGGCCGAGATCCTCGGCCCGCGCGGTCCTTGGGACGCCGCCGCCGCGGCCCGCCTCTGGTTGCGCGGCGGCTATCCGCGCGCGTTCCTGGCCGCCTCGGACGAGGACAGCCTCGCCTGGAGGGCCGCGGCGATTCGCAGCCATCTCGAGGTCGACCTGCCGCAGTTCGGCGTCAACACCAGCCCGCCCGCGATGCTGCGCTTCTGGCGCATGCTGGCGCACTACCACGGGCAGGTGTGGTCGGCGGCCGATCCGGCGCGATCCCTCGGCGTGTCCGAGCCCACGGTGCGCCGCTATCTCGACACGCTGACGCAGACGATGATGGTGCGCCAGCTCCAGCCGTGGCACGAGAACCTGGGCAAGCGGCAGGTGAAGGCGCCGAAGATCTACTTTCGCGACAGCGGCCTGCTGCACGCGCTGATGGACGTCGCCAGCCTCGCGCAGCTGCTCACGCATCCGCGCTGCGGCGCGAGCTGGGAGGGCTTCGCGCTGGAGCAGGTGCTGCGCCTCGCACGCCCGAGCGAAGCCTACTTCTGGGCGACGCACCAGGGAGCCGAGCTGGATCTTCTGATGCTGCGCGGCCGCCAGCGCATCGGCGTGGAATTCAAGCGTGCGGACGCACCCGCGGTCACGCGCTCGATGCGCATCGCCGCGGACGACCTGAAGCTCGATGCGCTGTATGTCGTCTATCCCGGCGAGCACCGGTTCCGGATGGCGGAGGGCATCGAGGCCGTGCCGCTATGGGCGATGCTGCCGCCCATGAACCCTTCCTAGCGGCCGAGCGGTTCTCCGGGCACGAACACCGTGCCGTCCATCAGCCGCCTTGCCGAGCGACTCATCAACGCCTTCGTCACGGTCCACTCGCCGTCCTTTTGAACGGCCTCTGCGCCGACCGCAAGCGTGCCCGAGGGATGCCCGAAGCGCACGCGCTCGCGCGGCGCGTCGCCGAGGATCTTCCTCAGTTTCGTGCCCGGCACCGCGCACGCAACCGCGATGGCGACCGCGCCAGTGCCGGTCATCGCGTGGTGCAGCTTGCCCATCGACAGGATGCGCGCGAGGAGGTCGATGTCGGTGGCCGCCACCGCCTTGCCGCTCGAGGCCTTGTAGGCGGCCGGCGGCGCGACGAACGCGATCTTCGGCGAGTGCGGGCGCGTGTCGGTCGCTTCCTGCATGGTCTTCGCGAGACCCATCCGGACCGCGCCATGCGCGCGGATCGCCTCGCAACGCGCGAGCAGTGCCGGATTGCCGTTGACGTCGTCCTGCAGCTCGGTGCCCTTCAGCCCGAGCGCGGCCGCGTCGACGAAGATCGTCGGCAGGCCCGCGTTGATCAGCGTGGCCTCGATGGCGCCGACGCCGGGCACCTCGAGCGTGTCGATCATGTTCCCGGTCGGGAACATCGAGCCGCCCTCGCCCTCCTCGTCGGCGCCGGGCTCGAGGAACTCGAGCCGGACCTCGGCCGCGGGGAAGGTGACGCCGTCGAGCTCGAAGTCGCCGAGCTCGACCACCTCGCCGCCCGCCACCGGCACGTGCGCGACGATGCGCTTCGAGATGTTCGCCTGCCAGATGTTCACGGTGGCGATGCCATCCTTCGGCGGCACGACCAGCCCGCGCGCGATCGCGAACGGGCCGACCGCCGAGGTCAGGTTGCCGCAGTTGCCGCTCCAGTCGACCAGCGCGCGATCGATCGACACTTGCCCGAAGAGGTAGTCGACGTCGCAACCGGGCCGTGCGCTTTTCGACACGATCACGATCTTGCTGGTGCTGGAGGTCGCCCCGCCCATGCCGTCGGTGTGCTTGCCGTACGGATCGGGGCTGCCGATCACGCGCATCAGGAATGCGTCGCGTACCGGGCCGGCCACGCGCGCCGCCTCCGGCAGGTCGTCGGGCGTGAAGAACACGCCCTTGCTGGTGCCGCCGCGCATGTAGGTGGCGCGCACGGCGATCTGACGGGGTGCCGGCGTGGCGCCGACCTGTCCCGCGGGCATCAGCGCCCTTGCCAGCGCGGCGCGCGCCCCTCGGCGAAGGCGCGCGGGCCTTCGCGCGCGTCCTCGGTGTGCTCGTTCTGCGTGCGCAGGTCGGTCGCCAGCTCGCGCAGCGCGGCGTCGTCGAGGTCGTAGGCCTTGCGCGCCACCTCCAGGCTCGCCTGCACCGCGAGCGGCGCGTTCGCGCAGGCGACCCGGGCGATGCGCAGCGCCTCGTCGACGACGGCCTCGGGCGCCACCACGTGGTTCACGAGACCGAGCTGGTGCGCGCGCGCGGCGTCGATCGGGTCGCCGGTCGCGATCATCTCCATGGCCACGTTGCGCGGCAGGAGGCGCGGCAGGCGCCACACCCCGCCGGCGTAGGCGACCAGCCCGCGCTTCGCCTCGGGCAGGCCGAACTTCGCGTCGGTGCCGGCGACGATGAAGTCGCAGGCGAGCGCGAGCTCGCATCCGCCCGCGAGCGCGAAGCCGCGCACCGCGGCGATCCAGAGCTTCTTCCTCGGGTAGTGCACGAAGCCGGCGAAGCCGCCCGCCTCGGTCTCGCGCGAGACGGGCCGCCCGCTCGCCTTCTCCTTCAGGTCGGCGCCGGCGCTGAAGGCCTTGTCGCCCGCGCCGGTGAGCACCGCGACGCGGATCGTGCGGTCCGCCTCGACCTGGCGCACGACCTCGTCGAGCGCCTTCGCCAGCGCGGAGTTGACCGCGTTCCTCGCCGCGGGCCGGTTGAGCGTGACGAGCGCGATGTGCGAATCCACGCGCTCCAGGAGCACCGGGACTTCGGTGGGCAGCGACGTCATCCGGGATCCGCTAGCGCGCGAGGCGCAGGTTCGCCATCTGCAGGCGGTCGACGACGTTGCGCGTCACGGCCCGCGTGAGGTGCAGTTGCGCCCCCACCGAGATCTCGGCGAGCGCCTCGGGCGCGTACTCGGCGACCAGCATGTCGGTGATCGACACCACCGAGGCGTGGCGCGCGCCGCCGGGGCCGTGGATCCAGCCCATCTCGCCGACGAACTCGGACTCGTTGACCAGGTTCAGGAGCTTCGCGCCGAGGGTCACCTTGGCCTGCCCGGAGGCGAGGAAGTAGAAGCCCCCGCCCGGCTCGCCCTCCTGCAGCAGCAGCGTGCCGGCGGGGATGCGCGACCACGCGCCGGCGTTGACGATCTCCCAGAGCTCGGCATCGGGCAGCGCCGAGAGCAGCTCGACCTTCTTCAGCGCGGTGAACTTCTCGGTGTCGGCGATCGCGCCCGGCTCGATCACCAGGCCCACCGCCTTCGACAGGCCGTCGGCGAACTCGGCCCAGGTGGCGTGGCGATACGGCGCCTTCTTCATCAGCGCGGTCAGCACCAGCGCGTCGACCTGCTTGGGCACGCCCTGGCGCAGCGTCGAGGGCGGCGCCGGATCCTGGTTGAGGATCTTCTGCACCAGTTCCTCGAGCGAGGTGCCGGTGAACGGGCGCTGGCCGGTCAGCAGCTCGTACAGCACCACGCCGAGCGAGAACATGTCGCTGTGGAAGGTCAGATCCTTGCCCTCGACCTGCTCCGGCGACATGTAGTAGGGCGACCCCATCGCGGCGGTCTGCGCCGCCTCGCCGCGCTTCAGGAACGCGGCGCCGAAGTCCGAGATCTTCGGCTCGGTGCCGCGCGCCACCATGATGTTGGCCGGCTTGATGTCGCGGTGCACGATGCCCTCGCGGAACGCGTAGTCGAGCGCGCCGCAGCACTTGAAGACGATCTGCAGCGCGTCGGCCACCGGCAACAGCTTGTCGGGCGTGACGAACTGCGAGAGGTCGCCGCCGCGCACCACCTCCATGGCGATGTGGCCGGAGTTCTCCTCGACCACCGCGTCGAGGATGGCGACGATGTGCGGGTGGCGGATCTTGCCGGCGAGCGAGGCCTCGTTCAGGAACGCCGAGCGGTGCACGGTGCCGAACTCGGGGTCGCGGAACACCTCCGGCTCGATGGTCTTCAGCGCCACCTCCCGGCCCGAGAAGGTGTCGATCGCCAGGTACACCGTGCCCGTGGCGCCCTGGCCCAGCATCTGCTGGATGTCGTACTTCCCGACCTGAAGGCTGAGTCCGTCCATGGTTCTCCCGCTGCGGCCCGCCATTCTCCCACTACCGCGCTTACAACTGGAAACACTTCGGTACACCTCCCCCCGGGGGCGTGCGCTAGAGTGGAACCATGCGTACCGCCCGGATCTTCCTCCTCGTCGCCGCGGCCGCGACCGCGCTCGCCGCGGCGACCCCGGCCACCGCAGGCGGCCGGCACCATCACGGCCCGCGCGTCAGCTTCTCGGTCGGTTTCGGCGTGCCGGCCTACTACCCGTACTGGTACGGCCCGCGCTACTACTACCCGTATTACCCACCCGCGGTGGTGGTGTCGTCGCCGCCCGTCACGTACGTGGAGCAGCCGCCCGCGCCGGCGGTGGTCGCGCCCGCGCCGCAGGTCGCTGCCCCGAATCCCGCGGGGTTCTGGTACTACTGCGCCGACTCCAGCGCCTACTACCCGTACGTGCAGCAGTGCGCGTCGGGCTGGCAGCGCGTGTCGCCGACGCCGCCCGGCCAGTAGCGGCCATGCGGCCGCGCACCCGCCTCGCGATCCTCGCCGCGGCGTTGCTCGCCTCCGCCTGCGTGTCGATGCCCACCGGGCCGAGCGTGCTGGTGCTGCCGGGCACCGGCAAGGACTTCAACCAGTTCCGCGCCGACGACTACGAGTGCCGCAACTACGCGCAGTCGCAGCTCGGCGGCACCGCCGAGCAGGCGCAGACCGAGAGCGCGCTGAAGAGCGCGGCGATCGGCGCGGCCGTGGGCGCCGCGGCCGGCGCGCTGGTCGGCAATCGCCGCAACGCAGGGGCCGGCGCCGCCGTCGGCCTCATCGGCGGCTCGGCCATCGGCGCGAGCACCGCCAACGCCTCGGGCCGCGAAGCCCAGCGCATCTACGACAACGGCTACCAGCAGTGCATGTACGCGAAGGGCCACCGCATCCCGGTGGCCGGTCGCTACGGCCCGGCGCAACCGCCGTCGGCGCCTGCGGCTCCTGGTGCCGCCCCGACGGTCACGCCCCCGCCCCCGCCGCCGCCGGGCAGCCCGCCGCCTCCGCCGCCCCGGTCCTAGGCCGGCGGCGATCCGCGCTTCGCGCGGCGCTCGAGCGCCTGCGCGGCACTACGCGCGACCAGCGCGTCCTCGTCCGCGGCGAGCCGCTGCAACACCGCCTGCGGCGTCGCCTCGTTCCAGGTCAGGTTCATGCGCGTATAGGCGTCGCGGCTGGTCGCGAGCCTCTCCAGCACGCGCACCGGTACCTGCGGATTCAACGCCAGCGCCCATTGCAGCATCGGCGACTCCGACTCGTAGTGCCGCGCGAGCACCGCCTGCGGCGTGCGCGCGTTGCGCAGCACCTCGTGGAGCAGGTCCTCGTTCGCCCCGTCCGCGAGCCGTGCGAGGACCGCCGGCTCGGTCGACGGATGCCGCGCGACCAGGCGCATCACCGACACGCCCTTCCGGTTCTCGCCCATCACGTCCCATAGCGAGCCCATCGCCTCGCGCAGTTCCGGCTCCGGCAGCGAGGCGATGCGCTCGAGAAGCCGCGGGCTTGCCTGGCGATGCTGCGCCAGCGCGCCGAGGAAGAACTTGTTGTCCCGGAACCGCGCCCCTTCCTGCGCGGCCTCGAGGCCTGCGGCGTCGAGCGGCGCGAGCGCGTGCACGGCCCGCTGCAGGGCGAACCCCGCCGCGACCTCCCATGCGACGGCGGCCGGCGCGGCCACGGCGACGACCCACGCCATGATCAGCACCGGCCGCAGTGCCGGGCGCGCGCCGCGGTGATGCGACACCACTGTGCCGAGCGCGAGGCCCCACACCCCCGCGAGGATCGACGCGGCGATGGCGATGAACGGCACGAAGACGAAGCCGATCGCCGCGGTGGAACTGCCCGAGGACAGGATGCCCTTCACCGACACCACGGCCGCGGCGAGCGCGCCGCCAATCCCGGCGACGAAGGCATAGGTTCGCGCAGGGTGGGGCGGTGCGGCGGGCGCCGATTCGTCCATGCCGCAAGCTTAACCGCTCGACCTCGACGTGGTGGACGGGCAGCGGAACGCAATCGCGCGCGCCCGAACGCTATCGCGCGCGCCAGGAGTCAGGCGCGCGCGGGGGCCGCACGCGGTAGACTGTCGCCACCATGAGCGAAGCCCACGCCGCCCCCGCCCCCGCAAAAGCCGGCGCCACGCCGCCCGTCGATCCCGTAGAGGAACTCGCCCGGCTGATCTTCATCCAGCTTTCGGCGCAGGTGTACTCGGCGCCGAACAGCGCCGAGAGCCCGCGCCCGCAACCCAAGGCCGTCGTGGGCATGAGCTTCAAGCTGGCGGAGGCCTTCCTCGCCGGCAACCTCGAGTTCAACACCGCGGCGAAGGCGCGCCACGAGGCGGCGCAGAAGGCCTCGGTCGACGTCTCCAAGATCGAGATCGACTTCGGCGCCATTGGCGGTGCGGCCAAGAAGTAGCCGCGCCGTGGGCGACTCGAACAAGAAGTAACCCGCGCCCCCGGGCGCGAACCTGTCCCTCCCTGCGCGGCGCTTCGGCGGTAGTCTCGGGGCGTCCATGACGCGCATCTTCTACGGCTGGTGGATGGTCGCCGCGGGCAGCGGCATCCAGTTCATGCAGTCGTTCTTTCTCATGCAGGCCTTCGGCGCGTACGTGCCGGTGCTGCAGGAGGAACGCGGCTGGTCCAAGACCCAGCTCTCCGGCGCCGCGGCACTGCAGCAGGTGGAGGCCGCGCTCATCGGACCGGTGGTCGGCTGGTTCCTCGACCGCTTCGGCCCGCGCGGCGTGCTGCGCACCGGCATCCTCCTCTTCGGCGGCGGCTTCATGCTGCTGTCGCAGGTCGAGACCCTCGGTGCGTTCTACGGCGCCTTCGTGGTGATCGCCTTCGGCGTCAGCATGTCGGGCTTCTTCCCGCTCAACGTCGCGCTGATCCAGTGGTTCGAGCGCAGTCGCGCGCGGGCCCTGTCCTCGCTGCAGCTCGGCCTCGCGCTCGGCGGCACCGCGGTGCCGATCGTCGCGTGGTCGCTCACCACCTTCGGCTGGCGCGTCACCGCGTTCGCCTCCGGCGCCGCGGTGATCGTGCTCGGCCTGCCGCTGGTGCAGGTGATCCGTCGCCGGCCCGAGGACTACGGGCTGCGCGTCGACGGCGACGCCGCGCCGGCGCGCGCGCGCGACGCCGGCGGCGCCGCGCAACCTGCGGCCTCCGACGGCACGCGCGACTTCACCTGGCGCGAGGCGCTGCGCGAGCGCTCGTTCTGGCTGCTGTCGCTCGGCCACGGCTCGGCGCTCTTCGTGGTCACCGCGGTGAACGTGCACGCGATCTCGCACATGAAGGAGTCGCTCGGCTATTCGGTCGAGGCGGCGGCCTTCGTCATCACGCTGATGACGCTGGCGCAGGTCGGCGGCGTGGCGATCGGCTGGGCGATCGGCGACCGCTACGACAAGCGCCTGATCACGGTGGCCTGCATGGCGGCGCACATGACGGGGCTGCTGCTCCTCACCTACGCGAGCGGGCCGTCGGCGCTGGTCACCACGATGCTCGTCGGCTTCGCGGTGCTGCACGGCGCCGCGTGGGGCCTGCGCGGGCCGCTGATGCAGGCGATCCGCGCCGACTACTTCGGGCGCAGCGCGATCGGCATGATCCTCGGCATCTCGTACGTGATCATCGTCATCGGGCAGGTCGGCGGGCCGCTGATCGCCGGGATACTGGCGGATGCCACCGGCAACTACCGCGTCGGCTTCACCACGCTTGCGGTGCTCTCGGGCCTGGGCAGCGCGTTCTTCCTGCTCGCCAGCAAGCCGAAGCGGCCGCTGGCGCGACCCGCCTAGGGCCTCAAGGCCGGCCGGGCGCGGCCGATATCCGGGGGAGAAGAACGCGAAGAGGGACCTCCCATGCTCGCCGCCAAGACCGCCGTCCTGCGCCGCCTCGTCGCCGCGCTGGTCGCACTGTTCGCCGCCGCCGGCGCCTGCGCGCAGGCGCCCGAGACCTACAAGTGCCTCGACAAGGCCTCCCGGGTCACCTACACCAACACCAGTTGCGACCGGCTGGGGCTGCGCTACGCGTCCCTGGTGGGCGAGCGCATCTCGGTGATTGCGGTTGCCGGCGTCGCCCGACCCGGCGGGCTGCCCGGGGCCACCGCCGGCACGCCGCTGCGCTAGCCGCCGCCGTCCTGCCGGCGCCTCAGTCCTCCCTGCGGTCGAGGCCGGCGTCGCGCATCGCGGCGGGGTCTTCGCGCGGCTCGAGGTGCGTGGTGACATGCGCGCGCGGCACGGCGTGGCGCATCGCGCGCTCGACCCGCTCGGACCAGTCGTGCGCCTCCTGCACGCTCCAGCGGCCCGGCACCAGCAGGTGCACGGTGACGAAGGCGCGCGCGCCCGCCTGCCGCGTGCGCAGCGCGTGGTAGCCGATGCCCTCGCTCGCGAAACCCTGCAGCGCGGCCTCGATCGCCTCGCGCTCGGCCTTCGGCAGCGACGCGTCCATCAGGCCGCCGGCCGAGCGCCGCAGCAGCACCCAGCCCGTCCAGACGACGTTCGCCGCCACCGCGAGCGCGACCGCCGGGTCCAGCCAAAGCCAGCCGGTCGCCCACGCGAGCGCGACGCCGACGACGACGCCGGCGGAGGTCCACACGTCGGTCATCAGGTGGTGCGCGTCCGCCTCCAGCGTGATCGAGTGCGAGGCGCGCCCGGCGGCGAGCAGCACGCGCGCCGCCGCGAAGTTGATCGCCGAGGCCACCACCGACACCGCGAGGCCGACGCCCATCGCGTCGAGCGGGCGCGGCGCGAGCAGGCGCTCGATCGCGGTCCACGCGATCGCCACCGCGGCGGCGAGGATCAGGAAGCCCTCGAAGGCGCTGGAGAAGTACTCCGCCTTGCCGTGCCCGTGCGGGTGGTCCTCGTCCTCGGGCTGCTCGGCGAGCGTGAGCATGGCGAGCGCCATCAGCGCGCCGGCGAGGTTGACGAACGACTCCAGCGCATCCGACAGCAGGCCCACCGAGCCGGTGATCCCCCACGCCACGCCCTTCAGCACGATG
>Ga0172373_10007302_pt1 | contig 14397 bp, 14 predicted proteins | sample Lak10m_2_FD_114546 | JGI IMG/M metagenome (GOLD analysis project Ga0172373, IMG submission 114546) | Freshwater microbial communities from Kabuno Bay, South-Kivu, Congo - kab_092012_10m | ecosystem: Environmental > Aquatic > Freshwater > Lake | place: Democratic Republic of the Congo... | reverse complement strand
GTGCATTTCTGAAACACGTTCGGATGTTGGCTGAGGTAGTCGTATCTCATGATCATGCACCACAGTTTACATCCGTTCTCCCCCTATTGTGAAGGTTAACCATTCAGTATCGCCCAATTCCGAGCGTGGCGCGACGCTGCGAGTCTCCTCGTTGCGATATGTGACCATGCCGGAGGCCGCACCTTTGATTTTACGCACGTACACGCAGCGTGTCACATCCACCTCGACCTTGCTTTCGGAACGATTGGCAGAGTAATACGCCGCCAGCCCTGCCGCCTGTTCCAGCACACGTTCTGGAATGGCGCGACCATCCACCTTCACCACCACATGCGCGCCGGGAACACCCCGCGCATGCAGCCAGTAATCCTGCCCGCCGCCCTTCCCGAACGTGACCAGTTCGTTCTGGCGGCTGTTGCGCCCCACCCAGATCACAAACCCGTCCGGCGTGACCACCTTCAGCGGGGCGCTCTGCCCGCTGCCTGCGATGCGCTTGGTCGGCTGTCCCGGCCAGTAGCCGCCACCCTGTAAGCTCTGCTGCACCTCGTCAATCTCCGGCCACGAGGCGGCAAACTCCAGATCGGTCTGCAACTGCGCGAGGAAATCCAGTTCGTTGCGCGTTTCCTTCACCAGCCCCGGCACATCCCCTAGCGCCCGCTTGGCCTTGTCGTAACGGGAGAAATACGCCTGCGCGTTCTCCAGCGGAGTCAACGCCGGATCAATACGGATGGTCAGCGGCGGCTGATCGAGATCATACTGCGCGACCAGTTCAGCCTGACCGGACGTGAGCGTATACTGGTAAGCGAGCAGCAGTTCGCCGGATTGCTTGAGCAGTTCGCGTTCGGACTCGTCCTTCAGGGAACGTTCGAGGGAAGCCAGTTTCGCCCGTAGTTTCGCCTTGCCTTCCACGATGGCTTCCTGCACCGGCACTTTGGCAGCGCGGTACGCATCTTCTCCCACCGGCGCGCCGTAATAGGCCGACAGCGCCGCGCTCAAATCCTCTGCCGGTTCCCAATGTGGCACATGCGTCAGCGGATACACACTGTAGACACGGGCGCGTCCCCCCTCCATCGCCACGCCCGGTTGCCAGCGCCGCCGTGCCAGCGGTTCGACCACGCTATGCAGCGCGTCATGCAACCGCGCCGGATCAGCCTCGGCTGCTTTTTGCGCCAGTTCAGCGCCCGCCCGGTGTACCACTTCGTTCGCCAGCAGCGGACTCACGCCCAACAGCGAAGCCGAAAGCACCTGCTGCGTGCGCCGTTTCGGGTCATCATTAGCCGCAAACACACCGGACAGCGCATCCACCGTCACCGTCATCGGATCGAGCTTACTGGTCTGCGGCGGGGGCAATTTGTACTCATGATTGGGCAAACTCAAACGGTAGCGATTTTCTTCCGGCCCCACCCGCCGCATACAATCCAGAATCACACCGTTCTGAACCAGCAGAATGTTGCTGCGCCGTTCCATCGGCTCCACGATGACCGTGATTGCGCCTTCCGGCCCTAAGAACTCCAGTTGAACAATGCGCTCCCACGCGGGTTGGCTGACATGCGTCAGGCTGCCGCCTTCGATGAAGCGCCGGAACAGCAGGCCGACCTGCGTGGGCTTCACCAGCCCGCGCCGCAGTTTGTCCGCAACGCGGTGCAGACGCGGCGTATGATGATCGGCGCTCAAATAGAGGTATTGGCGGCGGCGGTCAGCGTAAATTTCGAGGCCGAGTCCGGTATGGTCAACATCAATCACATCCTGGACGCGCCCACCCACGAGCGTATCCATGAACTCATCAACCAGCGCGGACAGGGTGAACGCATCGAGGTACATCAGGCGCTACGGTTAGTTCGCATCCGGCGACAGCAGGAACGCGATAATGTCCCCGATCTCTGCCGGAGTCAGGCGTTCTTTGAAGTTTTGTGGCATAGCAGGGTTAAACCCTTCCACCACGAACGCCAGCGGGTTTGTGACGGATTCGTAGATATAGGCTGCCGCGCTCAGGGGCGGGTGGCGCGTGGGCGCAACCGAGGCCACCTCGGTGAAGGCCGGCGCGATATGGCTGCGCACGCCGATGCGATGACAGGCGATACACCCGTATTTTTCCACCAGCGCCGCGCCCGAATCGGGATTGCCCGCGCTCAACAGCGCCGCCACCGCATTCTCATCCACAGATGCTTGCGCGGTGGGCTGCGAACGGGCAGCAATCTCATCACGGGTCGAAATCGTAAATTCGATCAAAAACACGACAGTGACCAGCACGAACAGGCCAAGAACCATGAATACAGGCCAGCGCGAACCAGCGGGACGAACAGCAGGATTACTCACGAGAAACCTTCTAAGTCAGCAGTCGATCTAAAATCATGGCGAGAAACAGGAACGCCAGATATGCGGTTGAATACTTGTACATGCGGCGGGCCGCAGGGCCATCTTTCTGCTGGATGAGCAGCACCGACATGCGGATCAAACCAACGCCCAACAGCACGGCGCAGAGCAAATACACCCATCCCAAAAACTGGAACGGCAGGGGAAGCAGCGTAATCAGCAGCAGTTGAACCGAATACAGCAAAATCTGGGATCGGGTGGCCGCTTCCCCACGCGCCACCGGCATCATCGGCACATTGGCGAGTGTATAGTCACGATTGACCAGCAGCGCCAGCGCCCAGCTATGCGGCGGTGTCCAGTAGAACACAATCGCAAACAGGATGAACGACTCGAAACTCAGCCCGCCCGTAACCGCCGACCACCCCACCAGCACAGGCACAGCGCCCGCGCCGCCGCCAATCAGGATGTTGGCGACCGTATTGCGCTTGAGAATGAGCGTGTACAGAACGACATAGTAAACGCCACCGACAAAGGCCAGTAGCGCCGTCAGCCAGTTCACCCACAACCCCAATACCAGCACCGACCACGCCAGCAGCCCCATGCCGAACAGCAGCGCGTTCACAGGAGCCACACGCCCGGACGGAATTGGGCGGCGGGCTGTACGCGACATCTTCGCGTCCATATCGCGGTCAATATACTGGTTGACCGCGCTGGCTCCTGCCGCAGCAAACCCGCCACCAATCAGCGTGGGGATTAAAAGCGAAAGCGAAGGCACACCATCCGCCGCGATCACCATCGCGGTCACGGTCGTGAACAGCAAAAGCAGGACGATCCGCAGCTTGGCAAGTTCGAGATACGTGCGAAGCAGGGCGGTAAGATTTAGTTCTGCGCCTCGGACTGTGGTTTCCATTGACTCTCTTTCATTCCATCCGACACTTGGCGACTGTTGAGCCATTCAACAGCCGAGAGAACGACCAGAAGCGCCCATGTAGTCGCCGCAAAGCCAACATGCGCCGCCCCCCAAACAGGTGCCGCCGCGCTCAACACGAACAACGCGCCCACAGCCGCTTGGCTGAGATAGGCGATTCCAGCGCACACCGCCAGCGTGCGCGTCCGCGCATCCTGCCGTTCGCGCAGGGCAAACCAGACCAGCAGCAGCAAACTCACGCCGAGCGCCAGCACCGAGTAACGGTGAATCATGTGAATAAGCGCCCACTCGCCCTGATCGGACGGGAAAATCTGTCCGTTGCAGAACGGCCAGTCCACACAGGCCAGCGTCGCACCGCTGCCCCGCACCAACGCGCCCGTCAGGATGATGACCAGTGACAGCGCCGCCGTCAGGTACGCAAGGGAAGTGACCCGATCCGCAGAATAATGCACTTTGGGTTGATAACCCGCCACCACTGCCGCCAGCAGCAAAGATGCCAACAGCAGCATCGCCGTTCCCAGATGGAGCGTGACCATCGTCGGCGGCAGATCGAACACCACTACAATCGCGCCCAAACTGCTTTGCAGCGCGAACAACAGCGCCGCCACCACCGTGATGCCTAGCACACGGCGATTCTGTACGCGATAAGCGCGGATAGCAACCACGAGAGTCGCCACGCCAAACACGCCGATCAGCGCCGCAAACAGGCGATGCAGCCACTCAATCCATGCGGTCAGGTTATCCAGCGGCGGGAAAATGGTTCCATTGCACAGCGGCCAATGGTTGCCACAGCCCAATCCCGAATCGGTCACACGCACCACCGCGCCAAAAACAATCAGCCCCAGTGTCAGCAAAGCCGTGACCAGCGCAAGACGGGTGAACAGTCGGGGGCGAATCTGCTGCTCCATGACTAAAACCTCGATCTATTCGATCAGTGAATGGCTCAGACGGCAATTCCGCGCCGTTCAGTCCCCAGACTTAACGGGAGTGCTGGCAGCCGGTTTGCTTGTGGCGTTCACGCTCTTAATCATGTGGTTCAGGAACCACATCACCGCCATCAGCGTGAGAGCAGCCCCCACTAAATTAACCAGAATGAACCCGATCGCCAGAAACATCTGCTCGGCCTTCCACGCGGTCATATCCAGCGCAGAAGCATCCGGGTTCGCCGAAGCGCGAATGGTACCGGGAATGTATAGCGAACCGCCCTGCGACGCCACTTGCGCCGTCAAGCCGCCGCCGATGACCAATAACACGACCACTGCCACAACCAACGTAAATTTCTTCACCAGAACCCCTCCTCATCAGGCGGCAAAAAGCGTTCGGATTGTACTATTGTTCACAACCTACTGCAAGATTTCGCACCCGGAATTCACGAAACAAAACACTTCGGTTCAGGATTGATCGTTGACCGAATCCACTTGATGCAGTTCGCGCTTTTCCTGAATCGCATCATCCACCACATCACGTTCTTCGCTAACGTGGTCAGGGTTGCGGAAAAGATCGCGTTCATCGCTCTCCCCCAACACCTGCGCCCCCTCGCTATCGGCATATTCATTACTTTCATGCAGCGCGGTCAGCGGCAAAGTCACATGAAAAGTAGCGCCACTTCCAACTATGCTTTCTACCCAGATGCGCCCTTGATGGCGATCCACAATGCCTTTCGCAATCGCCAGCCCCAGCCCGCTGCCCGAAAGTTTACGTTTCCGCATCTCCTCGGAACGGAAAAAGGCTTCAAAGACATGATCGAGGTCTTCGGGGACAATTCCGGGGCCGTCATCTTGCACGCTGATATGCAGCACACCGGGGTCTTGATGAAAACCGACCTTCACCGCGCCATCATTATGATTGTATTTGACGGCATTCCCCATCAGGTTGTCCATCAACTGCCCCAGCAGCACCGGATCACCCATCACCATGTAACGTTCCACGCCCGCGTCGAACTCAAAGCGCACGTTACGCTGCTGCGCGACAACGCTCATCTGGTCTGCCGACTGCTGGGCGATCTGCACCATATCCACCGGAATCTGTTCCACCAGCGCCAGATTTTCCAGACTAGCCATGTCCAGCATCCGGTCAATAGTGACCGTCATGCGGTTCAGCGTAGCAATCGCCCGCTGCAAGTTCGTCATCTGCCTTTCGTTCAATGGCCCGATGTGTTGGATAATGTCCAGCGCCAGCAACACGCTGCCAACCGGATTCTTCAAATCATGGGCAATCATGCCCGACCATGTGAAATTGACATCCGCCTGTGTCATTTAGGAGCCTCTCCTGAATCGCCGAGCAAGTTGGGAAGCGTATTCAGTGCATGCGCAATACGGGTTCCGTGCCATGTGAGCAGCGAACCTTCTATGAGTATAACCCGATTGTGGTGCGCCGCAGGCACATCCAGTTGGTTGAACAAATCACGATGCGTTTCTGTGAACAGGAACGGTTCGTCAGGCAACAGAATCACGTCCGGTTGTGCAGCAATCACCTCATCTAGCGTGATGCGCGGGTAGCGCGTATCGCGTAGGTCGCTATCCGCAGGCGCTTGCCCTAGATCGGCCTCCAGCGGGAAACGGCGCTCGCGGTCAGCGAACACGTTCACCCCACCGCACACCCGCAGCAGGTCGCTGGCATACGTATCCGCATTGAACGTCATCAGCGGGTCGAACCAGATGGGCGCGAACACGCGGCACGGCTTGCTCAACAGGCGCGGTTCGCTCATGCGCCACACCCAATCCATCGTCTGCTCGATCAAGCGCACACGCGGCACCATGCTGGTTTCATCGAAAACGTGCATAATGTTCCAGAGCAGGTTGAAAACGTCCGCCACCGTGCGCGGAAACGTCACCCACACCGGAACACCTGCGGCTTGCAAAGCCTCCACATCTTCGCGGCGATTTTCTTCTTGGTTAGCAATCACCAGATCAGGTTGCAACCCGACGATCCGGTTGACATCCGGGTTTTTAGTGCCGCCCACCCGCGCTAGGTTGGCGACACCTTCCGCCGGGCGCACGCAGTAATCCGTCACACCGACCAACCGACTGCCTAGATTCAAATCGAACAGCGATTCGGTCATACTGGGAACCAACGACACCACGCGCCCCGGCGGACGGGACACCGGCGCGTCCATCTGGTAGGTGTAACTCGAAGTCATCCCCTAGTTCCCGAAATGAACCAGTTGGTCACGTTCGGGGCCAACGCTCACGCTGCGCAAGGGAACTTCACACAGTTCCGATACACGCCGCACATAGTCCAGCGCAGCAGTCGGTAAATCACCGGGCTGCCGGACTGCCGTGATGTCTTCCTTCCAACCCGTCATAATTTCATACACGGGCTGCGCCTGTTCCAGTTCGCGCAAAGTCGTCGGCAGTGTGGTGACATGCTTGCCATTCACCTCATAGCCCACCGCGATTTTCAGTTCATCGAAGCCACTCAACACATCCAGCTTGGTCACGACCAGATCGGTAAACCCGCTGACCTGCGCCGCATAGCGCAGCACCACCGCATCCAACCACCCGCAGCGGCGGGGGCGTCCGGTCGTTGTGCCGAACTCATCCCAGAAGTTCTCGCCCGTCCCGCGCAGGCGATCACCCAGCGCCCCTTGCAATTCAGTCGGCATCGGGCCAGCGCCCACGCGGGTACTGAACGCTTTGGCAACACCCACCACGCGATCCACATGGCGCGGGCCGAAGCCCAACCCGATCAGCGCACCGCCCGCTGTCGGTGACGAACTGGTGACATACGGATAATCGCCGTGATCTATATCCAGCAGCGTCCCCTGTGCGCCTTCGCACAACACGCGCCCGCCCGCCTTCAAACGTTCATTCAAATAGGCGCTGGTGTCGCGGATATACGGTTGCAACCGCACCGCCGCCGCCAGATATTCAGCTGTCGCAGCCTTCGGATCAAGCGGGGGTTGCCCCTGCGCCACCAGTTGCACGTTGGCGCGTTCCATCATCTCGAACAACGCATCCCCGAAGGCTTCCATGTCCGCGATCTGTCCGGCACGGATGCCGCGCCGTCCGGTCTTGTCCATATAGGCCGGGCCGATGCCGCGCAGCGTCGTACCAATCGCCCCGCTGCCCCGCGCCTTTTCCGCAGCGGCGTCCAGCGCGATATGCGCCGGCGTAATCAGGTGCGCCCTGCTGCTGACGATCAAACGCTCCGGCGTGACCGAAACCCCCATGCCCTCAATCTGGTCAATTTCCTTCATCAGATTGATGACGTTGATAACCATGCCGTTGCCCAGAACGCATGTCACCTGCGGGTGCAAAATCCCTGAAGGGATCAAATGCAGTTTGAAGATTTTGTCGCCCACCACCACTGTATGTCCGGCATTGTCGCCACCGGCAAAACGGGCAACCACATTCGACTCGGCGGCTAACCAATCCGCCACACGCCCCTTACCCTCATCACCCCACTGAGCGCCAACCAGTACCGTTGCAGGCATGACACTGCCCCCTTCATGGCATCCGCCAATTTTGCCGCTGCGCCATTGCTCATTCGCAGCGTATATTCAGTATATCCACAGATAAAGGCTGGAGAAATTGAAACCCTCAGCTCTGATACGCTCGCCCCAGAGCCACCGTCACCTGCCCGTCCCCCCACAATTCCACTTCGCCATCTGGCCCTAATGCCAGCGCCGATTGATCGTCAATACCAACGGCAATGGCTTCGGCCTGCGCCCGCAAAACCCGCTGCGCATCCGGCGAGGCACCAACCGCGCTCGTCCCCGTCACAACCAGCGCCCCTTCCAGCCATTCCAATCCCGTGACAATCCGTTCATCCAGTGCCAGCACCCACGACCCAAAGGCCGCCGCGCTGGAGCCTTCTGCCAGAACAATCGCCCCATTCTCGAAAGCGATCTGAATGCCATCGGAAGCCGCGCCCATCAGCGCCGAACGCATCTGCGCCGCATCCGCAGCCGCCTCGATGACCACCATGCCGGCCTGTGCCAGTTTGCTCTGAATGGTTTCATCATCTTCCGAAAGAATATCCACCATATAGCCGGAAGGTGCGCCTAAATCCGCCATATCCGCCAGCACCTGTTCGCCCTCATCGGCGTTGCTGCCCAACGTGATATAGGCCACGCCGCCATCGGCTGCCAGCCGTCCAATCGCCTGTGCGCGTACAGCCCCGCCTGCCCCCCCGGACAGAACCAGCCACCCGCGCCCATCCAACCACCGCAGCACATTCTTATGCGCCACCACGTCCCTCCGGCAGAATATATTCAGCCACCGCGCTAGAGAGCAGCGCCACACTCAGCGGCAACACATCCTCATCAATGTCAAAACGGGGATGGTGATGACCGTAGGTAATCCCGCGTTCGGCGTTCCCCGCCCCCACAAAGAAATACAACCCCGGTATATCATCCATCAGGAACGACACATCCTCCGAAGCCATCGTGCGGACAGGCTGTATCTGCACCGCATCACCGAAACCGGTGAACACTTTATGCACACGTTGATAAACCTGTGCATCGTTGACCACCGGAATCGTCAAATGGTTCACCTCGATTTCCGCACGGCACTCATGCGCGGAAGCCAGCGCGGTAGAAATCTCCCGGATGCGCTGCTCCAACTGCTGCGCCACTTCATGCTCAAACGTGCGGAACGTGCCGCGTAGTTCCACGCTCTGCGGAATCACGTTATAGGCTTCGCTGCTGGTGCGAACGCTTGTAACCGTCAGCACCGCGCCGGACAAAGCATCCACTTTTCGCCCGACCACCCCGCTCAGCGCACTAATCAACAGCCCCGCCACCGGCACCGGATCAATCGTCAAATGCGGCATCGCGCCGTGTCCACCGTGTCCGGTCAGCACCACCCGGAACAACGAGGCGCCGGCCATCATCGAGCCATCCGTCAGACCGATCACGCCCACAGGCATATCCGCCCACACATGCAGCCCCACCGACACATCCGGTCGCGGGTCGCCCAGTACGCCATCGGCGATCATCGCCCTAGCGCCGCCGCCGCCTTCTTCGGCTGGCTGAAACACAAACTTGATGCGCCCCTTGATCTGGTCGCGCTGCGCCATCAGCAGTTTCGCCACGCCCAGCGCAATCGTCGTGTGTGCATCATGCCCGCAGGCGTGCATCTTGCCCGGAACAGTCGAAGTGTAATCGTGGGTGTTTTCCTCAAGAATCGGCAGCGCGTCCATATCTGCCCGCACCAGCACGGTCGGGCCGTCCTGTGCGCCTTCCAGAATGCCGACCACGCCGGTTTTGCCCACGCCCGTCTGCACCTCCAGCCCAAGCCGATTGAGTTCATCCGCCACGATTCCCGCCGTGCGAAACTCCTCGTAGCCCAGTTCAGGATGGCGATGCAAATCCCGTCGGCGCTCCACCAGTTCAGAACGCAGTTCAGCCGCCAGTGTCAAAAAATCCATGTTCACTCCGGCATCACATAATCAGCCACAGCCGCCGACAACAGCGCCACGCTCAAAGGCAGCGCATTCTCGTCAAAGTCGAAGCGCGGGTGATGATGCCCGTAATACGCATCCTGATTCGGCACCGATGCCCCGACGAAGAAGTACATGCCCGGAATATCGGTCATCAGCAACCCGACATCTTCTGCGCCCATCGTGCGCTCATCCATCACGAACTGGTCAGCGGAGATGTAACGCTCGAACACCGGGCGCACTTTCGCACCCACTTCGGCATTGTTCACCACCGGCAGCACATGATCTACCACATCCACCGTCGCGGTGCAGCCCATTGCGGCAGCGATTCCGTTCACGATGCCGCGCATCCGTTCCACCACCTGATTACGCGCTTCGATGCGGAAAAATCGCACCGTGCCGCGCAGTTCCACATCCTGCGGGATGATGTTGAAGGCCGTCCCCGCGCTCATATACGTCACCGAAATAACGGCACTGTCCAGCGGGTTCAGGTTGCGACTGGCGATGGTCTGCAAGGCGGTGATGGTCTGCGCGGCGCACACCACCGGATCAACCGCCAGATGCGGGGAAGCGGCATGACCGCCCTTGCCGGTAATCTTGATCGTGAAAACGAGCGAACCGGCCATGATCGGCCCATCCGCCACGCCCAGCTTACCGAGAGGCATCCCATTCCACAGGTGCAGCCCCAGCGTCACATCCGGTCGCGGGTCGTTCAGCACGCCATCGGCGATCATGGCTTTCGCGCCGCCCACGATTTCCTCGGCGGGCTGAAACACGAACTTGATGCGCCCTTTGATCTGCTCACGCTGCGCCGCGAACAGCTTGGCAACGCCTAGCGCAATCGTGGTATGCCCGTCATGACCGCAGGCGTGCATCTTCCCCGGCACACTGGACGCATGTTCAAATGTGTTTTCTTCGAGAATCGGCAGCGCGTCCATATCCGCCCGCACCAGTACCGTCGGGCCATCCTGTGCGCCTTCCAGTATGCCCACCACACCGGTTTTCCCCACGCCCGTCTGCACCTCAAGGCCGAGGCGGTTCAGTTCCTCCGCCACGATTCCCGCCGTGCGGAACTCCTCAAACGCCAGTTCTGGATGGCGGTGCAAATCGCGCCGCCGCGTAATCAGTTCTTCACGCAAGGCATTCGCCTGCTGCATAAAATCAATCGTCGTCATCGCAACACCCCTTCCACACACAAAAACGCTGCGCCATACACTGGCAGCAGCGGGTACAGCATGGTTGATTGTATCCAACGATGAACGGTACTTCCAATGCGAATGGTCAACGTGCAAACGTAATCACCCGGAACGACTCGATAAATCGGGGCGCATCGGTGGGCGATTCCGGGTCGCGGGTAATAGTTCGCTGGCGCTCTGCCATCGCTTCCATATCCGGTATCTGGCTCTTGTGTTCGCGTAAAGCGCGTATCTTGGTTTCCAGATAATCTGTCACATCCACGCGGGTCGTTGGCGAGGCCGTGCCGCTGATGTACACCTGACGGGTCTTGTGCGGCGCTAACCCCTCATCGCGCTCCAATTCGGGGAAGTTCAGCCGATCTCGCGCCGTCGGATACACCGCTTCCAGCGCAGACGCGCCGATGGCTCGATGATCGGGGTGATTGATGCTGGTTGTGCCAAACCAGAACACTGTCGGGTCAGTCGTCACCAGAATGTCCGGTTGCGTGCGCCGGATCAGCCGCGCAATATCGCGCCGCAGTTCCAGCGTGGGCATCAGTTCGCCATCCTTATAACGCAAAAAGATGACTTCCTGCACACCCAGTACAGCAGCGGCGTTGCGTTCTTCCACTTCACGGATTTCCACCAAGCGTTCCGAGGTCATGTCAGGGTCGCTGCTGCCCTTATCGCCGCTAGTCGCCACCACAAACGTGATCTTAGCGCCTTCCGCCGCCCAACGCGCAAACGTCGCCCCGCAGAAAAACTCTGGATCATCGGGATGCGCGAACACCCCCAACACCCGTTTCGGCTGTCCCTCATTCGCTACGGTACTCACATCCACTCCATCTCAGAATAGGCAGGAAACAATCCAGCGGGCGTGAGGAACACTTCACGCCCGCACACGGTTATTCGTCGTCCGCAGGCGTGGATTCAGCCGCCTTGCCCGGTTTCGCACCGCAGTCGCACGGGCCATCGCCATGTTTGGAACACGGTTCTTTGGCCTTCTTCTGCAAGGCTTCCCACTCATCCAGCGGAATCAGTTCTTCACGCTTCAGGAAGTAGCGCGTATCTTCCACAATCACCGTCACCGCATCCAGTAGCGGATGCACATCAATCACTTTCGCCTCGCCATGCGGTGTTCCCACGCGCTTGTTACGCTTCGGGAGCAACTTGCGGGCTTCCACGTACTGCTCGTACTCGTACACCAAGCAGCAGCGCAAGCGTCCGCACATCCCCGTAATTTCGGACGGGTTGAGCGAAATCCCCTGCATCTTCGCCATCTTGATCGAAATCGGGCTGAAATCGGTCAGGAAGGTGCTGCAACAGCGCAGTTCACCGCACGCGCCAAACCCGCCTAACAGTTTGGCGACATCACGCGGGCCGATCTGCCGCATCTCGATCTGCGCCGTGAACATGCGCGACAGTTCGGACGCCAAGCGCCCGGTGTTGGCCTTATCCTCGGTGGTATACAGGAAGGTCAGCATACTGCCATCATAGTTGTACTGGGCAGCCACAAACTTCACATCCTGAAAGCCGCCGATCTGATTGGCTTTCTCGTTGCACTTCTCCAGCGCGTCGCCCTCGCGCATCTCCCAATACTGTTTCAGCGAGAAATCACGCGGCGTTGCGGGCCGCATAATCAACTTGTAGTCGTGGTTATCGTCCTCTGCCTCCACGAAACCAACCACTTCACCCATCTGACGACCCCGTGCGGTTTCCACGATTACATAATCGCCCCGCTGAAGTTCAGGATAGGCGCTGTGGTTAAAATGGTAGAGCTTGCCTACCTTGTGAAAACGGACACCGGCTACCGTTTTTTGCCGGATAACAGGCATGTCGGTCATAAAAGGCACCTTAACTCACATTTACGGTTACTGCGCTTAAAATGGTTTCTAACGCTTCCCTTTTAATATAGACTATACAAGCCTACTCTTGCAAAATATGTTGACAGAATTTTGTCAAAATGCTAGTCTCAAACATGCCGCGCCATCCGCAGCTCGACGCTGACATCCGAAAACGAGACGCTCTCGTACACGGTCTTGTGTTCGCAGAGGACACACATGAAAACCCTCGTGATGAAATTTGGTGGTTCCTCCGTTGGAACTACTTCGGCCTTGATTCAGGTCTTGAGTATCGTCCTGAACGAACGCGAACAATGGGATCGTCTGGTTCTGGTTGTCTCGGCGCTGGACGGTGTAACCGATATGCTCATCGAAGCCGCAGGGCTGGCGAACATGGGCAACCAGCGGGGCTATCGCCGCATTGTCGCCAATCTGCGCACCCGCCACCTCGCCATGATCGAGGAACTTCCGCTGGGCAACAGTGAACGCGGCGCGTTGCAGGCCGATATTGACCGCCTGTTGTTCGATATGCTGGACATCTATCAGGGCATGACGCATTCCAGCGACCGTTGGGCAGCCACGCAAAAGCTAGATGCCTCCATCGGCGTTGGCGAAAAGCTGGCAGCGCGAATCATCGCCGCCCTGCTCCGCCAGAACGATGTCCGCAGCGTGGCTATAGACACCACCAACCTGATCGTCACCGACGATTCGCATGGCAATGCCATCCCGAATATCGCCATGTCGCGCACTCAAATTGCCACCAATGTGCTTCCCCTTCTGGAACGCGGCATTGTGCCAGTAATCACCGGTTTCATTGGCGCCACGCGCAGCGGTCAGCCTACCACGCTCGGACGCGGCGGCAGCGATCTAACCGCTTCTATTCTGGGCGCAGGGGTGGGCGCACAGGAAATCTGGCTGTGGACGGATGTGGACGGCTTAATGACCGCCGATCCCCGCGAAGTGGATACGGCGCAGATCATCCCGCATCTGTCGTATGAGGAAGCGGCGGAACTGGCTTATTTCGGGGCGCGCATTTTGCATACCCGTATGCTTGCGCCCATTCAATCCGAACACATCCCCGTCTGGATTAAAAACGTGTTCAAACCCCAAAAACCGGGGTCGAACATCAGTCCGGGCAGCGGACGCTCCGAACTGACGATTAAAGCGGTCACATCTATCGCTGGCGTGGCGCTCACCGCTGACCACAGCGGGTCACTTTCGACCATCTCCGCACTGGTTGACCAGACGCTATACGAAAACACGCGCAGTCATGCCGACGTGATGATTTCGTCGCAATCCTCCACGCGCAGTTTCCTTTGCGTGCTGATCCCAACCGCCGCTGGGCCAGATGCCATTCACAATACCCATATCGCGCTCGAAAAAAAGCTGTCGGAACAGGCTGCCGATGGCGTATGGCGGGTCAACACCGTCAGCATCATCACCGCCATTAGCGATAGTTTTGACCATCGCCCTCAGTTGGTCGCGCAGGTGTTGAACGCCCTGCGCAACCTCCCGATTCTGGGGTTGGCACAGGGGCCGTCCAATTGCAGCTTTTCAGTCGTGGTCAACAGCCATTATGCAGACGAGGCGCTCATCCGAATCCACGAGTTGATTTTGAATCCGCACTAGGCCATCCCGCCTAGTAACCGTTGGTGCTAGTTCATAAAGCGAACTGGGCGAAGTGATACAGGCGATCCTCTGGGTCAGCATCGGGCTCAAGGCGATGATTGAGACCGAGCAGCGCATTGAACAGCGCGAC
>Ga0172373_10007301_pt1 | contig 14399 bp, 9 predicted proteins | sample Lak10m_2_FD_114546 | JGI IMG/M metagenome (GOLD analysis project Ga0172373, IMG submission 114546) | Freshwater microbial communities from Kabuno Bay, South-Kivu, Congo - kab_092012_10m | ecosystem: Environmental > Aquatic > Freshwater > Lake | place: Democratic Republic of the Congo: South-Kivu... | reverse complement strand
TAAATAGGGTCTGCATACTATCATTCCATTGGTTTTTCAATCTAAGCTGCGTTTACTTCCTGCTGCTTTTTATAAAATTTATTTCTTGTTTTATTTTCCTTAGCCTTTCACAAACTGCCTTTTTCACAAAAACATCCTCATTTGTTTGCTATAACTTATTAACTGCTCTCGCCAATGTCAAATAATTCTTAAATGTTTTTAAGTTATTTTATTTTTGGATTTGTTCTGTTCTGCTCCTGCCGGCTTATGTTGTTGGGCGGATTTAATTATACAATCATTTTTTTTCTTCCTGAGGTAATTTTTTCCTATTTGCTAATGTAATTTTTTCCGCTGTAATAAATTTTTTTTAAAATGTTGAAGGAATTTTCTCATCTCTCCTAGGCTTGTTATGAAGTTGCGTAGGTATTTTTTCATCTCTCCTAGGCTTGTTATGAAGTTGCGTGGGTATTTTCTCATCTCTCCTAGGCTTGTTATGAAGTTGCGTGGGTATTTTCTCGTCAAGCCTAGGCGAGGCTTAAAACTTCCTAGGCTTTTTGCCATTTGCAGTAGGTTTTTTACGAACTGTTTTAGGCAGGAAAGAAAAACTCCTGCGATTATTTTAGTTTTTCCCCCCCAGTCAATTTCACGGAGCGCCGCTGAGATTTTTCACTGAGAACCACGGAGTTTGAATTTTAAATTTTTGATTATTAATTATATTGATCTTGGCTTTTTAATCAGGGAACTATTCCTTATTTCTTTTTTAATTAGATGCAATAACCTTTACAACTTTATTGGGTGCGTAGTTCCACGCATCACCTTTTTTACTTTCGTCGTTGTTGGTGCTGTTGCCGTTTGCAAAGATTGTTACATCGCCAGGATTTTCCGGAGCAGTAAGCTTAAAGTTAAAAACAATTTTACCCTCTTTGAACGATTTTGGCATTGTATGAGTAAGTTCACCCCCCTTTAATCTCAGTCCCTCTCCTTCCACTAACACACCGGAAGACACAGCTATGTTCGTCCCGCCCGTTTTCATCGGACCTCCGGAAATTGTGACAGTATAATCAGCAGTTTCATTTGGTTTAAGCTCGGAGGGTCCCTCAATAACAACGGTGACTTTAGGGCTTGCATCGCCGTGACAATCGCAGCCCTCGCCGTTCTTTTTAGTTGTACCAATTTTACCTTTTTCTTTGGCATAAATAATAAAACTGATCATAACCATAATTAAAAAAACATTGAAAAAGATCCTGCGGACATTGTGATTCATAAAAAATCCTTTTGATTTATGGTGATTTGATTTTACTGATAATCGAGTAGTAATTTATTTAAGCAAAAGCATCTTCTTAGTTTCGACCAAAGAACCTGCTTTCAATCTATAGTAATAAACACCGCTTGGCAGTGACATAGACTCGGAATTAAATTCAACTTCATAAACTCCAGTTTGTTTTTCTTCATTTACCAGTGTGGCTACTTCCTTTCCTACAACATCAAATACTTTTAACGTGACGAATTGCCTACTGCTTACTGCGTACTGAATACTGGTCGCCGGATTAAACGGGTTGGGGTAATTTTGCCCAAGAGAAAACGAAGCAGCAGTCGAATTGCTATTGCCAGTATTTTCTTCAGAAATATTTTTATTAGTAAAATTATTACTTAGATCTATTGACTCTTCATCTTCGGTAATATAAGCAAGTGAGGATGATTCAATTCCGCTTGTGTACCAAACACCGCCGGGACCGTCATAACTTGTTCCCTCCCCCCAGATTATATGATTTGTTCCATCGCTATCAACTGAAAGGCTTAAGTAATCGCCGTAAGTAAATTGATAACCTTCTGAATTCTTATATGGTGCACCGGTTTTACGGTTCGATAATCGCAGCGCACGGCTCCAGGTTTGTCCGCCGTCAGTTGTGCGGCGATAAAAAGTATTCCATCCATTTGTGTTTCCATTTTTATTTCCCTGCCAGACAATTCGAAAATCTCCCGCTGAAATACCTGCTCTGATTGATGGAAATGAATTCCAAGCATTCACATTGTGGTGAGAAATTTGTTTGCGCTCAGTCCATTTGATACCATTGGAAAGAGTCCTGATATAAATTTGCTGGGGTTGATAAGGAATAAGTCCTGCATTATAAGCAAGGATGATCATTCCGTTCTGATCAACAGCAACATCAGCGATTGAAGAATAGAAGCCGTAGTAACATCCCGGGATTGAATCACAGTTTGGAGCCGCCTGAGAACTATCAAGCAAAGTTGTTATCCAGCTTGCACCCCCGTCGTAGCTGCTTACTAAATTGATATAAGTGACTCCATTATAATCGCCGGGATAATTTACACATGCGAAATGAACATCACCGTTTGGAGCAATCGCTCCCCCAACCTGCATCCACGATCTGCCGTGACTATCGCTTGTTTGAATTGGAGGACTAAATGTCTGTCCGTAATCGTGCGAGCTAACGAAGTATATTTGATTTTTATTAAAGCCGATATAAACATCTTTGCCGTCAGGCGAAATAACCAACCATGCGTGATCTGTCCACGCCATATTTGGAGCGACATCAACCGGTGTTGTCCACGTATCACCGTGATCAGAAGATTTAGTGAGTTTGGTTTTCCAATCGGGTCCATCGAGCCAGACAGCGTAGATAGTTCCATCATCTGCTACTTGTATCTGCGGATCAGCCTGCCACTGATTAACTGCTGCAATAATTTTATCACTCCCCCATGTAGCGCCGTTGTCAGAGGAGCTTCTGAAAATAATTGAAGATAAAGTTGCAGTAAAACGAGTAGTCAATTGATAAACATAATCAGAACTGCGGTCAACAGCGGTGTATGGTTCCCAATCATCTTCACCGCTCCAAACGCGTTCGGAATTCCATCCGGGGGCAAAATCAGAGGGGGAGGGAAATAAATCAATATCTGTTTCCGCTGCAAACGAACGACCACTCCAGCTTTTCTTTTTCTCTCCTTCGGGATTGGAGGAAGAATTTTTCTCTGAAGTCTGGGTATTATTAGTCGATGTAAAAAAGAATGCCGTTGCGAATGAGATAATAAATAGAAAAACTATAACTTTTTTCAAATGAATATTAAGTTGACCAATTCGCTTTTTCATAATGTCTCTTATAATAAATATTTGTTAATTGGATTGATGTATAAATAATAAGAGCAGCCTTTAGCTGTATCATTTTACTTATTTCAATTTTAAATTACAGATTTATTACTTTAATCTCAACTATCGTTATGGGATAATCTTATTGTAACTTTGTACAGTAATTATGAAAATCATTCATATTTATACAGGCAAATATTTTCGCCGTATAATTGCTGGAACATTTAACAGATAGTTTTGTAAACATAACTGTGAATTTATTTCAATAAAAATTTTTCAAATTAAATTTGGAGCAACAAATGAATAAGATAATCCTTCTCGCTCTCGGCTTTTTTTCAATCTTAACATTCGCTCAAACTAATGAGCAAAAGTCGATAGCAGTAACAGTTTATAATCAGAATCTCGGAGTAGTAAAAGATACAAGAACATTTGACATTAATTCCGGCATATCAAAAATATTCTTGACCGATGTTGCACAACAGATTGATCCCACAAGTGTTCACATAAAACTAAACGGCGAAGTGCTTGAGCAGAATTATCAATATGATCTCGTAAGCCTCGATAAAATTCTGATGAAATATATTGATAAAGATATTCAGCTTATTGGTGAAAATAACGAACTGCTTGAAGGCACTTTGCTTGCACCTTATGGCGGACAATTTGTAATTCGGAAAAAGGATGGTGGACTAACTTTACTGCCTAATCTCACAAAGTACAGAATAAATGTAGCCGCCCTTCCCGAAGGATTGATAACAAAACCCACATTAGTTTGGACAGTTAACTCCGAAGCATCAGGTAAACAGGATGTTGAGGTTTCATATCAAACCTCGGGGATGAATTGGCATGCCGAGTATGTTGCTGTCTTAAATGAAACTGATACCAAACTTGATTTGAACTCGTGGGTGAGTGTAGAAAATAATTCCGGGACAACTTATAAAAATGCCGTATTAAAACTTGTTGCGGGAGATGTTAATCTCATCCAGCCGAATTATCCTGATATGAGGATGATGGATGGTATGGTAATGGAAAAATCAATGAGCCATGGACAGCAATTTGAAGAAAAAGAATTTTTTGAATATCATATTTATAATCTCCAACGACCTGCAACTATTTCGAACAATGAAGTAAAACAGATATCATTGTTCGAAACGCAAGATGTTAGCGTGACTAAAAAATATCTTTTTCGAAGCGGGTATTATAATTCCTATTATGGAAATCAATCTGCAGGAAAAGTTGCTGTAGTTGTTGAGTTTGAGAATAAAGAAAATAATAATCTTGGCATGCCGATGCCGAAAGGGAAAGTTCGAATGTATAAATCAGACGGCGAAACTATTGAATTCATTGGCGAAGATATGATTGACCACACCCCAAAGAATGAGACAATCAAATTAAAAATCGGTGATGCCTTTGATGTACTTGCAGAAGAAGTCCAAACTGATTATAAAAAAATCACGGACAGAGTTTACGAACAGGAATGGGAAATCACTCTGAAGAATCGTAAGAAAGAAGATATAGTTGTTGAAGTTGAAAAAAACATCGGCAATTTTTGGGAAGTATTAAACTCAACTCACGCTTACGAAAAGAAAGATGCTTCGAGCCTCAGGTTTAAAGTTCCTGTTGGTAAAGACAATGAGACTAAATTAAAATTTAGAATAAGGTATAATTATTAGAAACATTAGTAGAGACGCAGTTAAGTGCGTCTCTACGAATTTAATTTACTTAGCGGTTTCTTTATATGTTTTCCACATCGGTAAAAGACTGTTGGACTCAGTCAGATCTTCCTGTGCTGCAGTTTTGAATTTAAGTTCGCGCGATCCATCTTCCCAAACTATAACAGGAAAATTTCCATCAGCGCCAAGCCACTTACCATTGGATTCGATAAAAGTCTCGTTATAATTTGACATGTGATACATAATCGGACTGCAGTCGCAATTTTTTGTAATGAAGAATCCAATACTATCCAGACTTTCAAATTCGAAAGCAACTTCACCCATCAACATTCCGTCTTTTTCAAATAGTTTTTTATCAGTTACTTTTAAATTTGGATTATCGTCTTCGAATCTTGTGCCGTTCAAGTAGTCGTCAACAAGCTCACCAAAATCTTTGAAGGAAACATTTTTACCGTCATCCAGCTGCGAGACAATATTATAAAATAAAATCTTTCCGCTGCCGGAACCATCTTTATTTACTTTATATGAATACTCTTTGTACTGAGTAGTTAAACACCCTGATACAACAAAAGAAAAAATAATAAATGCTATAAACAGCGAAGTGCTTTTGATTAGTTTCAATTTATAACTCCTATTTGATTAAAAATATTTACTGCAAGTTACTTTTTGTAAAACTGAATTCAAACAATTAATTCGGAGATGTTATTCTCACGCTGCTGACAAAACTCAGAAAAATCAATGGACCATTCACATTTAACATTGACTTTCAGAAATACAATCCATACCAAACTCCGGATGGTGAAATACGAACAGCCGGCAGAGGCAGTCGAATAAAATTAAACTCACTCTTTAAAAATTTTACAAGTCCACTATCTTCACCGATTGGAATTTTAGAAATATCAATATCGAGACCGACGAAAAACTCGTGCCTTCCCCCTTGCGGATCAATACCAATTCCCTTTGCACCATAGCCAAAAGCAATGCCGAGAGGTGCAAGCCACTTTGGATAACTTGATTTCCAACTTTCGGGAAAATAATGATAAGGATTAACGCCAAGCCAAAATGTTATTCCCTCATAATCGTCAATTATACTTCCCGGCACTTTTATATAATTCGCCTGTTTCCAGGCAGCGGATTTGTGATAACTGATTTTGGGGTGCAGACCGCCAAACAAATCATAATTAGTTTGTTGAAGAATGTAAAATCCCGATCCTAAAGTATTTGCAAGTACATCCCCCCAGCTGTAACCCCATTCAAGGAAAAATCCATCGGAGACTTCAATCTGCATCATCCAAAGCCAGCCAGTTAATGCACCAAGCATCACTGAGGAATTACCGGAAACCCCTGACCAGCGATACGCTTTTGCAGTAAGATCACTGACAAAATATGCATCCATTGCATGACCGAATTTATCCATCCACCTGTACTTTCTGAAATCTTCTGCGAAGTCTAAAGAATGCCAATACGAATGTCGCTGTGTATACCAAAGATTTTTCAATTGATTATAACCGGCAAAATCTATAATAGCAATGCCGCCAAGTACGCCGGCGATTTTATAACCGTTTAAATCATTTTCTTCCCGCCAGATTGTTCCGTCGGATAATTCTTTTAAAATGTTTGATGAATAATTAATTGAAGCGCCGGTTTCATACTGAGGGTTCTCAGATTCATTTCTTAAAGAATCTTTTACAAGGATTGTGTTTTGAAAATCCTGTGCATTTATCAAAATGAAGTTTGATAAAAATAATAGAATCGCAAATGTTTGGTTATAACTCTTCAAATTGTTTTCTATAAAATGAAATCAAAAATATTTCCTAAGAATTCTAATAGCAATATAAAATAAAGAGGATGCTTAGAATTATTTTATTTAAAAGAATAGAGTGACATTGGTTGAGAAATTCATTAATATTGATCAGATAAAATCAGGAGTAATTGCGATGAATATAAAAAAGTTACTTTTTCCGCTTTTAGTTTTTCTGTTTATCCTGAACCCGATCGATAGCCTTGCTCAGGGACCGGGTGAGGCTTACTATCCTGAGACTGCAAATGGTGCACGCTTTATTTTTCCCACCGGACACAGACTTGAATGGAGGAATCCCGATAGTACTGTTTATAATGTGGTTTACTTTAGCGATGATTCGAACCTTGTTGCATCACTCGATCTTTCAGCTATCCTTTATGATGGATCACCCAATACTGTACATAACACCGTTTACTTAGTAAGTGCTGAACCTTTAGATTGGGACCATTATTACTATTGGAGGGTTGTTGAATTTTATAGTTCCACTTCGGTTGAAAGTCCTGTTTGGTCTTTCAGTACGATGGCTGATTGGTATTGCAATGAGGAAATATTTTTCGATGATTTTTCATCAGGACTTCAGAATTGGACAGTTATAAATGATGGAGGGAGCTGTGTTTGGGAAACAATTGAATTGCTTTCAAGACCGTACACTATGCCTCCTGCAGCAAGTGGAAATGTTTTAGCAGCCGATGCGGACCTTTGCGGTTCAGCAACAGTTACAAATACTACTGCGGTGGCTGGTCCTTTTTATGCTTCAAATCTTTCAAATGTTAATCTTGAATTTGATAACGATTGGCAAGCCCTCAGTCCCGAAGACTTCGCTTATGTTGATGTATCAACTGATGGAGGTTCAACTTGGATTAACATTCTAACTTTTGATGTGGTTGATGTTCGTAATACACACGAACTCCATTTGATGAATGTTGTTAAAGGTAAAAACTTCTTAATAAGATTCGTCTCTGTCCAACCTGGTTGGGATTGGTGGTGGGCTATTGATAATGTTTATATTAAACAACTGTGTCCTTTAACTCAGTTTGAACCCCCTCATAATTTAAGACTAACTACTGTGCTTCAACCCGACCCTTGGGTTGAAATGGATTGGAGAAAAGGATCTTCTTCATGGGGATTTCAAATTTATCGCAAAGAAGGTTTACCAACTGATACAAATAGTTATGTTAAAATCGGAGAGGTCGGTTCTAACACAACCAATTATATTGATGCCGAAATACAAACAAATAAAGTATATACTTATTTTATACATGGATTACCTTATTTAGAGGGAGGACAAAGCAACGAGGCAACTGCTTACGTGCAGTCTGTTGTTCCAGTCGAACTTCTCTCGTTCTCTTCTGCTGTAGTTGATAATGATGTGACACTTCATTGGGCAACTGCAACTGAAATAAATAACTCTGGATTTGAGATACAAAGAAGCCTAACCCCAACCCCTTCCCAAAAGGAAGGGGCTTTTGAGACAATAGGTTTCGTTCCAGGGTTTGGCACAACTACTGAACCGAAAAGTTATTCTTTCGCTGATGAAAATCTTTCTTCAGGAATTTATCAATACCGTTTAAAGCAAATTGATTTTGACGGCAGTTTTGAATATTCAAACACAATTGAAGTTGAAATTGCTGTACCATTAGAATTTTCACTTGAGCAGAACTATCCAAATCCGTTTAACCCATCAACAAAAATTAATTATTCTATTCCGGTCAATTCATTTGTACAGCTTAAGATTTATGACTTGCTCGGCAGGGAGGTGGCAATATTGGTGAATGAAGAAAAGCAAGCCGGAGTTTATGAAGTTGAATTTAATTCACAACAAACCACCGACAACAAACAACTACCAAGCGGCGTGTATTACTATCAACTAAAAGCCGGTGAGTTTATTCAAACTCGTAAAATGCTGCTGCTTAAATGATCTATTCATTTGAGCAGATGCCTTTGGATATTTCTATAAAATAATTGCAAAAATTTTTCTGCGAACTTTGCTGGAAAAGTTATTTAATCAAAGTTCACAGGTAAGTAATCAGAAATTTCCTGTTCAATATATATAATGATCTATCACATTCTTTATTGCCGCCTCACAAACCGTACAGAATGGTTTGTCCCCTTTTGAAAACATTATACAGTCAAGCATCGGGCGGTAAAATCCTTTGGGTAAATATCCCGCCCCCTCAAATGCGCCGACCTGATTCCAGTATTTACTGGTCATCAAATACTTATCCACTTTTTCAGATTGCTGTTTATCTTTGATTGCATATTCTTCTTCGGCAGATTTAATTTGTTCTTCCGGTGCACGATTCTTCTTTAATTCTGCGATGTAATTATTTAATCTGTTTCTTTCTTTCAACCATTCATAACTAAACCTATCAAACTCCTCTTTTTCCCAAGGGGTGGGAACCTCAATTCCTTCACTTAAGTATTCTTTCCATTTCACATTTTGAGGATCGAGTAATGCAGTGACATTTTGTTCGATTGGTTCAAGAGTTGGTTTATAAAAATTATTATAAGCAACATCGGAAGTGTAATATTCGTCAGCAAGCCCGGTGAATGAATGACCAAACTCGTGCGTGAATAAATATTTTGCAAATTGATTATCCGTGCTGTATGTACAGAACTGATTATAGATTCCACCCCCGCCATATCTCGGATGATTTACTTGAATATAAATTGCATCGTAAGGAACATTCGCTGCAAGATCGCGCATCGTTTTGTTGTCTTCGGTCATCAAGTATCTTTCAGAACCGAGCGACCAAAATGTTGTACTTAGAACAGTATTGACGAAGATATCTGCACCGGGAATGTCTGTCCCGCTTTCAACGGAAGGCTTGAAAACGCCATAAAAATTGAAATCACTTTTTTGAGAAGCATAAGGTTCTTGTTCTAAAAAATAATTTACGAATCGATTTAAGTCATTCTCAAATTTTTCCCGTTCACTGATTGTATAGCCTTCCGCAAGTATAACAACATCAACTTTGAAATGAGGATCGCCGCTGAATGCCGGTTGAAAAATCTCAACCGAACTGTCTTCAACTTTATCTTGAATAATAAAAATATTTTGCGGGTCAATCTCAGTTCTAAAAAATTCTTTCATTTCATTCTGCTCATTTCGTTCTTCTATTGCAAATATGACTTTGCTCTTGGGCAATGGAATGATTGCACTTTCAGAAAAACTTTTCATTTTACCATTCACCCCGTCGTCAGATGATCTGTATTCACCAAAGAAAGTGTCAAATCCTTTTGAGAAAATTAACTTGTTAGAAGAGGCATCATATATTTTGCAGCAGTATTTTCCATTGTTCAAATCATCAATTAAGTGTGTGAGGCTTCCAGCCCAAATTCCGTAGCGGTAAATTTTATCCATCGTTATCATTTCATTTTTTGCATCGCCAATGTGAAAGTAATCAATTCGCATTGTTTCGTCTAAAAAAAAATCTTCAAAGGATAAATCCTCTTGGGCAAATAATGGTAGTGAAATCAGCAGCAGGAAAAATATTTTTAACATTGTTACCTCTTTGTTAAAGTTCAATCTAAATTTAGTAATAGCAAATTAGGAATCTTTTAATGAACTTTGAATTAGATTTATTGAACTTTAATTGATAATCATATAGAAGATTTATTATGAAATTCAAATCATTTTATTTTATAACTCAAATACTTATCATATTTATTGTAATACTCTTTGGCGACTCACTTGCGCAGACCGATAATAGCTGGAAGTTGTACGATGACACTGAAGTTGCGTTAGTTGAGATCAATGTTGATCCTGCAGCGGTTGAATGGCTTTATCAAAATCCTGAAAGCGATTCAATGTTTGTCTGTTCTGTCCATTTTAAAAATTTATTAGTTGATAAAACCGTTGATTCGGCTGGATTTGGTTTAAGAGGTAACACTTCGCGTGAAGCACAAAAAAAGTCCTTCCAAATATCCTTTAATGAATTTATCAAAGGGCAGCAGCTTTCTGATGTTGATGTTTTAAATCTTAATGCAGAGCATAACGATCCTTCAATTATCAGAAGTAAATTATGCTGGGATTTTTATAATAAGATCGGAATGATTTCGAGCAGAGCCGCTCATTCAGAGGTTTACGTCAACGGGCAATACTACGGGCTTTATATTTCTGTTGAGCATATTGACGAAGAATTTCTTAAACATAAATTTTCGGACCCAGATGGCAATTTATGGAAATGCCTCTATCCGGCAGATCTTGTTTACCTCGGCAGTGATCCAAATCTGTATAAATTCATTGTCGGAAATAGACGAGCTTATGATTTAAAAACTAACGAGGCTGAGGATAATTATTTTCAGCTTGCAAGATTAATAAATATAATTAATAATACTCCAGAAAATCTTTTTGCCGATTCACTCGAAAAAATTATAGATGTCTCTGATGTATTAAAATATTTTGCCGTAAATATATTAACGGGAAGCTGGGATGATTATTGGTCGTTGATGAATAATTACTATTTGTACCACTCCCCTTCAGAAAATAGATTTCACTTGATACCATTCGACTATGACAATACATTTGGTGTTGACTGGTTCAACATAGACTGGGCAAATGTAAATCCCTATGATTTTCCTAAAATAGTTAACAGTGATCGACCGCTTGCTGAAAGGATGATGAATAATTTTCAGTATAAAAATCTTTACACGCACTTTCTCCAATTTTATCGCGACAATGTTTATGAACTTCCACTTTGGGAAGATCGTATTGATGAAATCAAGGATCTAATAACTCCATCTGTACTTGCTGATACTTTTAAAGGTAAAGATTACGGCTTTACTCCAAATGATTTTTTTGATTCATATTCTGCAACAGGATATTCCAATCAGCATGTTAAACGCGGCTTAAAAGAATATGTAAATCTCCGAAACTCGTCTCTGAATTCTTTTCTATCTTATACTAGTTCCCCCCCAATTATTTATTCAATTGATTTTAACCCCACCATTCCACTGCCGAATCAATCAGTTGAAGTTAATGCTTCCGGATTTTCAAATGCAGGTATTAGCTCGATGATAATAAAATATTATCCACAGGATCAAGCAAACTCAATTGATTATGCAATGACATTTAATCCAATTAACGGATCAATAATAATTGAGGAGGCGGATAGATGGACAGGAACTATTCCTGGGCTTAGCGAAAATGGATATGGCTCTTTTCAGATATTGATCACTGATGCAAATGGATTGAGCCAAACATATCCCCGTTACGGAAAAATTCAAATTAAAACTCCAGAATTAATTTCTGACAAAGTAGTAATTAATGAACTGCTCGCAAAAAATGATTCTATCATTCCTGATCAAGACGGTGAATATGATGACTGGATCGAAATTTATAACCCAACCAACGAACAGATAATATTAACAGGGAAATATCTAACGGATGATCCTGATAGCCTAATGAAATGGAAATTTCCTTCGGCATTGATTCCCGCACACAGCTTCCTCTTGATTTGGGCGGATAATGATATAGTACAGCAAGGATTTCACACAAACTTTGCTTTAAATGCTGACGGTGAATTTCTGGCTTTAGTTGCGGAGGATGGGGCAACAGTTATTGATTCAATTTCATTCGGGTCACAAAGCGCTGATGTTTCTTATGGAAGATTTCCTGATGCAAGTGCAGCATGGACTTTTCTGCAGCCTACACCTCAGAGTAGTAATTCATTGACCGATCTAAAAGATGAACTCATAATTGTTCCATCAGAATTTTCAATTCAAGCATTTCCAAATCCATTTAACCCAGAAGTAACAATTGAGTACAGCCTTCCAACTGGAATTGAAAACGAGTTTAAGGGAAGAAAAGTCTCAATAAAAGTCTTTGACATTCTCGGTAATCAAGTTGCAGAGCTTCTTAATTCAACTCAATCAGCAGGCAGGCACAGAATATTATGGAATGCGAAAAATAATTCTGGCGAGATAATCAGTACTGGAATTTATATAATCAGCATCAGCACAGGTGAAATCTTAAAATCGGTTAAAGTGCTTTTTTTAAAGTAAAAAGATTTATAGAAAGAAATATTTTTTGTTCAAGTTTTTCAGTCTGAAAAGGTTTAATTTTCAATTAGAAAAAAGAAATATTTAGTGATTCCAAAACAAGATATTTCGTATTTAAAAACATAACGGAGATTTTATGGCTCGAAAAAATGTTCTAATTATGGGTGCAGCAGGACGCGATTTTCACAATTTCAATGTCTTCTTCCGCAACAATCACGATTATAAAGTTGTTGCATTTACGGCGACACAAATTCCAAATATCGAAGGAAGGGTTTACCCAAAAGAACTCGCCGGCAAACTTTACCCCAACGGTATAAAAATTTATGAAGAATCAAAACTCGAGGAGTTGATTAAAAAATTCAAAGTTGACGAAGTTGTTTTTTCATATTCAGATGTTCCATTTAATTATGTGATGACCAAAGCTTCTATTGTAAATAGTACAGGCGTTTCATTTAGACTGCTTGGGGCAGCAGAAACACAAATCAAAAGCAGTAAGCCGGTAATAGCAGTTCTTGCGGTTAGAACAGGTTCGGGAAAATCTCAAACATCAAGAAAGATTGTTCAGATACTTCGAGAAGCCGGCAAGAAGGTTGTCGCTATTCGCCACCCTATGCCCTACGGCGATCTTGTAAAACAAAAAGTACAGCGATTCGCAACTTACGCTGATTTGAAAAAACATAAATGCACAATTGAAGAAATTGAAGAATACGAGCCGCACGTTGCAAGTGGTGGAGTTATTTATGCTGGTGTTGATTACGAAGCAATACTTCGCGAAGCAGAAAAAGAAGCTGATATAATTTTGTGGGATGGTGGAAACAATGATGTTTCTTTCTATAAAGCTGATCTGACAATTACCGTTGTTGATCCTCACCGACCGGGACATGAGCTTACCTATTATCCTGGAAATACTTCATTGAGAATGGCTGATGTTGCTGTTATTAATAAAGTTGTTACTGCACAGCCGGAAAATATTCTTACTGTTACAAATAATATTAAATCAGTAAATCCAAATGCAATAATTATTGAAGGCGCCTCCCCTGTTACGGTTGATAAAGCCGAATTGATAACGGGTAAAAGAGTTTTGGTTGTTGAAGATGGACCAACACTTACTCATGGTGAAATGAAATACGGTGCAGGTGTAGTTGCAGCACAAAAACTTGGCGCAAAAGAAATTGTTGACCCCCGACCATTCACTGTAAAATCAATTACTGCCACATTCCAAAAATACCCCAATATAGGAGTGCTTCTTCCTGCTATGGGTTATGGTGCCGCACAGTTAAAAGATCTTGAAACTACAATCAACAGAACTAAGTGTGATTCAGTTGTTATCGGCACTCCGATAGACCTAAGCAGATACATTAAGATGAACAAACCGTTCACTCGTGTAAAATATGATCTTCAGGAAATTGGTTCGGTTACATTAAAAGATATACTTAAAAAGAAAAAATATTTATAACTCTATTATGAAACTTTCTCGGAAGTGTCACCCAAAATGGAAAATTGTGAGTGACACTTTGAGAAAATCAATTTCAAAAACTAATTTCAGTATTTATCTTAACTCAGTCAATCCGTGCCTTAAATTTTTCAACTCTCTCTTTTTAGTTTATCTCATCAATATCATCTTCTTAGTTTCAACAAAATCGCCGGCGCGCATCTGGTAGTAGTACACTCCGCTGGACAGACTGCTAGTCTGTCCTACATTAAATTCTACTTCGTAACTTCCGGCAGGTTGAGTTTCGTTTACTAGTGTGGTAACTTCGTTGCCGAGTATATCAAACACCTTTAATGAAACAAATATGTCACTCTCGATGGCATTGTCATCCTGAGCTTGTCGAAGGAT
>Ga0172373_10007299_pt1 | contig 14400 bp, 11 predicted proteins | sample Lak10m_2_FD_114546 | JGI IMG/M metagenome (GOLD analysis project Ga0172373, IMG submission 114546) | Freshwater microbial communities from Kabuno Bay, South-Kivu, Congo - kab_092012_10m | ecosystem: Environmental > Aquatic > Freshwater > Lake | place: Democratic Republic of the Congo... | reverse complement strand
GGAGGGTGGTTCCTGTTTGAGGGATGAATGAGCTGTCGGTGGTTGTGGATCCGTAGGTATGCACTGAGATGTTGAAAGGCCCTCGGAATTGGAAGGCGCACGCCGTGTCGGTGGTGAAGACAGTTGGAGCGGGGTTGCCTGAGCCGAGGAGCGAAGTGGTTTCCTTGAGCAGATCGCGCAGGAGCAATCGAACGCCGAAGCCTGGTGTTGAGCCTGGCTGTAGGAGGTTACTTGCGGAGCTGGTGAAGAGCACGAAACGGCCGTCGGCGGAGATTCCGACGGGTGTGGAGGCCGCGTTCCCGGATTCGGATTTGGCGGCGTTGACGCTCACGAGGGACAGGTTGCCGTTGGAGAGATCGACGCGGTAGACATTGCTGAAGCTGTTGGTTGCGAGCGGAGATAGCTCTTGGCTCGGGGACGAGAAGGCGGCGAAGCGGCCGTCGACGGAAGTGATGATGGAGGAAATGGTCGTGTTGGTGAGCTGTGGATTGAGGACGGGGGAGAGGTCAGGATTGGAGGTCGAGGAGGAGGAGGAGATGCCTCGGGAGAACGCGCGGAACCGACCGTAGGCTGTGCCGGGAATTAGGTTTGGAGTGAGGCTTGAAAACAGGACGCGATTACCCTGTCGGGTGAGGCCTTCCAGCAGGCTTGGATGGCTGGGGGTTGCGTCCTTCGGGACGTTGGGAGCCCTTTGTGAGACGCGTTGCAGAGTGAGTGGGTCGAGTGTGAGGACGAGCACATCGTGGGCTTGGTTGAGATCTTCGTCGACCGGGTCGGCGATTTCGGAATGGAAGGCCAACTTGGAGCCATCGCGGCTGATGGTCGGCGCACCGGAGTCTAGCGGTGAGGCAGGCGTGAGGGTGGGGTAGATGAGCTTGGGGGGAGAGGTGAGGTTGCGGAGGTCGCGAAGGTAGATCTGAGCGGAGCCATTGGCAGGAGAATGTGTGAGATCGGTCGCGGTGCTGGCGAACGCGATTTGGTTTCCTGCGGCGTCCATGGAGGGGGCGAAGGATCGGCCTTTTCCGGTGGTGGAACCTGTGTGGTTCGCGCTGACGAGGATGGGTCGGCGGGAGGTGGAATTCCAGGCGTAGACCTGAGAATCCGAGAGGGGATCGCGGGCGACGTAACACACGACCTGGCCGTTGGCGCTAAGGACGGGTTCATGGTCGTCGGCCAGACCGGGTGAGGTTGCTGCGAGGTCGCTATCGACGAGGTTGAGCTGACCTGAGAGGTGATCGAACCAGAACAACGAGGTCATGGTTCGGGAGTTGGTTTTCAGGAAGGACTTGAAGACGATGGTAGAACCGTTGGAACTGAGGATAGGCGCGAAGCAGAGACTTCCCTCGGGGAGAAGATGCGGAGGGATTTGAGAGATCCAACGAACGGTTTGAGAGGAGAGATCGCAGAGGTAGACTTGGCTGGTGTGGTTGGTGACGTCCGGGTGAAGGCCGAGTGCGGTGCTGGAGAAGGCGACCCATCGGCCATCGTCGCTGATGGTGGGGCTGGAGCAGTCACCGATGCCGGTTTTTCCGGGTCGTGCCCCTACGCTCACCTGTCGCGTTTGCCCGGTTTGCAGATCGCGGACGAACACATCACTGATTCCGTTGAGGTCGTTATCCACCAAATCGGAGGCTTGGCTGATGAAGGCGACGAAGCGGCCATCGGGAGTAACGCGGGCGTCGGTGGAGGCCCCGTTCCCGCTCCCCTGGCCGGCGCGGTTCACGCTGATCAGGCGGGTGCGTCCATCGGCGCGGGAGCGCACGAACAGATCGGGGGCGTTGTTTAAATCGTGGTCGACGAGGGAATCGGCGGTGCTTTCGAAGACGACAGCGAGAGCGTTTTGGGTGACTTGAGGGTTGTAGGAGTGACCGTTGCCGGCGCGAGTTCCGGACGCATCCACACTGATGAGGGAGACATCGCCGGAGGACAGGTCGCGTAAGAAAACGTTTACGAACGGGAATTGGGAGGGTTTGAGAACGTGATTCGTGACCAAGGTGGTGGCATCGCTGAGAAACGCGAGCCAACGTGCGTCGGGGGAGAAAGAAGGATCGGTGGAGCTTCCGTTGGGTGTGGTGGTGGACTTCGCTGAAGAGTGTGGCTGGGTGATGGGAGCCAGGGGAAGGGTTGGAGGTTGTTGGGCGAAGGACTCAGGAACGAGGCAAGCTGAGACCAGCAGAGAGGCGACGAGCCAATGGGAGGAGTTCATGGGTCGGGAGGCGAGGAGAGTGAGAGGGTGATGGGTGTTGGGTTGCTTATCGCAAGCGGCGGGCGGTAGCGGAGTGGATGCGGGCGATATCGGGGTTGTCGGGGGTTGCGATTCCGAGAGCGAGCACGCTATTGAGCTGGTGAGGGGGGCGAGTGCGGGCATCGCGCCAGACCCAGGACTCGACGTGACCATCGGCGAAGGAGAGCGTGGCGGCGCCGTCGTGCGCATCGGATGGATAGTCGACCATCCGATAGGCTTTGGGATCCTGTTCGGTGTGGCCACTCATATCGATGGGAAACCACGCATCATTGATGCTGTCCTCGCGTTCATCAATGAAGACGAAGGCTTGGGCTGGAGTGAGCTCGGTGAATTGAGAAAGCTCGCGGATTTGTTTGTAGCCTCCGGTGTAGGGGCCGGAGCGGTCACCGATGTAACTATTCATGGCTAAACTTCGCACGTGCCGACGCCGAGGCTCGGGGGATTGGAGTGAGAGATCTGCGGGGCAGAGGAACGGGGCTGCGGAACGGTTGAGATAGGGAGCTAATGGAGAGTAATGAGAGAGTAGTAGGGTGTTGGTGTTCGCGTTCGCGGGGGAACCGGTTATGAAATCGAGCCAGCCGAGAGCCCAGGTCAGGTTGCTGGACTGGAGGCTCTGGACGGCTCCGCCGTCGAGATTGCCGACGAGGCGACCGTTGCGATCTGCGGCGTAGCCGAACCAAGCACGAGCCATTTGCTTGTGATTATTCAAGCAGACGGCGGTCTTGCTGCGAATGGAGGAATGGGTAGCGGCGGAGAGACTCAGTATACCGATGAGCAGAGCGGTTGAGGCGCTGGCGAGGAGATCGATGCGCGAGAAACCGGCTGCGGGTGCGCGTTGGGGTTGGGTGGGGGGGCTAAGGGGTGGCAGCATAGTCGGGCGAGTGGATGATGGATTGGGGTGACGGGGCAACCTCAATGGGAATAGGCCAAGTTGGGGAGGTCGGCGGACGCGCAAAACGGGGTTGTGCTCCGGAAATGAGAAACGTGAGTTGGATAGCGACTATTAGCACATCAAGTGCCGAAATTTGATATTCCTAAAAAGGACGACGACTCGGCATGAATCTTCACGCGGTTTCATCGTCCTTTCTAGGTTTAGCAACCTGGCCACATTCTGGGGTCAGGACTTTGGGTGTTGTGGGGACCGAATGGTGCGATCTTTGGCGGGACGGGAGGAAGCATCGCTGTGGCCTGTGGGGCCGCTGTGGTGGCCTGTGTCGGGGGCGATTGGGCGTTCCGTCCCGCTTTCGCGGGACGGGGACATCCCGGCGGGATGTCCCTACCGTTTTGGACGTCGCAGTGCGACGTCGTTGCCTAGGCCTAGCTGAGGCGGAGCCAGAGCGTTTTGAGGTGACCGGGTTCTTCGCGGGTGATGGGGAAATCTGGGGCTTGGGGTGCGAAGTGGGTTTGGAGGATGGAACGGTTTCGGGAGTGGAGGGCGGCAAGGGCGCACTCGGCGAAACGTTCTGGCAAAAGGCCTGCGGCGTTTGTGGAGAGGAATAGAGTACCGCCGGGGGCGACGACATCGGCAGCGATCGCGGCCAGGTCGGCGAAGTCCTTTTCGGCGCGGAAGACCCCGCTTTCTCGGGATTGCGAGAACGTTGGGGGATCAACCACGACGACGTCGAAACGTCGGCCTTTGCGGTGGAACCGTTTCAGCCAGTCGAACGCATCGCCGTAGATGAAGTCGTGGGCGCTGGGGTCGAGGTGATTGAGGGTGAAGTTGCGTCGACCCCAATCGAGGTATTTTTTGGACAGATCGAGACTAGTGGTGTGGGCACCGGCGAGGGCTCCGCAAACGGAAAAACCGCAAGTATAAGCGAACAGGTTGAGCAGGGAACGACCTTGTAGGCCGTTGGGGAGCACGGGGAACTCGCGGGCGACGTGATTGGTGAGGAGGCGTCGGCGGTTATCGCGTTGGTCGAGGAAGAGGCCTACGGAGTAACCTTCGTCGAAGCGGATTTCGAAGCGGGCCCCATTTTCAGAGATGATGTCGTGAGTGGGAGCGGATGGAGAGCCCCAGACCTGTTTTGGGGAGGTTTGCTGGACGGTTTTGCCGCGGACGCGGCGATCGAGTTCCTTGTGGCGGATGGTGGAGGTTTGGGTTGTGAGAGCGAGGTCAGGGAGGGTGCACGGGAGGCAGGGATCGAGCTCTCCGACCGTTTCGCAGAGCAGGCTGGGGCCGAAGCGATCGGCGTAGAACTGTGGGGAATGATCTGCGGCCCCATGGAACGCACGCCAGGCGGTTGTGAGGGAAGGATCGATGATGGCTTCTCGCAAAGACTGTGCATTCGAACGATCAAAGCGTGGTGGCGCGGAGAATTGGATGGGCGTTCCGAGCGTAGGATGAGTCAGGCTCAATTCGCTCGCGTGCAGGTGCACGCGGTGAGCTTTGGAACCGCCGTAAAGTTGATCGCCGAGAATGGGGATGCCGAGGTCGGCTGCGTGCACGCGGATTTGGTGGGTTCGGCCGGTGGCTGGGCGGGCTTCGATGAGAGTTAGGTTTGAGACGGGGGAAGGTTGAACGAGGAACTCGGTGGTGGCGGCTTCGGACGTTTTGGAGGGTGGAGTCGAGGCGTAACGATCGCCGATGCGTTGGATATGGGAATGGACGGTTTTTTGGGAGAAGGAGACGGGTTGATCGGTGAGGAGCAGGTAACGTTTGTGCGCGGTACGATCGGTGAACTGAGCGGTGAGGGATTTGCACGCCCGCTCGGACTTGGCGAAGACCAGGACGCCGGAGGTTTCTTTATCGAGTCGGTGGATGATGGCGAGGGAGGCCCAGCGGGGATCGCGATGACGTAGCCAGTCATAGATTCCCTCACCGGACCAAGGGGATGGGGCGTGCGTGTTCCAGCCGGCGGGTTTGTTGACCGCGAGTAGATCCTCGTCCTCGTGGAGGATGAGGACGTGAGGGTTGTGCGTCGGGGGGGTAGTCACCAGAAGTGCCAAGCGCCCTTATAAACCACCCAGAGGCCGAGGAGGAAGTTGGTGATAGCGTGGGCGGTCATGGCGTCACCGAGTCGGGCTTTACGGATGACCAAGAACTGGTAGCCGAGAGCGCAGAGGATACCGGCGAGCCATTCGAAGTGCGCGAAGCCAAAGACCAGGGCTGTGATTCCGAGCGCTTTGGTATTGCGGTTGCCTAGGGGGATGGAGAGAAAGTCGGAGGACTGAATGTAGCGATAGAGGAAGGAGCGATAAAAGACCTCTTCGAGCGGAGGGACGATCAGTGTTGAGCCGAGGATACGGCAGGCGATGAACGCCCACGCGAGCGAAGGGTTATCCTTGAAGTAAGCGAGGGGGTTCCAGGGGTGATCGACGGATCCCGACTTTGGGTAGAGGGAGTCTAGTCCCACCCAGAGTGCGAACACAGCGAAGCCCATGAGGACGGCGTCGAGGCTGAACTTCCAGCGCATTTCGGTGACGACGGAGCGCACGTTCCAGACCATCCAGGCCCCGAGCAGGGTTTTGAGGCCATAGATCCAAAAGCGAGAACCCTCGCCGAGCTGGCCTTGGCAGGAGGTGAGGACAACGAAGATGACGAACGGAGCGACTCGTGCGAAGAGCGGGGACTGAGTGAGCCAAGCTCGGGGTGACATGTGGTGGAACGATCCTGGTGTGGAAGAGGTTGGTTTGAGGCCGTTTTTCGGGGGGGGCGGCCTTCGTCGTGCGGCCGTTGTCAAAGCGTGGTTCTGGACGTGAGAGAACTGGGCCGAGTTGAAAGAGCGGCCAGAGGCTACAACTTGTAGATTTTGGTTTGGCCGGAGAACTCCAGGGTGACGCTGCTCCGTTCGATCTTTTTAACCACGACGCCGTCGAGGTCGTCGCCGACGAGAAGGGTTTTGCCGTTGATCAGGACGGAGGGATCCTTGATGCGGAAGAAAATCCCTTGGACCTTGATGGGAGGAAAGGGTTTGGCACCCCCTGCTGCGGTTGATGCGGAGGGGGAAGGGCGTGAGAACGGCAAGCCGGAGGAGATCGGTTTTTTTGTGGTTGGTTTAGGTGCCGACGCGGCTGGCGGGGGTGATGAGGGAGCCGTTTGAGCGGGGGGCGGTTGGACGTGAACCACTTCGACGGGGGCTGGGTCGGGCTTTTTCTGAGGTGGGACAGGAGCGGAGGAATTGGGGGCTGCGGGAGCCGGGACCTTAGCGACAGCCTGCGCTGGGGCCGGGGCGTGAGTGGTTGGAGCCGGGTCCTTTTTGGCGGCTTGAGCCGGGGGTTGGGGCTTGGCCGGTTCGGGGGGCGGGTTCGGCTGGGAAGGCTTGGTGGATGCGGCGGTGTTCGAGGCGGGACTTGGGGTTTGTGCTGTCGTGGTGGCGTTTGTGGCTGGCGACTGAACAGCCTTTTTGGCTGGAGAACGACCTTTGAAGAAAAACCATGCTCCCGCGCCGAGGGCGATGAGCACCACGATAGGAATGATGATCAGAAGTGGATTAGGGCCGCGTTTCCGTTGACGGCCGCCGATGACGGGTTGCAGAGGGGAGCCCGACATGACGCCGCGGTCGGGCGGCGTTTGCTTGTGGGTTTGGCTGGCTCTCTTGAGAGCGTCGTTGATCAGGCTCATGAGTCGATATTACCTTCGAGTTCCTTAATTGCTAGTCTGACCATGCCGAAGGTGACCCAGTCACTATGGCTTACGTAGGCGGCCAGGAGGCATTTATCGCAGATGGCATTCACGAGGCGAGGAACTCCACCCGTGTATAGGTATATTCGCCAGATTGCCATGAAAGTGAAATAGGGGGCACCTTTCGCACCGGAGATTTGGAGGCGATGTTGGACGTATTGGCCGATCTCGGGTCGGCGGAGGGGGCGAAGGTGGTAGCGGACGGTGATTCGTTGTCGGAGCTGTCGGAGGCTGGGGTCATTGAGCCGATCGCGAAGTTCGGGTTGGCCCATGAGGACGATCTGCAACAGCTTGCGGTCGTCGGTTTCCAGATTCGACAGCAGACGGACCTGTTCGAGCAGCGCATTGGTCAGGTCTTGGGCTTCGTCGATGATGAGCACCGCATCTTTGCCCTTCTCGACCTGGCCGAGGAGGAAGTGATTGATTTCGGCGACGGTTTCGAGGCGGTCGAGGCCTTTGACCTTGAGGCCGAACTCCATGGCGACGGCCTTGATGAGTTGGTCGGCATCCAGCACCGGGTTGAGGATGAGCGCGGTGGAGAAGCGGTCCCCGAGCTGTTCGAGCATGGCGCGGCAGAGGGTGGTTTTGCCGGCACCGACCTCTCCGGTGAGTTGGACGAACCCCTTACGTTCGCGGATTCCGTACAGGAGATGATTCAGCGCTTCGCGGTGCTTGGCGCTGAAAAATAGAAACTTGGGATTTGGAGTGATGGTAAAGGGCGGCTCGGTCAGCCCGAAGTATTCCAAATACACGTGATTGTTTTAGCGTGAATTAAGGTTAAAGGGAAGAAAAAGCTCGGGGGCCGACTTAGCGGGGACAATTCAGGGGAGTTTTTAACGCGAAGGCGCAAAGGGCCAGAGGCGCAGAGGAACTGGATCTATTCCCATGGGGTATAAGCGTCACTCGTTGGTGTGTGGAGTTGTCCTACAGCGGATGAGGGTTTCGTTACCCTGACCTTGCGTCCGTCTGCGGGTTGAATTCCCGTTGCATAGTTACCCTAAAAAGGACGATGGCTCGGCCTGAATCTTCACCAGGTCCTGGCGATAAAGTCATTCCGAATTTCTCACCAGATCCATGAAGGATATGCCTCGATCTTCGTCATGCCTTTCTCATCTAGGCCTTTGCGAATCTTCAAGCGGTTCCATCGTCCTTTTTAGGGTTACGACTGAGAGGGACGGTTTGAAGGTCTCGAGGTGAGACGCGAAGGCTTGGGAGGCTGAGCCCGGGGGCGTGACCTGCGGTGAAACTCTTGGCTGGCCGGCAAGGGTACCGGTGGTCTCGGGGCTTTTGGCCGAGCGGCTTGGAAGGGCTGTCGTTGTCAGGAGGCCGGTGGGGAAGCGGGCAGGGATGCCGGCGGTCCCGGGGGGTGGGCTAGTCCCAGCCGATTTGGCAGCCTTGATTCTGTTTGGCGAGCCAGGCGGTGAGCGGTTTGAAATAGTCGACCATGGCCCGCGTGGAGAGCGGTTCGCCGGTGGCCTCTTGGAGAACCTTACGCCAGTCTTCGGTGCCGCCTTGGCTCATGATCCGTTTGAGAAAATCGCCGATTTGTTTGTTGTTGGAATAATCACAACGCTGCGGGGGTTGTTTGAGGATTTTGCGAGCGATGTGGTCGTGGAGTTGGAACTTAAGAACGGTGGCGATGGCGTAGGAGTAGTAGTAGCAGGGGTTGTCGTTGATGTGGGTTTTGGTGGCGGCGTCGCAGAACGTCTCGCCGCGAGGGGTGGGTGGTTCGACGCCTTGGAACTTTTTGACGTGTTCCCACCATCGGGCGTTCCATTGATCGGGCGAGAGGTTTTTGGTGTACACATCGGCTTCCCAGTGGGTCATGGTGCCCGAGGCCCAGAAGATGAAGGGTACGGAGTGAGCGAGGGCATCGTTGAGCAGGAACGCGGTATCATCGGTCTTTTCTCCCTTGGGAAGGATGCCGAGGGACTCGAGGTAGGGTATTTGGAGCGAGGCAAGCGAGATCAGTTCACCCATTCCCTCGTGGAAGGCGGGGTTAGCGCCGATTCGGAGCAATGGGGGGACTTGGGGGCGGGTGTAGCTCATGAAGTAGTAGGCATGTCCGAGCTCGTGATGGCTGGTGCTGAACCACCAGGTATTTGCTTCGACGCTCATGAGTGATCGGATATCGGTGTCGAGGTCTAGATGCCAACAGGAGGCGTGCGTATTCTTCTTTCGGGATTCTCCGGGTTTGACGGGGTAGAGGTCGGAGAGTGACCAAAAGGTGGTGGGGAGCGGGTTGAACCCGAGGCCTGTGTAGAAGGCTTCGGAGGTTTTGACGATCCACTCGGGGGTTCTGTTTTTGAACCGGTCGTCGAGTTTGGCGGCTTCGACGATTCCCGACCATTCTTGGCTCCAGCGGTTATTGATCCAGTGGGCGGGGATGAGTTTTGGGACGGGTTGACCGTACTTTTTGGCGAGCTGGTGTTTGACCCAAGTGTGTAGTTGGAGGTAGAGGGGGCGCAGTTCGCGCATGAAGTTGTCTTGGAGCACGACCATTTCATTGGCGGTCATGCCATAGCTGGCGACCTGGAGAGCGAAGTAATCGGAGTGACCCAGTTCGCGTGCAACTTGGTTTCGCAGGCCTTGGAGTTTGACGAGGCCGGGTTTGAGGGCGGCACCGGACTGCTTGGAGGCCTCCCAGACGGCGAGTCGTTGGGCGAGGTTGGTGCTGGAGGCGAGGGTGTTATCGATTTCATTGGGCGTGATGGGTTTGCCATCGAGGTTGAAAGCGAATCCGTTGAGAACGGAATTCTGTTGGGTTTCGGCAGCGATGCGGGCTTTGACCAGCTCGGGGTTGGTCATGGGCGCTTCGGCGGCGTTGAGCAGGACACGTTCGAGTTGGCGTCGGGTGATCGGCTTGAGGTGCGATTTTTGTTCGAGCAACGCGCGTGCTTCGGTGATCAGGGCGGGGTTGCCGTTGAATGCGGCGCTGGCTCGGCCGGCGATTTCGGAGGCGGCATCGTGGGCGTCGGTGACATCGGTGGAGGCGAGCCATTGAGCTTCGCTGGAGACCCGGTAGAGGGATTGGTAGCTGGCGTTGACGATGCTCAGGAACTGATCGGCCCTCTTTTGCCAAGTGGAGTCGGCTGCATGCAGGCAGGTCGAGAGGCTTATCGATACAAGCAAGACGAGCGCAGTGCGATGATGCGGGAGGCGATGGGAAGGGCACATGCGAGGACCTTAGGCGGGCCGAGGGTTAGGGACAATCCGAATTTGGGCGAACCGAAGCCGTTCCAATTCAGAAGAGATTTTAACACAAAGGCGCGGAGGGCCAGAGGCGCAGAGGAATTGATTCTATTTCCATGGAGTATCGGGGGCACTCGTTGGTGTGTGGTGTGTGGAACTATCCTACAGTGGTTGGAGATTTCCTTGCCCTGCTTTGCCGCTTCGCTCCTCTCCGTCTCCGTGTTGAATTCCTACCGGCTAGCTACGGCTAAGGGACTTGGGGAAGCGGGAATCCGTGCCTACTTTGTGGTGTGGCAGGTGGCGGGATTCTGGGCGAGGTCGGGGCTAATGTAAGGGATGCCGAGTGCGAGGCCTCGGACGATGAGGAGAGCGCCGACGGTGAGGCCGCAGAGGGGGATGAGACGTTGGAGGCGGAAGCGGATTCTCGGGGGGATGGCTTGGCCGGAGAAAGTGATGGCCAACATCGTGGGGAGAGTTCCGAGGCCGAAAGCGGCCATGTAGGCCATACCGAGGAACGGATGAGCGGTGGTGGCGGAGGCGGAGCAGGCCACATAGACAAGGCCGCAAGGCAGAAGGCCATTGAGCGTGCCGAGCGCGAAGATCGAGCCGACGGAACGTTGCTTGAGCAAGAAGCTGAAAAGACCTTTTAAACGTCCGACGCCGAGCGAGGCCGTGGGGGTGAGGAAGAAGGGTTTGGAGGAGGCGAACGCGATGACGACGAGAATGCCTGTGGCGATGGAGATCCAGCGTTGGACACCGGCCCAGGCTACGGCTTGACCGAGAGCACCGACTAGGGCTCCGAGCAGGGTGTAAGTGAGAATGCGTCCGAGATTATAGGCGAGGCGGGCGGCGGTGGTATGGCGCGGATTGGGGGAGGAGAGCGGAGCCATCATAGCCAGGGGGCCGCACATGCCTGCGCAGTGGAGGCTCCCGATCAGGCCGATGGTGAACGCCGTCCAGATCATAGGGGACGATTGGGGCTGCTGCGTGGATCAGAGTTTGCGACTTCGATCATGATAGGTTGGTCGAACGAGAACTCTTCCCCTTGGGTTGACCAGCGCAGTTTGACCTGCCAACGACCGGGCTCGAGGCGGTCGGCGTTCAGTTGTTGGACACCTTGAGCGTTGAGGACGAGGGCTTCGTTACGGTCCAGGGAGGCATTGGAAGGGCGGTAGAGTTGGACGCTACCCTTGAGATCGGAGGCGGCGTGGGCTGAGGGCAGCTGGATTTGAATCTGTTTGGCGGAGGGATCGTAGAGCACGGCGATTTGATTGGTGAGAGGACGCGTCCTAGCCTCGCGATCGATCTGGGTTTGAAACCGGATCTCATCACTGTAGTAGTCCTTTTTAACGAGGTCGACGGGCTGGCCGATGGCGAAGATGGCGAAGGCGACTACGGAAGAGATAAAGACGGCGAAGAACGCGATCAGCGCGACGGGCCAGGGATTGAACGAGGGTTTGGGATCTGGCATAGGGAGCGGTGGGGGGGATGAGGTTTAGGGGGCGGCTGAATGGAATGCTGGATCGACGAGACGCGGCGGTTGGGCCTAAGGGGCGTTGAAACCATCTCGGGGCCCCATGAACACAGACTTGACGGTTTCGAGCAGGCGGCCCTCGGAATAGACCCCGATCTTGAGGTGCGTGACAGCGCCTGTGAGGGACTTCGGGTCGAGTTCGACGAGAACGGGTGCCTCGGCGAGTTTTTCTTTAGGGACGCGCATGGAGCCGGACATGATCGTGATTTTACCGTCGATATTCTCGAGCTTGAGCTGAACGGGAATATCGTGACCGGTCTTGTTCGCGAGTTGGACGGTGTAGAGATTGCTGATTTTACCGGTGGGCGCGATTTGGAAGAGCGAGCCTGGGGCGCGTAGTAGAGTGGTTTGGATCTCGGAACGACCGAACACGAGAATTGCGAGCGCGGTGACGAGAGTTACAAGGATAGCGGCGTAACCCTTCATGCGGGGCGTGATCTCGAAGGGTTTGCCTTTTTCGATCCCGTTGAGAGAGGCGTAGCGGATCAGTCCGCGAGGGCTCCCGACTTTATCCATGACGGTGTTGCAAGCGTCGATGCATGCGGTGCAATTGACGCACTCCATTTGAGTGCCGTTACGGATATCGATTCCGGTGGGGCAGACGCTGACGCATTGATTGCAGCTGACACAATCACCGAGGCCGGAGGCGCGGCGAGTGGCGGGGGACTGATCGCGCTGGAGGGGGGCTCGCCCCTCGCCCCGTTTGTGGTCGTAGGCGACGACGATGGTGTTTTCGTCGAGGATGGCGGATTGGAATCGGCCATAGGGGCAAATGAAGGTGCAAGCTTGCTCGCGGAAGCGGGCGAAGATGAGGTAAAAGATCACGGTGAAGAGGACCATGAACGACAGACCTTTGACATGATTTGCGGGATTATCGGCGATGATATGAAACAGCTCATCGCTGCCGATGATGTAGCTCAGCAAGGTGTTTCCGATGAGGAACGAGAGCCCGAAGAAGATCAGATGCTTGGAGACTTTCTTTCGGATCTTGGTGGCGTCCCAAGGGCTCGAAGCGAGAGCGCGTTGGTGATGCGAATCGCCTTCGATCCAGTACTCGATCTTGCGGAACACCATTTCCATCAGCAGGGTTTGGGGGCAGGTCCAACCGCACCAGAGTCGGCCGAAGGCGGTGCTGAAGATGATGATGCTGGTGAAGAACAGCAACATGGCGACGGCGAAGATGACGGAATCCTGGGGCCAGAAGATCTGGCCCAGGATTGAGAACCGGCGCTCGACGATGTTGAACATCAGGAGCGGGTTGCCATTGATGCGCACGAAGGGGCCGACGAACATGATGGTCAGCAGCAGCCAGCTGACATAGGTTCGGGCTTGGTAGAAGGAGCCGCAGGGCTTTTTGGGATAGATCCAGCGCCGCTTGCCGTCCTTTTCGGCGGTCGCCAGATGCTCCCGGAAGTCGCTCCAGTTGACGTCGCGCGTCGATTCTTGGGTCGGCTTCTTGGGCTCCTCGAGAGTGGGTGCGCTCATTAGGGGGTCTGACTCCTTACTCATACTGGTTGGGTTTATCCGGCTGCTGTTGATTTTCAGGTGGCTTTGGATTGACCGGCTTTGTGCCGCGCATGGTGTAGATGTAGCTCGCGACGGCGTGGATCTCGGCTGGTTGCAGCAGGCCTTTCCACGTTACCATGCCCTTCTCGGGAACGCCATTGATGATCACTTTGAGGTTGTCGACGAAGTTGGATCCGTGGATCCAGTAATCATCGCAGAGGTTGGGACCGACGAGGCCGCCACCGTCGGGTCGATGGCAGGGGGCGCAGAGAGTTGTGTATTTCTCTTGAGCCTGGGCCAGTTTCGCTTTGTCGGTGATCGGCTGGAGGGACGCGAGGGAGGACTCGAACTTGGAGAGGGCGGCGGATTTAATTTCGTCGCCCAGCTTCATTTCCTTTTGGTACTCGGTGGCTTGAAGGTCGCCGAGTTTGAGCACGTGATAATAGGTCATGTAGACTGCGGCGAACGCGGTGCAGAGGTAGAACATTATGACCCACCAGCGAGGCAGGTTATTATCCAGCTCCTTGATACCATCGGCCTCGTGGTCCAGCAGCAGGGGATCTTTTGGATCATTCATGGTGATTTTCTCCTTTCAACACTTGGGGTTCGCTGCCGTCGGTGAGGGGCACTTCGCCCATGGCGGTCAACAGGGGTTTCTTGATGCGGAATGCCCAGATGAGCATCCCCGTGAACACGACGAAGAAGATCGAGATGGAGATGACTCCGTAGACTCCGACTCCTCCGATGGAACGCAGCACATTTTGTATCATATCGTTCTTGGATCGTTCAGGGTTCGTGGTGGGGTTATTTGGCGGGCGCGGCGGCGGCGGTGGCCGGAGCAGCGGTGGGTGGGGCGCTTTTGATATCGGTGCCGAGCCGTTGCAGGTAGGCGATGAGAGCGATGATCTCGCGATCGGGTTCTGACTTCACCATGCCCTGCTTAAGGTTCTCGACCACTTTATTGGCCTGGGTTTCGAGGTCTTTGAGGGCGGTTGCCTCGTAGCCGGCGGGGTAGGGTACACCGACCTTGCGGAGCGCACCAATCCGGGCGGGCAGGCTGGCTTTGTCGATCTTCTGAGTGAGGAGCCAGGAGTAGCGAGGCATGATGGAGTTCGGGCTTGTGGAGCCTGGGTAGTCCATGTGATTGAAATGCCAAGCGTCGGGGTATTTGCCACCGACGCGGTGCAGGTCTGGGCCTGTGCGTTTGGAGCCCCAGAGGAAGGGGTGATCGTAGACGAACTCGCCGGCCTTGGAGTATTCGCCGTAACGTTCGGTTTCGGAACGGAAGGGGCGAATCAT
>Ga0172373_10007293_pt1 | contig 14410 bp, 9 predicted proteins | sample Lak10m_2_FD_114546 | JGI IMG/M metagenome (GOLD analysis project Ga0172373, IMG submission 114546) | Freshwater microbial communities from Kabuno Bay, South-Kivu, Congo - kab_092012_10m | ecosystem: Environmental > Aquatic > Freshwater > Lake | place: Democratic Republic of the Congo: South-Kivu... | reverse complement strand
GCCGGCCTGATCGAATTCTCGGCCGAACCGGGGGGCGCCGGTCCGATGACGCTGACCGTCGGAGGGGCGTCGGCCTTGAACAACACCGCCGGCGGCATCATCCACGCGGTGGCGGGGCAGGGCATCGGCGGGTTGTGGCAGATCGTCGGCGCCGTCCACAATGCCGGCGGCACCGTCGACATCGATTACGATCTGACCATCGACAACTCTGCCGGCGCCTTCACCCTGGACGGCGGCGTCATCGACGTGGCCGCCGGCAAGACCCTGACCATCGGCACGGCCGTGGGAAGCGGCACCATCCATCTGTCCGGCAGCGGTGTCGTCTGGGCCGGAGCCGGCGTCACCGCGCTGGCCGGGACCCAGTCGGTGGTGATCGGCGGCGGCGGCTATACCCATACGGCGGCCGGCGACAGCCTGCGGATGGACGGGGCGGTGACGGTCGGCGGCCAGACCTTCACCAATGCCGGGCGGCTGGTTCTGAAAACCGCAGACGACACGTTCCTGACCGATCTGGTCAACTCGGCCGGCGCCGTGCTGTCGGTGCAGGGGAGTTCCGGCCAGGTGACCAACGTCACCTTCGACGGGGCCGGAACCGATCTGGTCAACAACGGCGAACTGCTGCTGGCCGATGATTTCACCGATTCCTTCGGTGTCGGCCTCAGCCTGTCGGGCGGGGCCTCGCTGGTCAACAATGCCGGCGGCGCCGTCCGGGTGTCGGCCGGCGGCGACGGCGTTTCGGTGATCGGCGGCGCGGTGGTCAATCACGGCCGCTTCGACATCGACGGCGCCCTGCTGGTCGGGGCCGGATCGATGCTCAACGACGGCACCCTGGATCTGGGAGGCGGCGGGGTCCTGACCCTGGGCAACACCACCCTGACCAATGACGGCCTGGTCACCGGCAGCGGAACCATCGCCATGATGGGCGGCGGACAGTTCGTCAGCGCCGGCACCATCGATGCCGGCATCGTCGGCAGCGGGCAAAGCAACGTTCTGACCATCTCGGGCGACCTGCAGTTGGGGGCGTCGTCCAGCCTGCATGTCGACGTGACGGGGTCCGAGGCGGGCGAGGGCTGGAGCGCCGACCGGATCATGGTTTCGGGGGCCGCCGAACTGGCCGGCACGGTGGTGATGGACCTGGGCGGTTACGTGCCGCTGCCCGGCGAGCAGGTCACCATCATGACCTTCGGCAGTTATGCCGGCGCCTTCGAGCCCCAGGTGGTCCACAATCTGGGCGACGACTGGCAGGCGGTGCTTGGCTATAGCGAGACCGGCGTCACCGTGACCTTCGATCTGGTGGACGGCCAGATCTTCTGGGCCGGCGGTTCGCTGGCCGATGCCGCCAACTGGTCGGTCGGCATCCTGCCCACCGCCACCCAGACCGCGATGATCGGGCAGGTCGAGGCCACCCTGGCCGCCGGCGAAAGCCTGACCGTCGACGGATTGCGCCTGGATGGCAGCCTGACCGTCGACGGCGGCACCCTGACCCTGAACGGGGCGGGCATGACCGCATCGGGTTCGGTCCTGGCCCTGGCCGGCGGCGGAACGCTGACCGGCAGCGGCGACCTGACCGTGGCCGGTACCCTGTCGGTTGCCGGCGGCACCCTGGGGGGGACCGGCACCACCACGGTGGACGGCATGGCGCTGTTCGGCATGGTGGCCGGCGGGGTCTTCACCCTGGACCGCCGGCTGGAGATCGCCGGCAGCGGCGCCATCGGCGGCGGCACCGTGGCCGGTGCCGGGACCCTGGCGGTGGCGGACGGAGGGACGGTCCAGGCGGTGGCCGGCGATACCACCATCTCGGCCGGGCTGGATGTCGACGGCACCGTCCAGGTGTTCTCGGGTAGCGGGACCGCGCGCCTGACCGTCACCCACGCCTTCACCAACGACGGCACCATCGACCTGTCCGCCGACTTCAGCGGCAATGCCGCGACCCTGGCGGTGCGCGACGGGGTCTTCACCAATGCCGGCACGTTGTCGGCGCAGGGCGGCATCGATGCCCGCCACGTCCTGGACGCGACGATGGTCAATGCCGGCCTGCTGGCGGTACAGGGGACCACCCTGGAATTCGCCGGCGACGGTCTGACCAGCAGCGGCACCATCACCCTGGACGCCACCGCCTGGCTGGACGTCAACCGGGTGGGCGCGACCTTCGCCAGCACCGGCCAGATCGTCGGCGACGGTGCCCTGGACGTTCGCGGCGCCATCTTCACCAATGACGGCGTGCTGCGGCCGGATGCCGTCAACGGCTATGGCAGCCTGGATATCTGGGGCGATGTCCGGCTGGAGGCCCATTCGCGGATCGAACTGGCGATGGACGGCAGCAACTGGATGCACGACACCCTGGCCGTGCATGGCGACATCGTCCTGGGCGGCACGCTGGATCTGGCGGTGGATGGCTCGGCGATGGGCGGCGGCAGCCAGCCGGCGATGACCTGGACCCACGCCTCGGGCGCCTTCTCGGATATCGTCGGCCTGAACGATCCCGACCTGGGCGACTGGGTGCTGGATGTGAACTTCACCGCCACCGGCCTGAATGTCGGCCTGAAGGCGGTCACCGCCGCCGGGACCGGCGGCAACGATGTCCTGACCGGCACCATCGCCGCCGACGCGATGACCGGCGGCCAGGGCAACGATACCCTGTATGGCGGCGGCGGCGGCGACCTGCTGTTCGGTGAAGGCGGCGACGACACCATCGCCGTGTGCGACACCGGCTTCCATTACCTGGATGGCGGCGACGGCACCGACACCCTGTCGTGGCGCGGCGGGCTGCTGGACCTGACCGGCATCCGCGACGACATCATCGAGCGGATCGAGACCCTGGACCTGGGGGCGGCCGATTCCGTGAAGCTGGCGGCCGCCGACGTGCTGGCCATGACCGCGGACACCAACGCCCTGACCAACACCGCCCACACCCTGGTGATCAACGCCGCCGCCGCCGGCGCGGTCGGCTTCGCCGACGGGGCCTGGAACAACCAGGGCACCCAGACCGTCAACGCCGACAGCTACACCGTCTATGCCAAGGACGGCGCCACGGTCTATGTGGAGAATGTGGCCTAGCCCGGGCGGCTCGCCTATAGTGCCCTTCATGCCCATCCGCCTGCTGCCCCCCACTCTGGTCAACCGCATCGCCGCCGGCGAGGTCGTCGAGCGCCCGGCCTCGGCGGTGAAGGAACTGGTGGAAAACAGCCTGGATGCCGGGGCCGCGCGCATCGACGTGGTGCTGGTGGAAGGCGGGCAGGCGCTGATCTCGGTCAGCGACGACGGCTGCGGCATGACCGCCGACGAATTGGTCATGGCGGTGGAACGCCATGCCACCAGCAAGCTGCCCGACGACGATCTGGTGCATATCCGCCATCTGGGATTCCGCGGCGAGGCGCTGCCGTCCATCGGTTCGGTGGCGCGGCTGACCCTGACCTCGCGCCGGCAGGGCGCCGGGCAGGGCTGGAGCCTGAGCGTCGAGGGCGGGGCCAAGGGCCAGCCGTTTCCCGCCGCCCATTCCGCAGGCACCCGCGTCGAGGTGCGCGACCTGTTCTACGCCACGCCGGCCCGGCTGAAATTCCTGAAGGCGGCCCGCACCGAACTGGGCCATGCCGTCGACATCGTCGAGCGGCTGGGCATGGCCCATCCGCGGGTGGCTTTCTCGCTGTCCGACGGGGCGCGCCAGGTGGTGCGGCTGGCGGTCCAGACGGGCGATCCGGCCCAGGCCCTGCTGGCCCGTCTGGCGGCGGTGATCGGCCGCGATTTTGCCGACAACGCCGTGCCGGTCGATGCCGGGCGCGACGGCGTGCGGCTGACCGGCTGGGCCGGCCTGCCGACCTACAGCCGGGGGACGGCGGCGCATCAGTATCTGTTCGTCAACGGCCGTCCGGTGCGCGACCGCCTGGTGGTCGGCGCGGTGCGCGGCGCCTATCAGGACGTTCTGCCCCATGACCGTCATCCGGTGGTGGCGCTGTTCGTCGACCTGCCCCCCGATGCGGTGGACGTCAACGTCCACCCGGCCAAGGCCGAGGTCCGCTTCCGCGAGGCCGGGCTGGTGCGCGGCCTGATCGTGTCCGGACTGCGCCACGCCCTGGCCGCCGCCGGGCACCGGACCGCCTCGACCGTCGGCACGGCGGCGCTGGGGGCTTTGGCCGGGGGCGGGGGCATGCCGTGGCGCTCACCGTCCGCGCCCCAGGTCGCCGCCGCCATCCGCGCCCAGGCCCCGCCGGGACTGGGCGAGGCCATTCCCGGGTTCCATCTGCCGCCGGCGGCCCCCGCCGATCCCGCCGCCGCCGATCCCGCCGCCGTCGCCCCCGGCCGCGATTACCCGCTGGGGGCGGCCAAGGCCCAGTTGCACGACACCTATATCGTCGCGGAAACCTCGGCGGGTCTGGTCATCGTCGACCAGCACGCCGCCCACGAGCGGCTGGTGCTGGAACGGCTGCGGGCCGGGCTGGCGGCCGGCGGGGTCAGGACCCAGGTCCTGCTGCTGCCCGAGGTGGTCGACCTGGGCGAGGCCGCCGCCGCCCGTGTCGCCGAGGCCGCCCCGGTTCTGGCCGAGCTGGGGCTGGTGGTCGAGGCGTTCGGCGGCGGCGCGGTGGTGGTGCGCGAGACGCCGGCCCTGCTGGGGGATTGCGACGTGCAGGGGCTGGTGCGCGACCTGGCCGACGACCTGGCCGAATGGGGCGAGGCGCTGAAGCTGAAGGAACGGCTGGTGGATATCTGCGCCACCATCGCCTGTCACGGTTCGGTGCGGGCCGGGCGGCGGCTGTCGGTGGCCGAGATGAACGCGCTGCTGCGCCAGATGGAGGAAACGCCGCTGTCGGGGCAATGCAACCACGGACGCCCGACCCATGTGGCGCTGGGGCTGGCCGATATCGAGAAGCTGTTCGGACGACGCTGATGCTGATCAATATTTACCTGGGCAATCACACCGCCTACGACTTCCTGCGCATGCAGGACATCCTGGCCCCCATCGCCGCCGGGCTGGTCGAGGCCGGGCACAGCGTCAAATACGATCTCAAGCGGTTCGCCCCGGCTCCGGCGATCAACCTTTTGGTCGAGTTCTTCCAGCCGGCCTTCGTGCAGGAATTGCGGGCCTTCAAGCAGGCCAGCGGCGAACGTCTGCGCTTCGGCATCCTGGGGACCGAGGACATGGAGGACGCTTCGGTGATGGCCAACCCGAAGCAGCCCTGGCGGCGGGCCAATTTCGAGGCGCTGCTGCCGCTGGCGGATTTCGCCTGGACCCTGCTGCCCAACCTCGACTGGTACGGCCGCTTCCTGCCCGAGGACAGGATCGGTTTTCTGCGCTACGGCCATTGCCGGTCCCTGCGCGAGCCGGCCCCGGTGGCGGCCAAGGACATCGATTGCCTGTTGTACGGCACGTCCGGCCCCTATCGCCAGCGGGTGGTCGATGCCCTGCGGGCGCGGGGACGCACGGTGTTCGTCAGCGAATGCGCCCTGCCGGATTATCTGCGCCGCGACGCCGTCGGCCGGTCGCGCCTGATCCTGGATCTGCGGCGCAACGAAGGGGTGCGCTTCTGCAGCCCCAGCCGCATCTGCTATGGCCTGCATTCGGGTACGGCGGTGGTGTCGGAACGGTTCGACGGCAGCGCGCTGGGCGAACTGTACGCCTATTGTCAAAGTCCGGAGCCGGCGGCCTTCGTCGATCACGTCGACGCCTTGCTGAACGGCGACACCGACGCCCTGGCCGCCGAGGCGCTGGAGCGTTTCGCCGCCCGGACCTCGATGCGGGCCAACCTTCAGGCGCTGATGCCGCGCTGAACGATGTCGCGCAACTGGCGGCCGTTGATGGGCTTGTGCAGAACCTGCAGGCCGGATTCGGCGGCGTGGCGGATACGGTCCATCGAGGTGTCGCCGGTGATCAGCACGCCGGGAATGCCCGGGCCGAACGAGCGGCGCAGCAGAAACACCGCATCGGTGCCGGTATTGCCGTCCCCCAGACAGTAATCGGCGACCACGAAGTCGGGAACCTTGGCGGTCGCGGTCAGCTGCGACAGGGCCTCGCTGGCGGATGCGGCGGCGACGACGTCGTATCCCCAGCTTTCCAGCAGGGTCTGGTACCCGGCCAGAACGAACTCCTCATCCTCGATGACAACAATCAAAGATTGTTCTTTTGGTGCGAAACAAGCCACGGCAGAAGGCATCCCCATATGTCCTTCCCTAGATCCCTGCGCCATCATGCGACAGAATCCGCCACAAGGAAATCCTGCTGAGGACGTAGCCGGCCGGGGCTGGCGGCCAACAAAAGTCCAAGGGCGGTTCGGGCCGGTCTTGCGCTGGCGGCGATCATCGGATACCCCTTACCCTCCCTGTTTTCAAGACGATGGCTGTGGATTGATGCGTCTGATCCGGCATTGCGGCGAACTCACCCCCGATCTGTCCGGGGCGGTGGTGGCGCTTGGCAATTTCGACGGCGTGCACCGGGGCCACCAGGCGGTGATCCTGGAGGCCAGGCGCATCGCCGCCGGTCTGGGGGTGCCGCACGGGGTGATGACCTTCGAACCGCATCCGCGCACGGTCTTCAGCCCGACCCAGCCGCCGTTCCGCCTGACGCCGTTCCGGGTCAAGGCCCGCCTGATCGAGGCCCTGGGCACCGACCTGCTGTTCCAGCAGCATTTCGACGCCGCCTTCGCCGGCCTGTCGGCGATGGAATTCATCGACGACATCCTGTGCCGTTGCCTGAACGTCCGCCATGTGGTGGTCGGCTACGACTATGTCTTCGGCAAGGGCCGCCAGGGCACCGTGGCGCTGTTGCAGAAAATGGCCGACGATGGCCGCTTCGGCTTCACCTCGGTGCCGCCGGCGGTGGCCCCGTCGGGCGAGACCTATTCCTCGACCGGCGTGCGCACCCATCTGGTGGAGGGCCGCCCGGCCGACGCCGCCCGTCTGCTGGGCCATTACTGGGAAATCGAAGGCCGTGTCGAGCATGGCGACGCCCGCGGCCGCACCATCGGCTTTCCCACCGCCAACCTGCATCTGGGCGAATACCAGCATCCGGCGCTGGGCGTCTATGCGGTGCGCGCCGGCATCGACAAGGGGGCGACCACGGTCTGGCACGACGGCGTCGCCAATTTCGGCCGCCGCCCCACCTTCGACAAGGCGGTCGAGGTGATGGAGGTCCACCTGCTGGACCATGCCGAGGACCTGTACGGCCGCCACCTGCGGGTCGCCCTGGTGGATTTCATCCGCCCCGAGCGCCGCTTCGCCGGTCTGGACGAACTGAAGGCCCAGATCGCCGCCGACGCCGGAACCGCCCGGGCCATGCTGGCCCGCCGTCATTTTCCCGAAAGCCCCGGCCCGCTGGTGCCGGTGGCCGAACCCTGAGCCCGGGTGCCGCATGAGCGTCGATACCAAAGCCACCGTTTTCCTGCCCAAGACCGACTTCCCGATGAAGGCCGGTCTGCCCGATCTGGAACCCAGGCTGCTGGACCGCTGGGAACGGATCGGCCTGTTCGCCCGCCAGCGCGCCGCCGGCCGCGGCCGCGAGCAGTTCATCCTGCATGACGGCCCGCCCTATGCGAACGGCCATCTGCATATCGGCCACGCCCTGAACAAGATCCTGAAGGACGTCATCTGCCGCACCCAATCCATGCTGGGCAAGGATTCCCACTATGTGCCGGGCTGGGATTGCCACGGCCTGCCCATCGAATGGAAGATCGAGGAAAAGTACCGCGACGCCGGGCAGGACAAGGATCAGGTGCCGGTGGTGCAGTTCCGCGAGGAATGCCGCCAGTTCGCCCGCTCGTGGATCGACATCCAGCGCGAGGAATTCAAGCGCCTGGGCGTCGCCGGCGACTGGGACCATCCCTACACCACCATGACCAACAAGGCCGAGGCCACCATCGCCCGCGAACTGGGCAAGGTGCTGCTGGACGGGTCCCTGTACAAGGGCGCCAAGCCGGTGATGTGGTCGGTGGTGGAAAAGACCGCCCTGGCCGAGGCCGAGGTCGAGTACCACGACCACACATCGACCACCATCTGGGTCAAGTTCCCGGTGGTCGAAGCCGGCCATCCGGCCCTGGAGGGGGCCAAGGTGGTGATCTGGACCACCACGCCGTGGACCATGCCCGGCAACCGGGCCATCGCCTATGGCCCCGGCTTCGACTATGTCGTCGTCGAGGTGGTCTCCGCCGAGGCCGGCAGCCTGGCCCAGCCCGGGGACCGGCTGGTGGTGCTGAAGGATCTGGCGGAACAGGTGGCCAAGGACGCCAGGTGCGGCTTCGCCGTGGTGGCCGCCGTCTCCGGCGCCGCCCTGGCCGGCACGATCTGCCATCATCCGCTGAAGCGCCATCCCGCCGCCGGGGGCGGCTATGATTTCGCGGTGCCGCTGCTGGCCGGCGATTTCGTCACCACCGACACCGGCACCGGCTTCGTCCACATCGCCCCCGGCCACGGCGAGGACGACTGGCACCTGGGCAAGGCCAACGGCATCGCCGTGCCCGACACCGTGCAGCCGGACGGCACCTATTATCCCCATGTCGCCATTTTCGCCGGCCAAAGCGTTCTGGCCCAGGGAAAGAACGGCAAATATTACAGCCCGGTCGCCAAGCCGGTGATCGAGGCGATGACCGCCACCGGCTGCCTGCTGGCGCACGGCAAGGTCGAACATTCCTATCCGCATTCCTGGCGGTCCAAGGCGCCGCTGATCTTCCGCAACACGCCGCAATGGTTCGTGTCGATGGAAAGCACGGGCCTGCGCGCCAAGGCGCTGGCCGCCATCGACGACACCCGCTTCGTGCCGGCCCAGGGCAAGAACCGCATCGGCTCGATGATCGAAAGCCGGCCCGACTGGTGTCTGTCGCGTCAGCGCGCCTGGGGCGTGCCGATCACCGTCTTCGTCGACAGGAAGACCGGCCAGCCGCTGCGCGACGCCGCCGTCATGGACCGCATCGTCGACGCCTTCCTGGCCGAGGGCTCGGACGCCTGGTACACCAGCCGGCCGGAACGCTTCCTGGGGCCGGATCGCGACCCGGCCGATTATGAACAGGTCTTCGACATCCTGGACGTGTGGTTCGATTCCGGCTGCACCCACGCCTTCGTGCTGGAAGGCGACGAATGGCCCGATCTGACCTGGCCGGCGTCGCTGTACCTGGAAGGGTCGGACCAGCATCGCGGCTGGTTCCATTCCTCGCTGCTGGAATCCTGCGCCACCCGTGGCCGCGCCCCCTATGACGCCGTGCTGACCCACGGCTTCGTGCTGGACGAGGACGGCCGCAAGATGAGCAAGTCGCTGGGCAACGTCGTCAGCCCGCAGGACGTGGTCGGCAAGCAGGGCGGCGACATCCTGCGCCTGTGGGTGGTGGGATCGGATTATTCCGACGACCTGCGCATCGGCCCGGAAATCCTGAAGACCCAGGTCGACATCTATCGCCGGCTGCGCAACACCCTGCGCTATCTGCTGGGGGCGCTGGACAGCTTCACCGATGCCGAAAGGCTGCCGGCCGACCGGATGCCGCAGCTGGAACGCTGGGTTCTGCATCGCCTGACCGAACTCGATCGCGGCCTGAAGGCGGCCTGCGGCGGTTTCGAGTTCCACGGCTGGTTCAACGAACTGCACAATTTCTGCGCCGTCGACCTGTCGGCGTTCTATTTCGACATCCGCAAGGACGCGCTGTACTGCGACCTGCCCGGCTCCCTGCGCCGCCGTGCCGCCCGCACCGTCTTCGACATCCTGCTGGACACGCTGTGCAAGTGGCTGGCGCCCTTCACCTGCTTCACCGCGGAAGAGGCCTGGCTGGCCCGGCACCCGTCCGAGGACGGTTCGGTCCACCTGGAAACCTTTCCCGAGATTCCCGCCGCCTGGGCCGACGACGCCCTGGCCGCGAAGTGGGAGCGGGTCCGCGCCGTGCGCCGCGTCGTCACCGGGGCGCTGGAGGTGGAGCGCGCCGCCAAGCGCATCGGCTCCAGCCTGCAGGCCAGTCCGGTCCTGTATGTCGACGGGCCGCTGGCGGCGGCCATCGCCGACCTCGACATGGCCGAGCTGTGCATCACCTCGGGCCTGCGGGTCGTGGACGGCCCGGCCCCCGATGGCGCCTTCCGGCTGGCCGAGATCGACGGCGTCGGGCTGGTGCCGGGCAACGCCGACGGCGACAAATGCGTCCGCTGCTGGAAGGTCCTGCCCGAGGTGACGGGCCATGCCGACGGCGTCTGCGGCCGCTGCGCCGACGCCATCCGGCCGGCGGCCGTCTGACATGCTGCGTCCCGGCCTGTCCCTTGCCGCCCTGATCGTGGTGCTGGACCAATTGTCCAAATACTGGATCGTCGAGCTGGTCATGCGCCCCGAGGGCGTGACCGGGACGCCGTTCTTCACCCCGTACCGGGTCGAGCTGCTGCCGGTGTTCGATCTGGTGATGACCTGGAACCGCGGCGTGTCCTTCGGCATCTTCAACAATGCCGGCGACTGGAACGCCGTGCTGCTGTCGGCGCTGTCGCTGGTCATCTCGGCCGGTCTGGCGGCGTGGATGCGCAAGGCGGAAACCCGCTTCGTCGCCCTGGCCCTGGGGCTGGTGGTCGGCGGCGCGCTGGGCAATGTCGTCGACCGGGTCCGCTGGGGGGCGGTCGCCGATTTTCTGGACGTCCATGTCGGCGGCTATCACTGGCCCGCCTTCAACGTGGCGGATTCGGCCATTACCATCGGCGCCGTCCTGCTGGTATTGGATTCCTTGTTCGGGCGGCGGAACTCGGCTAAGAATTAGGGCCATGATGCGCACCACCATCCGCCTTCGCCGCCCCTTGGCCGTCATCGTTCCGATGGCGGCGCTGACCATCGCCCTGTCCGCCTGCTCGGACATGAAGCGCAGCATGGGGTTCGAGAAATCCGTGCCCGACGAATTCCAGGTCGTCGAGCGGGCGCCGCTGTCCATGCCGCCCGATTTCGCCCTGCGCCCGCCGGCCCCCGGCGCCACCCGTCCGCAGGAAGGCAATACCCGCGATCAGGCGCGTCAGGCCCTGCTGGGCAATGCCCGCCAGGTCACGCCGATCTCGACCCAGGGCCGCACCGGCGGCGACGTCGCCCTGCTGAAGAAGGCCGGGGCCGAAAACATCCAGCCCAACATCCGCGTGCTGGTGAACAAGGAAACCCAATCCATCGCCGAGGCCGACAAGTCGTTCACCGACAAGGTCGTCTTCTGGCGCAAGCCGGAAGGCCCGGGCTGGGGCGAGCAGCTGGACGCCGGCAAGGAAGCCCAGCGCCTGCGCGAGAACCAGGCCCTGGGCAAGACCGCCACCGATGGCGACACCCCGCGCATCGGCCGGCGCAAGAAGGGTATCCTGGAAGGCGTCTTCGACTGACCCGGACTTGCCGGCGCCGGTTGCGTGCCCCATATCCGGGGCTTGAGGGTATCAGCCGTTCCGGAGGAATGATGCGATTTCAGGCTTTCGCCCGCGCCGCCGCCGTGCTGGTGGCGGTGTTGCCGCTGCCGGTCCGGGCGGCCTTGTTCGATCCCACCACCTACGAGCTGTCCAACGGCATGCAGGTGGTGGTGGTGGAAAACCACCGGGCTCCCATCGTCAGTCACATGGTGTGGTACCGGGTCGGCGCCGCCGACGAACCGGCCGGCAAGTCCGGCATCGCCCACTTCCTGGAACATCTGATGTTCAAGGGCACGCCCGACGTCGCGCCGGGCGAGTTTTCCAAGCTGGTCGCCCGCAACGGCGGCCGCGACAACGCCTTCACCTCGTCGGACTATACCGCCTATTTCCAGAACATCGCCGCCGACCGGCTGGAACTGGTGATGCGGCTGGAATCCGACCGCATGCGCAACCTGACCCTGGACGAGGCCAATGTCCGCGCCGAGCTGAAGGTGGTGCAGGAGGAACGGCGTTCGCGCACCGACAACAACCCGTCGGCCCTGCTGCACGAGCGGATGGAAGCGGCGCTGTTCCTGAACCATCCCTATCGCCGTCCGGTGATCGGCTGGCCCGGCGAATTGGCCGGGCTGACCCGCGACGACGCCCTGGCCTTCTACGGCCGCTGGTACGCCCCCAACAACGCCATCCTGATCGTGGCCGGCGACGTCAGGCCGGACGAGGTCAAGGCCCTGGCCGACAAGTATTATGCCCCGCTGAAGCCCGAGACCCTGGTCCCGCGCGTGCGCGACGCCGAACCGCCCCAGGCCGGTGCCCGCCGGATCGAGCTGAAGGACGCCCGCGTCCGCCAGCCGTCGTGGAGCCGCCAGTACGTGGCCCCCGGCTACCGTTCGGCCGCCGACAAGGCCGAGCCCTATGCCCTGGAGGTCCTGGCCGAGATCCTGGGCGGCGGTTCCACCAGCCGCCTGTACCGTTCGCTGGTGGTGGAACAGAAACTGGCGGCCTCGGCCTCGGCCTGGTACGAACCCGGCGCCCTGGACTTCACCACCTTCGGCATCGGCGTCAGTCCGCAGCCGGGGGTGGCGATGGACCGGCTGGAGGCGGCGGCCGTCAAGGAAATCGCCCGCGTCGCCGCCCAGGGCGTCGGCGACGACGAAGTGGCGCGGGCGCGCCAGCGGCTGAAGGCCAGCGCCGCCTATGCCCGCGACAGCCTGCATACCGCCACCCGGGTCCTGGGCGAGGCGCTGACCACCGGCCAGACCGTCGCCGACGTCGAGGCCTGGCCCGACCGCATCGCCGCCGTCACCCCCGCCGAAGTCTCGGCCGCGGCGGCCCGGATACTGAACGACCAGGCCTCGGTGACCGGCCTGCTGCTGCCCACCGCACAGGAGGCCCGCCGATGATCCGCCTGCTGCTGATCCTGTGTCTGGCCCTGGCGGCCATGCCCGCCGGCGCCGTCACCGTCGAGAAGGTGGTCAGCCCCGGCGGCGTCGAGGCCTGGCTGGTGCAGGACCACGCCAACCCCATCGTGGCCGTCGAGCTGTCGTTCGCCGGCGGCGCCGCCGTCGAGACCGTCGCGGGAACCGCCAGCATGATGGCCGCCCTGCTGGATGAAGGGGCCGGCCCCTACGATTCCCAGGCTTTCCAGGGCAAGCTGGAAGACCTGTCCATCACGCTGGCCTTCGACGCCGGCAAGGATTTCCTGCGCGGCCATGTCAAGACGTTGACCGAGAATCGCGACACCGCCTTCGACCTGCTGCGCCTGGCCCTGACCCAGGCCCGTTTCGACAAGGAGCCGGTGGCCCGCATCCGCGGCCAGATCCTGGCCGGGCTGGCCCGCGAACAGCAAAGTCCCGAGGCGGTGGCCGCCAAGGCATGGTACCGTCTGGCCTTCGGCGGGCATCCCTATGGCCGGCCGCTGCGCGGCGATCCCGACAGCGTCAAGGCGATCACCGCCGCCGAGCTGAAGGCCCATGCCCGCCTGTGGCTGTCGCGCCAGGATCTGGTCATCGGCGTATCCGGCGACATCACCCCGGCCGAGCTGGCGCCGCTGCTGGACCGTACCTTCGGGACCCTGCCGGCCCGTCATCCGGCCATCGCCGTGCCCGCCGCCGCCGCCGCCGCCGGCCGCACCGAAGTGGTGGTGCGCGACAATCCGCAAAGCATCGCCATGTTCGGCGCCGACGGCATCCGCCGCGACGATCCGGACTGGTGGCCGGCCTATGTGGTCAACTACATCCTGGGCGGCGGCGGCTTCTCGTCGCGCCTGACCGAAGAGGTGCGGGAAAAGCGCGGTCTGGCCTATTCGGTCTACAGCTATCTGATGCCGTTCGAACGGGGCGGCATCATCATCGGCGGCGTCGCCACCGAGAACGCCCGCATCGGGCAATCGCTGGACCTGATCCGGGCCGAGTGGCGGCGCATGGCGCAGTCCGGCCCCGACGACGCCGAACTGCAGAACGCCAAGACCTATCTGACCGGGTCTTTCCCGCTGTCGCTGGATTCCACCGCCGCCATCGCCGGCCTGCTGGTGACCATGCAGGTGGACAGGCTGGGAATCGACTATCTGGAGCGCCGCAACGGCTTCATCACCGCGGTCACGGCCGACGATGCCCGGCGGGTGGCTCGGCGTCTGCTGGACGCCGACGGCCTGACCGTGGTGGTGGTCGGTCGTCCGGACGGAATGGTCACGCCCTGAAACCGGGCGATCGCGCCGGGGCGCCGGCAGGCAGGGTGATCGCGTTTGGACGAGCGTAGCGAGGACTATGCCCGTTGAGGGCGCCGCAGCGGCCGGAGGGGCGGAGCCCCGGAGGGAAAGCGAGGAAGCCACGGGGGCGGATGCCCCCCGCCGGCGATTGAGGCAGACATGAAATAAGCCAGGGTGATCGCCAAAGGCGATCACCCTGCGCCGGCAGGGGATGGGGCTTGACAATGGTCGACATGGGATGGGCCGTCCCGGCGGTCGTGGCGCTGGGGCTGGCGCTGTGGAGCTGGCGTCTGGCGGTGCTGGGACGTCGGCTGGACCGCCGCCGGGCCGAGTTGCACGATGAACGGGGCCGGATGTGGCCGCTGCTCCAGGCGGTGCAGGACGCGGTGGTGC